>SMUZ01049332.1_pt1 | contig 28589 bp, 25 predicted proteins | sample 2456421 | NCBI WGS metagenome assembly SMUZ01 (sample SAMN11095932, study PRJNA526329) | marine sediment metagenome | biome: Marine sediment; feature: Surficial sediment; material: Deep marine sediment; isolation source: Hadal surficial sediment | place: Pacific Ocean | collected 2014-11 | depth... | reverse complement strand
GACATACCCGTCGGGCCGACACTGACGAGCCCGCTTGATGGCGACGAGGAAGTGGATCCGGAGAACACCGTGGTCTCGTGGGAACCCGTGACAACCGATCTCGACGGTGATCCCATCACCATCGTGGGGTATCAGGTCATCGTCGAGGAAGATGAAGATCCTGAGTTCCCCGACGGTTTCGCTCAGCCTGTATTTAGCGTGTACCTGCCGGCCAGCGCCACAAGCGTCGTGGTACCAGCCGAGTTCATGCGTCCCGATACGGACTATGAATACGAGGTGCTGGCCATCGAGGAGAGCGGTAATCAGACGTTATCCTCCGCCGAGTTCGCAACCGCCGAGGAGGAATAACGACGGGGAGAGCAGCTCGCCAGGTGGGTACGCCCACAGAGGCGCCTCGCGAACCAATCCAGAGCCGGCTACTCCATAAAGCCCAACTACTGGCGAAGGGACGCGCGCTGAACCCCAACCAATTAGAAAAGTTCTGGAAGGCTAGCGACGGTTACGGTCGAGATGGAAAAGAGGTTACATTCAAAACCTGGTTTTTCGGGGTGGTTCGAGTTGCAGCGTTTGATAACCGTAGTTCGTGAAGCACGAGCGTGCACATTGTGCGAAGCGCACCTGCCGCTGGGCCCAAGGCCGGTATTTCAAGTTGCTGCCGGGGCGCGTGTGCTGATAGTCGGACAGGCGCCCGGGCTGAAAGTGCATGAGTCTGGCATCCCGTTTGATGATCCGAGCGGCGACCGCTTGCGCGACTGGTTGGGCATTGACAGCTCGACCTTCTACGATGCCTCTAAAATAGCCCTGCTGCCGATGGGATTTTGTTACCCGGGGCGGGGGAAGTCTGGTGATTTACCACCCCGGCCCGAGTGCGCGCGCACCTGGCGCGAGCGGTTCATGAATTGTCTGGAGGGCGTGCAGATAACGTTGGCCATCGGTCAGTATGCTCAGCGTTGGCACCTCAAAGATGCCGCAAAGTCGAATTTGACCGAGACCGTCCGAGCGTGGCGGGAGTTTGCACCCTCGATTTTCCCTCTGCCTCACCCGAGCCCGCGCAACAACATCTGGTTGAAGAAAAACCCCTGGTTTGACCGCGACGTCGTACCGGCGCTTCGCCAGACGATAAAAAATGTTCTCGATACCCAAGCGCAGACATGAAAATTTATTCACGTTTCAAGGTAAACGCATGGAATATCAAGAGCCAACACGCCAGATCGCAGCTAGAACCTGGACCAAAACCTGAACACGTCTGGCTGGCTATTTACCACCGAACTCGGTCTTGAACTCCTGCCAGTCGAGTTCGAGTTCGGACATCAACGCATTGAACTCGGGAAGACCGTGGAGGTTTTTGAAATGCGGGTCGGAGTCGAAGACCGGGTAGTTTGGCAGGCCATCCGCCACGATTTCACGTAAAAGTGGGAGTGCTTTATCGGTCTGACCGAGAACCGCATAGACCGAAGCGGCGTTGTGGCCGATATGATGGCGGTGGATCACCGGCACCTCCGCGGCTTGAGCACGAGTAATCGCCTCCAGGGCGCGCGCTTCTTCGCCGCGCTTAGCCCACAACAAACCTTCGATGCTTAAGATCATTGGATCGTTCGGCGCGAATTGTTCGGCGGCGGCAATTCGTGTTTCGGTTGCTGCGAGATCCCCGGCGTAAAGGGTGATCAGTGGGTAAAACACGTGGATATAGTAGTTGGCCGGGTGCCTGAGAAGACCTTGGTCGAGCCCTGCGATCGCCGCCTCGTGGTCACGTTCGTAATGATCCAGGTGGGCGAGGAAGAACCCGGCCATCGGATCCTCGGGAACACGAACAATGGCAGCTTGCAGATTCGTACGTGCCTCGTCGAGCAGGCCCACGTGCATAAAAATGAGTGCTTGCCAGATCCGCGCTTGATCCGCGGTGGGATCGAAGCGCATGGCCCGGGCAAGCGAACGTAGCGCGGGCCGGTTGCGATATCCGTTGGCGGGGCTCCAGAGCAGCCGCCCGTTTGCGTAGTGCGCGGATGCGTTCGTCGGGTCGAGTTCCAGCGCGTTGTGGATCGCTTGTTCCGCTGCGCGGAACCAATGTTCTTCCGGCTCGAACGTAAACGCCATTTGCACGATAGCTTCCGCAAGACGGCCCCAGGCTTCGGTGAAGTCGGGGTCGAGGGACGTCGCGTTGCGGAGCATCTCGATGCCGGTTCGCGTATCCCAGATGTTGTACTGGTTCAAGCGCTCGGTACCTTGCAGATAAAGCTCGTAGGCGGCCGGATTGTTGGTGGGAGAACTCACCTCGGGTCTCGCCTGCATCTCGATGCCGAGATCACTGAGAAGCTGATCGGCGATTGCATCCTGCAGGCTGAACAGCGACGTCATCGTGCCTTCGTGGCGTGCCGCGGAAACCACCTGGCCCTCTACACTGATCGCCTGAACGTGTATGCGCAGTTCAGCCCCGAGCTTCTGGATACTCGCGTCCACAATCATCTGCACCCCGAGTTCCCGGGCGATACCGAGTGCGTCCGTCGATTGCCCCGCATACTGGGCGACTCGAACCCAGGGTAATACGTCGAGATTGGGGATCGTGGCCAACTTTCCGATCAGTGCGTCAGCCAGTGCGGTACATAAATACTCTTCACCCGGGCTTGGTGTGAGCAGTCGAAAGGGCAGGACGGCCATTGTGTTACTTGCCGCAGTCTTTGGAACACGTATGGCGGGTTCGGGGTCCTGTATAGCGTGTTCAGGGTCGCGGCGCCTTTCCACATGCTGCTCGAGTGCACCGATGACCTTCTCGCGATAGCGAAGCTCGTCCTGCTTATGGCGCAGGATTGCCTGCCGATCGCCGATGATGAGTTCGAGTCCACGCGGCAGTGTCGTCTCCTCTAGATAAATGGCAACGAAGGATTTCTGGCGACCAAACGCGAAGGTACTTTCCCGCAGGCAGAATTCTGAGTCGACAGCGCTCCGGGAAATGAACATCAGGAACACCGTGGCGCCCTCGATGGCGCCTGCGAGAGCTTCCGGCCAGTACTCACCCGGCGCAATGCCTTCGTCGTACCAGTACCGGAAACCTTCGCTGTCGAGCCACGCGAGTTCGGGATAAACCAGCGCTGCGTCATCGTGGGAATAACACACGAAGATGTAAGGCTCACTGCCCTCGTAAGGCGGTGGCGGTTGCTGTATCACTTCTTGTTCATGTCGTCATTCAACCCAGCCGAAACCCCTCGTATCCATTGGCCACCACCTGTTCGCACCGCTCCCGGTATCTCGGATAACCCCCTACGTATGGCATGAAGATCCTCGGTTTGCCGGGCACGTTCGATCCGAGGTACCAGGAATTGCAGCTGGGTGTCGTGTACATGGTGCCTTTGGCGACCTCGTTGACATGTGCCACCCAGTCAACTTCCGCCGCGGGCTCCGGTTCGATGTTCTGCAGGTTGTTGGTGCCGAGGTATTCGATGCAATCGCCGATCCAGTTCACGTGCTGCTCAATGGCAACCAGCATGTTGCTGAGCACCGATGGACTGCCGGGACCCGTGATGGTGAAGAGGTTCGGAAATCCGTGCATCTGCAGGCCGAGGTACGCAACCGGACCGTCGCGCCACTTGTCTGTCAGCCGTTTGCCGTCGCGTCCCCGGATGTTCGCCTTCAACAGCGCGCCCGTCATCGCGTCGAACCCGGTGGCGTAAATCAGTACGTCCAGATCGTGGTGCGTTGCGCTCGTTCGAATTCCCTTCGTAGTAATCGTCTCGATAGGCGATTCGATAAGGTCCACCAGGGTGACATTGTCGCGGTTGAAAGTGTCGTAGTAGTCTCGATCCAGAACCTGGCGTTTGCATCCGAGACCATAGGTTGTCGGTGACAACCGCTCGCCCACCGTTGGATCATCGACCATGCTACTTATAGCTTCCCGAAAGGTTTCGTTGGCCGCTTCGTTTGCTTCCGGGTCGGTGTAGACGTCACGAAACGTCAACAACATGTTCAACCCGCGTGCCTGCACTAGCGCCAGACGTTCTTCTGGCGTCAGGTTCAGGATCTTGTTTGGTGCCAACGCCGGGGCTGATAAAGAGGAAGCGGGTAGAGACGTGGTGGGAATTGCGGTTGCCGAAGTTGAAGTAGATGATTCCGCGACGGAACGCTTGACACTGCGGACTGGACGAAAATTGGAAATTCCACCCGCGTTGTTCTGCTGCATTTCTCTTATGGCGAGGTAGTTGTCGCGAAACTCCTGCTGCACGTCGGCGCGCATGCGTTTGCGATTGGCGGGAACGGTGTAAACCGGTGTGCGTTGGAACACCGTGAGATGGCCTGCTTGTCTGGCAAGTTCAGGAATCGCTTGTACCCCCGACGAACCAGTACCGATGATGCCGACCCGGCAACCGGTGAGATCTACAGGTTCCTTGGGCCAGAGCCCAGTGTACAGCACGGTGCCCTGAAAGCTGTCGGCGCCCGGTAACTTCGGCTTGTTGGGTACCGATAGGCAGCCCGTGGCCATGACGCAGAATTGCGCTTCAAGCTGTTCATCCTGTTCCGTGGTGGCACGCCAGAGGTTGTCTGCCTCCAGGTACTCGAGTGCCACTACACGTGTGTTGAAACGGATGTCCCGGCGGAGATCGAATCGGTCGGCAACGTGATTGGCGTACCTCAAGATGTCTGGTTGTGCGGAAAATACCTCAGGCCAGTCCCACTCCTGCTCCAGCGCTTCTGAAAAACCGTAAGAGTATTCGAGACTCGGCACGTCGCAGCGGGCGCCAGGATAACGATTCCAGTACCAGGTACCGCCTACGTCGGATCCGGCTTCCAGCACCGTGACGTTGAGTCCCTGGTTGCGGTATCGGTACAGCGCGTACATACCAGCGAATCCGGCGCCTACCACCAGTACATCAGAACGGTTAGTCATTTAGTAGTCACTCCAAATACTGCACATCAATACAGTCGTTAGCTGTTTCACGCCCTTCGCTGATTGCGATATTCTTCCTTTTAGCCCGGGCTGGTTTTTAACAGATTTTCTCGCCGAGATGATACGGCGAACCTTTTGAGCAGGCATGATATAACACTGAGTGCGATTCCTCGTACAATCCCCCGATGAAGCTCGCCGCATCCTGCCTCTCCCCCGCAGCTACCAACCTTGCTAACCACTGAATACGATAGGTAAGCGTTGACGCGTTACATCACCAACCGAGCTTTACAGGGCCTCATTGCGATTTTCGGGGCACTGTTGATCGTGTTCGTTGCGCAACGCCTGTCGGGGGATCCGGTGGCGCTGATGTTGCCGATGGATGCTAGCGAGGCAGAGTTCACCGCCATGCGCGAAGCGCTCGGCCTGGACAGACCGTTGCTCGTCCAGTTTGCCATCTTTCTCGGGAATGCCCTCACGGGCGACTTCGGTCAGTCGTACCAGTGGAACGCACCGGCTATGCAGCTGTTGCTCGATCGTCTGCCAGCGACGCTCGAGCTTGCAATGGCGGGACTCTTTTTTGCGGTGTTGCTGGCGGTGCCATTGGGGGTGTTTTCCGCCGTGCACCGCGGTGGCTTCCTCGATCGGTCTGCGAAGGTGTTCGCGATGCTCGGCCAGGCGATACCCGGCTTCTGGATTGGCCTGTTGCTGATTCTATTCATCGCCGTGGAGCTTCAATGGTTACCGGCATACGGGCGCGGCACCCCCGCCCATCTCGTCCTCCCGGCGATTGCGCTCGGCTGGTATCCGGTGGCCGCCATGACGCGCACCTTGCGCTCCTCGATGCTCGATGTCCTCGAGAGCGACTACGTACGCATGGAACGCGCGATCGGGTTGCCGGAACGCACCATCGTCTGGCGTTATGCGCTGAGGAACGCGGCGGTTCCGTTGGTGACGATGGTGGGTGTGTACTTTGCCAACATGCTGGGTGGTGCGTTTGTTATCGAGGTTGTATTCGCTTGGCCCGGTGTCGGCCGTACCGTGGTTGATGCCGTTTTTGCGCGTGATTTCCCCGTCGTGCAGGCTGGTGTGATGTTGTCGGCAGTGGTGTTTGTCGTCGTGAACCTCCTGGTCGATCTGAGTTATGGTTTCATCGATCCAAGGATTCGTCGTGGTTGAGGCGCTCTCCTATTTGAGCCGCTTCGGCGTAAAGGTGTTTCGCCGCAACACGGTATCGAACAAGTTCCCGTTTATCGCCAGCAGTGTGCTCGCCCTGGTGGTGATCTGTGCGCTGTTTGGTCCCTGGATTGCACCGTATCAAGCGACAGCCATTTCGCTTGCTGATGCGATGACGCCACCTGCCTGGCTCGAAGGTGGCAGTACCGCGCATCTCTTAGGTACGGACAATCTCGGTCGCGATATCTTGAGTCGTATCATCGCAGGTGCCCGCGTCTCGACGGTTATCGCGTTCTACGCGATCGTCCTCTCCGGTTTGATCGGCACCGGGTTAGGCATGGCGGCCGGTTATTTCGGCGGTGTGGTGGACGCGGTAATCTCGCGCATTATCGACACTCAGATGGCGGTACCGTCGATTCCACTGGCAATGTTGTTTGCAGCCGTACTGCCTCCGGGTGAAGCGATGGTGATTTTTATCATCGTGCTCAGTTACTGGACCTGGTATGCGCGCATCGTGCGCGGCGAAGTCTTGAGCTTGCGGGAACGCGACTTCATCGCGCTTGCAAAAGTTGCCGGTGTTGGCACGCCAACTATCTTTGTGCGCCACTTGGCGCCAAACTTGTTGAATACCTTGTTAGTCCTCGCTACTTTGCAGTTTGGCAGCGTCATCGTCTTCGAAGCGGGCTTGAGCTTTCTTGGGCTGGGTATCCAGCCGCCCCAGGTGTCGTGGGGCGGTATGTTATCCGATGGACGGAACTTCATCGAGGTTGCGTGGTGGCTGATTACCATGCCGGGTCTTGCCATCATGGCTGCGTGTCTCGCATCTAATCTATTAGGCGATTGGTTGCGAGATACCTTCGATCCACTCCGACGTCAGGTCTTATAGTCCAATGCTTCGGGTACGCGATCTCAAAACCTATCTGTATCTGAAACGTGGGGTCGTCAAAGCCGTCGATGGGGTCAGCTTTGATCTCGCTTCGGGTGAAACGCTGGGTTTGATCGGTGAATCCGGCAGCGGCAAAACGATGACAGGCTTGTCACTTCTAGGCCTCCCGCCAAAACCTGCTGGCCGCATCGTTGCCGGTTCGATTGAGCTCGATGGGCGTGAACTCGTAGGGCTTGATGAGGACGTGCTGGCGCGAGAAGTGCGAGGCCGGCAGATCGCGATGATCTCTCAGGATCCAATGACGTCGCTCAACCCTGTGTTCACCGTGGGCAACCAGGTCGCTGCGCCCATTCGTGCCCATGGGTTGGCTGGTGATCGATCGGCGATCGATCTCGCCATACATGAGCTCGAACGGGTTCGCGTTCCTTCGGCCGCCGAGCGTGCAAGCGATTATCCGCATCAGTTCAGTGGTGGCATGCGCCAGCGGGTCGTTGCCGCAATGGCGATTGCCTGTCGGCCGCGTCTGCTGATTGCCGATGAGCCGACCAGTGCGCTGGATGTGACCATCCAGGTGCAGTTCATGGATCTAATCGAGAAGATCCAAGCCGATACCGGTGCGGGTGTGTTGTTCATCACCCATGATCTGGGTGTTGCCGCGAGTCTCTGCCATCGAATTGCCGTTATGTACGCGGGTCGCATCGTCGAAATGGCGAATGTAGATAAGCTCTATGCGGACCCGCAACACCCGTACACCCGAGGGCTACTCGATTCGGTGCCGATCCTCGGGCGGCGCCAGAAACGTCTGCAATCGATAAAAGGCAGCCCGCCAGATCCTCTCTCACTCCCCGGGGGCTGTGCGTTTCATCCTCGCTGTCCACACGCCATGGATATCTGCCGTCGGGAGGCGCCGCCGATGGTGTCGATGCCAGATGGCGGGCAGGTCGCTTGCTGGTTGAAGGTCGACTCGACTGCTTAAGTCAACCTCGGCTGAATTGGTTATTTACGCGCGTAACATGCCGGAACGTCGGACCTGAAGTTTTTCCTGGATGTCTGTGTGTCGCTTTTTGCTGATGCGATAGCCCGCATAGAAACATGCGCCGATCAGCCCTGGAATGATTGTAAGCGGCGAATCCGCCAGGCCGAGCCAATAGATCACGTCTGCATCCACTTCACCGGGCGTCGACTGTACGGGGAACTGAATGATATCCAGCGTGACACCAGCCAGGAAATGCCCCAGTGCCTGATCCGCCTTTGAGAAAAACGTTCTCGCAGCAAAGAGCATGCCTTCCTGGCGCTTTCCGTAGAGGAGTTCGTTTTCATCCGCAATATCGGCAAGCGCAGACATCACACTGATGTTCAAGACGGCGCCACAGATTCCACCCAACCCAGAGAATACGATCATGAGTGGTAGCAACAGTGGCGTGCCGTTGTCGGGAAAATAGCCGGCCATCCGTAACATCACGGGTAACGCTGGAACGATTGACAGCAAGATCGCGGAGGCAACGATGGTCGCGCGTTTGTCGAAATGTCTGTGTATCCGGGTAGTCAGCGAAAACGCGGCGATATAACCCACCGCAGAACCAATCACGTAAAGGGCAACTTGCGCAGGTAGGAATTCGAAGTAGTAGGTGTTCATGTACAGATTGAATGCGGCACGCGTCCCGATCATGATGCTCAAGAAAAACAGTGCAATGAGCAGAAAAACGTAGTTACGGTTAATCAGCACTGCCTGGATGTCGGACCAGAACTCGAGCAACGAGAATTTAGGCTGATTCTCGGGCGGTTGCGAAAGGCGTGGAATCTGATCGCGCGTGAACCACGCAGACGAGTAGAGGATAAAGAAGACGACGACCGCTGCAATGGCGGAAAATACAGGGTAGGCGTCGGGATTCAGAAGTCCATTGGCATATTCCGCCGTCGGGGCAAACGCGAACGTCAAAGCAATATAGAATGTCCCCGCGGCACCGATCCAACCGAAAAAGTTGTTGTAGCTCATGATCTTCGAACGTTCGAGGTAGTTCGACGAGAGTTCGCCGCCGAGCGCCAGATGTGGCACATGGAATAATGTCATGAACGTCCTGAGGGCGACGGCAAAGCCCATGAACCACAAGAACAAACCGAAGCCCGCGAGCGCATCGGGCGGGTTGAAGATCGCAAAAAAACAAAGTGCCACGGGCAACGGCGCGGCGAACATGAACGGATGACGTCGTCCCCATTTTTTGGCTTTGAACCTATCTGAAATGGAACCGATCAGCGGATCGGAGACGGCATCGAACACGAGAGCGAGTGTTGGCGCCAAGCCTGCTAAGGTCGCACTCAGACCCAGTACCTGGTTGTAGTACAGCATCGCCAGCAGGCCGAAGGAATATAGACAGATCTGCTCTGCTGCCGAGCCGATTCCGAAGGTGAGCCTGGTACGTAGGGAGACTTGCCTGACTTCGGTTTCAGCCATTGCTAGATTCCTGCGCCTTCGATCATCGTTGTCCCCTTCATTCTCCCTTGCATGCCGAAGCCACCTTAACACGTGGTGAAGTGACCTTGGCAGATGACGTACCATCCGTTAATAAACTCACCAAGGCGTGGACAGTTTGAAAATACCGGTGATCGATGTAGATCAATTCAGGACCGAAAGCCACCTGCGCGAATTAGACGTTGCCTGTACCCAGTGGGGCTGTTTTCAAATTGTTAATCACGGGATCCCGGATGTCGTGATCGCGTCACTGCACACTCAGATGGAGATGTTTTTCGATCTACCGCTGGATAAAAAGAAGGCGATCGAACGTACAAAAAGCAACCCGTGGGGATTTTTCGACCAGGAACTCACGAAGAACATCCAGGATTTGAAGGAAATTTTTGACGTCGGACCGAAGGCGGATAGTGGTCCGCTTGCAGGTAGCTCGCCACAATGGCCGGAAAGTATGCCGGCTTTCAAATTGGCAATACGAGGATTTTACGATGCGTCTCAAGCAATTGCGGAAAAAATCCTGGCGGGAATCAGTCAGAATCTAGGGATGCCTGGCGACTATCTGACCACCGATTTTGGCGAGCGGCAAACGAGCTTTCTGAGGCTCAACTATTACCCGGTATGGGACCAGGCGAGGGAAAATCTCGGGATCAGCCATCATACTGATGCAGGGGCTGTTACTGTCATGGCGCAGGATATGAATCCGGGTTTGCAGATTTGTCGTGATGACGAGTGGCATACCGTGGTGCCGCGTTCGGATGCGCTTGTGATCAACATCGGCGACATCGTGCAGGTGTGGTCAAACGATCGCTACACAGCACCCCTGCACCGAGTGTTGGCGAGCGTCGCAACGAAACGCTACAGCGCGCCTTTCTTTTTCAACCCCGACTATGACCTGGACTATGCACCGGTTGCGGGTGTTGTTGGTGAGGACAGCCCGGCGCTTTACCGGTCGATCAATTGGGGTGAATTTCGCGCGGGGAGGGCTGCGGGAGATTATGCGGACTACGGTGAGGAAATTCAGATTTCGCACTATCGTCTGGATTGATATTGCTGCCACCTCTATCGATATACATCTCGCCGATGGCCAACCTTTAAGATGATGATTATTAGATGTTTGTCTTCGACGCTGTAAAGGATTCGATAATTGCGCACCCGAATACGATAGACATCGTCGTAACCTTGTAGTTTTCGTGATCCTTGTGGCCTGGGCTGGGTTGCAAGTTCCTGAATACGTCTGAATACGACTATTTGATCTTTTTGCGGGATTTTCCGAATCTGCTTCTCGGCAGTTGCGGATATCTCAATGTCATATCTTGCCATTGAGTTTGAGACTTTTTATGACATCGGCCAGAGGTCGTGTAGGTTCAAACCGAATTCGAGTCAGATCCTCAATATCTTCCAGCTCTTCGAGTTTGTCGATCAACGCGTCTTCGATGAAGCGGTTCATTTTTAACCCGCGTGATTCGCATAGTGTTTCCACCGCTTTTTTAACTTCCGAATCAATTCGCGTTGCGAGTTGAATTTGTGGCATTGCACCTTCCCAGATTTGTACATGCTACCATTAGCTACCATATGCTAGCAGATCTTACAGTTTCCAACTAGCCCGGAGCCGTCCCTGACCGTAATACCGTGATAACGTATGCCGATCTATTGTATTCACAACCGCTACCGCTGGTTGTGAATTTTGTCCTGGGGGTCTGTAAGCCACTGATACATGCGGTAAGGCAGTGCCACCTGGATAGTTAGTTGTAGTTGGTTAGAGGTCGACCCCGTGACTCTGCTCGCACTCGGGGATGTAGCCTGCCACTTGACGACGCGCGCGGGCCTCCTGCGCGCCGTTGACGGTGTCACTCTGGAGATTGCCGCCGGTGAGACGTTCGCTCTCGTGGGTGAGTCTGGCTGCGGCAAGAGCACGTTGGCCCGGTTGATCCTCGGCCTCCTCCCATTAACCCATGGGCGTATCCTGTTCGATGGGCTGGACATCGGGCGGCTGCGCGGACGTGCTGCCAAAACGTATCGAGCCCGGGTGCAGGCCGTTTTCCAGGATCCCTACAGTTCGCTGAATCCGCGACTCAAGGTGCGGACGATTCTCGCCGAGCCGCTACGAGCTCACGGCGCAACGCGGCGGGATGTCGCCGTTAAGATTGACCGCGCGTTATCGCTCGTGGGGTTACCCGAGATGAGTGCCGATCTCTATCCCCACGAATTCTCAGGTGGCCAGCGCCAGCGCATCGCTCTTGCCCGGGCATTGATCCTGGAACCGGATCTTGTGGTTCTCGATGAACCGATCTCGGCCCTGGATGTTTCGATTCGCGCGCAGATGCTCAACCTGTTGCAGGATCTACAGAGTGAACTTGGCCTCACCTATCTCCTCATCGCCCACGACCTCGCCCTGGTTGAGCATGCGGCCGACCGCGTTGCGGTGATGTATTTAGGCGAGATCGTCGAACGCGGCGAGACCACGGCACTGTTCGATACCCCGCAACATCCCTACACACAGGCTTTGCTGGCAGCCGTTCCGCGGCCAGACCCTGCGCACCCGCGCTCGAGGGGGCAGATACATGGAGAGGTTGCGACGGCGCTCGCACCACCGAATGGTTGTCGGTTCCATCCGCGCTGTCCGCACTGTATGGACGTTTGCAGGGAGACGGCAGCGGCGGTCACCATCGTGGTTGCAGAACACGAAGCAAGGTGTCACCTGCTTGATCCGCAAAATGTGAATTCAATTGAACGTGGTAACATCCAGGGCAAGGAGTCTGCGCGGTAGAGGAAAACAAACGATGCATGATTTAGTCATCCGCAATGCCACGATCGTTGATGGAACGGGTAACCCCGCGAAGCACGGCGACGTCGTCTCAGATGGCGGGAAAATAGTCGAAGTAACCCCTGCCGGTGGCGGTCCATCAAAAGCTCGTCGCGTCATCGATGCGCACGGCGACCTGCTGACACCGGGATTTGTCGATATTCATACGCATTATGACGGCCAGGTGTGCTGGGATAAGCAGGTTACGCCCAGCAGCTGGCACGGCGTGACCTCTATCGTCATGGGGAACTGCGGGGTTGGTTTTGCACCGGTGCGGCCGGGTGCCGAAGACGAATTGATCTCCCTCATGGAGAGCGTTGAAGATATTCCCGGTACCGCCCTGCATGAAGGTATTCCCTGGGGATGGGAGACGTTTGCGGAATATCTCGAATGTATCGATACCCCATACACGGTTGACGTAGGAACTCAAGTGCCCCACGTGGCGATCCGCCACTATGTGATGGGCGAGCGCTGCTACGACGATGCGACGACCGAAGACATGGCCGAGATGCGCGCAATTACCCGTACTGCGCTTGAAGCCGGTGCGCTCGGGTTCTCGACCTCGCGGTTTTATGGGCACGTCGACAAGGCCGGTAAGTTGGTACCCGGTACCCGAGCATCCGCGGAAGAGATGATCACGATTGCCAGCGCTTTTTCCGGACTGAACTACGGAACGATGGAGTTTGTTTCAGACGGCCTCAACAATCCTGAAGAGTTGGCGTGGATTGAACACATCGCCCGTACCACCGGGTGTACGGTGACGCCGTTGGTCACCGCGGGCTCAGCTCCGGTGTGGGCACTGGCGGAGAAACTCCACGCGGAGGGGTTCAACCTGAGGCCACAGGTGGGTGCACGTCCGGCCTCCATTCTGATGATGCTCGATGGCACCATCAATCCCATGCGGCAGTTCCCGGCCTATCGGGAAATTCATGAGTTGCCTCTTGCAGAACGTCAGGCGCGCCTGAAAGACCCTGCGTTTCGTCAGCGTGTTCTCACCGAAGAGCCGGTGTTGCCACACAATAAGGATGCCGCGCGCTTCATGACGGATTACGAATACATATACGTCTTGGACGACGCACTCACATACGAGTCCGGCCCCGATGATACGCTCGCCGCTGTCGCGCGTGCCCAGGGTGTCGACCCCCGTGAAGTGATGATGGATGTTCTCGCCCGGGGTACTCCCTTGCTTATCCTGTTTGGCAAGTACGACGGAGACCTGGAGGGTCAGCGTAAAGTCATCGAACATCCGCAAAGCGTGTTCGGGCTATCCGATGGCGGTGCCCACTGCGGGGTGCTGGTAGATGCGGGCGTGCCAACCTACATGCTCAGTTATTTCACCCGCGACAGAAAACGTGGCCCATTGATGTCGCTGGAGTTTGTCGTGCACAAGCTCACTCAGAATTCAGCAGAGGTGTACGGTCTGCGCGATCGCGGCGTGATCGCTCCGGGATACACCGCAGATTTCAATCTCATCGACTACGACGCGTTGAAACTACATCAACCAAAGATGGTTTATGACCTGCCTGCGGGGGGCAAGCGCCTGGTGCAGACGGCGGAAGGTTACCGCATGACGATCAAATGGGGGGAAGTGACTTATGAACTTGGTGAGCACACAGGGGCGATGCCCGGCCGGCTGGTTCGAGGTTGTAAGAGCGCACCGAACGCGACGGTGTAGATTCTTAGCATCCGCCTTGAAGTTCGGGGTCAGGGTAAAAACTGTCAGAACAGGAAAGTCTCAGATTCCATCCCGAGTAGTACTCTACCCACCGCCTCGGTGTACTGCGGCGAAACCATTATATGTTGGCGTACCACCAGAACGTCTCGCATGCTGCGTTCCAGTGGGCTCGATAGGAAGTTGGCGCTCGCTCCTGCTGCCGAATACAACATCTCGACCGCCTTAACTGCTTCGTTAGCGGCGCCGGAGCAGCTCAGTTGCACGATGGCCTTCTGCCGGACTGTCGGTTTGTCACCGTTTTCTATCGTGTCCCATAAATCTGAAACGGTTTCGAACACGTAACTTCTGGCGGAACCTATCAGTCTCTCTGCCTCGGCAACAGCTCTTTGCGCATCAACTCTGTTGCGCAACAGATTGCTTGAGCCGCGCGGCTTCTTGTCACCGCTCAGCTGAATAAACTGATTGATGGCGGCTCTCGCGATCCCCGTCGCCACACCCACCTTGTTGTATGCCAAGCGGCTGTAGATAGGCAGGCGATAGAGTGTGCCGGGTTCAACCGGTATCTGGCGTTGCACCTGGCTGATGTATTCGTTTGCAACGAACACATCTTGTACGCGCACATCATGGCTGCCCGAACCTCGCAAGCCCGATACGTGCCAGGTATCCAGAATTTCAATTTGCGCCACTGGGACCATGGATTCGCAAAATACAAATCCGCGCTCATCTTTGAGACGCTCGCCATCTTGGTGGACGATGCTCTGACTCCAGAAGTACTGGGCGTTGTGTACTCCGCTCGCAAACGGCCATTGTCCGCTGATCCGGTATCCGCCTTCACACGGAATTGCTTTTCCTAACGGATTCAGCGTCCCGGCAATGACGAGTTCAGGATTTGCATAAAGTTTTTCTGTGACAGACCTTGTGAAGGTACCGCCAAGAATCCCCATGGTTTCAATGCCGATCATCAGGTTCCAACCGGTAGAGCCGTGAATCTCCGATACCGCTTCAATGGTTCTGATCTGAGTAACCGGATGAGCCTCGGCACCACCGAGACTGCGCGGTACAGCAACGCGGTAAAGGCCTGCCAACGCCATGGACCGAGCTACCTCGTTGCTGAGGTGCCGTTGCCGTTCTGCCTCATCAGCGTGCGCTTCAATGATCGGTTTGAGCTCGGCGATCTGCCGCTCTATTTCATCAAATTCTTCTGAGTTTGTACTCACAACAATCGTCTCAAAGGTGTCTTGCCGAGTGTCGTGTTAATCCTCACCGAGGCGCTTGAATTTCGGCAGCCGTTTTTCCATAAACGAACTCACGCCCTCCTTGAAATCTTCGCGTTTGAGCGATTCCGCCATCCACGTGTTGGTCTCGGCCATGGCTTCACCTAACTCCATGTTGAGATGACGATACACCTGCGCTTTGATCACTTTGATGGAAGTGGGCGAGACGACGCTCGCGAGCTGTTTGATGTAATCGATGGCCGTCTGCAGCGATTCACCCTGTTCCACCAGACGTTCCGCCAACCCGAGTTCTTTCGCTTCCTCGCCGGTGAACTTGCGCGCGCTCCACAAGAGATCCAACGCACGTCCTGTTCCAATCAGACGCGGCAACAACCAGCTACAACCATGTTCGGCAATGAGCCCGCGCTGCGAGAATGCTGTGGTGAATTTCGCCTGGCGCTCCACAATCCGCATATCAGCCAGACACGCATAACAGAAACCAAGCCCGGCGCATGGCCCGTTAATTGCCGCAATCAGTGGCTTCTGAAGTGCGAGTAAGTAGGTATAGGTAATTTCAAAGTTTGGGCCCATGTCTGGATTCCCCGGTTTCGCTTCCAGGTCTGAAAGATCCACTGCTTCGCCGCGTTCACCCGAGGCCGTCGCACTCAGCCCAGCCATGTCTGCCCCGGCGCAGAATCCGCGCCCAGCGCCGGTCAACACCATACCCACCACCGCCGGATCTTTTTCCGCGGCGGCGAACGCATGGCGCATCTCAGCCATCATGCGGCCGGTTAGCGCGTTGAGCGCGTCCGGCCGGTTCATCGTGATTATTGCGACCGGATCTTGTACTTCGTAAAGAATATCTTGATACATGCCGTGCTCTCCCTGTTGATGCCCCCTATGAGAGCGCAAACGGCGTCGCAAGGCCAGTGTCCTGTCTCACAAATAAGTTGGCGACTCTTAATTGACACTCTTTGTTGGCACAGAAGGGTGGGCGATATAGGCTCTTGTTGGTGACGGAAACGGAAAGGGGACGACTATGACTATTCAACTGCGCCAGATCTGTCTGGTTGCTCGCGAGCTCAAGCCCGTGATCGACGATCTCACCCACGTGTTGGGGATCAATACCTGTTTCATAGATCCGGGAGTTGGCAAGTTTGGCCTCGAAAACACGTTGATGCCTATCGGTCGGAACTTTCTGGAGGTCGTGGCGCCCATCGAGGAGAACACCGCCGGTGGCAGGTATTTAGACCGACGCGGTGGCGACGGTGGCTACATGGTGATCACCCAGCTCGATACCCTCGAGAATCAGCAAGCAGTGCGGCAACGTGCGCTCGACAACGGTGTGCGAATTGCAAACGAAGCCGAGCGTGATGGCTGGCACCTGTGCCAACTTCACCCCGGAGACATGATTGCCTCGTTTCTCGAGATCGAGTACGACAAGTTCGAAGATTTCAACGGTAACTGGATGCCAGTGGGTGGCACAGGCTGGGAAGACAAGGTGAAGCAGGACGTAACGGTCGACTACCTCGGTGTCGAATTACAAAGTGCTGACCCGGTGACGCTTGCCGAACTTTGGGGGAAGGTTGCAGATTTGCCGGTAGAACGTGAAGGTGCTGAGTTATCCATGCGCCTGAACAACGCGACCATCCGATTCGTCGAAGCCGAAGACGGACGTGGTGCTGGTCTTGGTGGGCTCGATGTTGCGGTTAAGAACCGCGATCATATTTTGACCACGGCACGTGAGCGAGGGTGTTACGTGAACGATGACCGTGTGGACATCTGCGGTACGCGTTTTTATCTACACGAAGCACTGGCGTGATTCCCACGCGCTGAACAACTCCTCCATGGTTAGAAAATCCCCATGTTCGGAGCAGACGTCCTTCAGTACGGCTCGATGGTGTTTTCGAAAATAAAACCGCCCTTTGCCATCAACAGTCGGTGACGGTGTCCCTCAACCTCTGCGTCCCAGTCGTCGTAACCGGCATCTCCATGCCACAGGGCGACGCGGCTGCCCTGTGCCGTTTTCACTACTCTCGTTGCGTACACCTTGGCCTCGTTGTCGCTGAAATGTTGCAACATCGCGCTAGCCGGTTGATATCGTGACAGGTGATATAACGTTATCCAGGTAGGTGGAACGATGTCGATCTCACCGGCGCTGTGGCGAGCCAGCGCCGTAGCAGGTCGAATCCAGGTATGGTCTTCGATTTCTCCCTTGTCGACGCGGACTTCGTATGCTTCGCGCAGGTGTGCTGCGAAGAACCAGGTGGCAAAACGCTTTTGCGGTCCCGGTGGTGGTGTCCAATGTGCAAACCAGACAAACTCATCGGAGCTGAGTTCAAGGTTCGCTTCTTCCGCTGCCTCACGTACAGCTGCCACACGAGCCGCCGCCTCCAGACTGCCGTCGGCGGGGTAGTCTTCAGGATCAATCTTGCCACCCGGAAAAACCCACATGCCACCAAAGTTGATTTTCGAGTTCTTGCGTAACATCAGAACTTCGGGACCGTCATCGCCATCGCGCAGCAACACCACGGTTGCGGCCGGGATCGGGGTCGAAACACCTTCGTCATGTTCGTTACGGAAATCGATTTTTCCGTACCTGTCATTGCGATGCTGGGTCTCTTTGCTGTCCGCCAAGCAGGTGGGCTCCTGGAGTGGTTCGCCGGGATGCGAATGTTGGGTCCCGGCGCAAAAAGGACGGCATGCTAGCAGTTCCCGGCCGAGCTTGGCAGGATTACTTCTTCGCTGGCTTTGAGAGCCAAGCTCCGAGTAGCGCAATGGTGACGCCGCTGGCGATGATGACTGCAACGGTGAGGATGGCTTGCGCGCTGACGCCTGTCATATATGCCAGGCCTAAGCCGATACTCACGCAGGTAATAATCCAGACGCTGAAACCATAAGGGGACTTTGCTAACGGCGTAATCAAGTTTTAGACCTTCGACGCAGCCATCGTGCCAGCACTTTGCCCAGTGTCATGCCGATCACGAACGAGCCGATGAGCAGGCTCACCTGGGTGGAGTAGATGCTGACCACCAGGACACCCAGACTTGCAAAACCCAGCATGTAGAGGGCTTCACGCAGATCGGTTCGGAAAAAGCTGGTTCGTTCGTTGTTCATGGTCATTACCTGGATCAGGTAAATAGATTGAAGTGCGTGGGGTCCCGAAGGACCCCACGCGTAGATCACATCGAGCCCATGTACATGGCAGCCCCATATGCGCTCGCAATCAGCCCGGCTGAACTGATTGCCCAGGTTAGCGGGCCACTGAATCCTGCCACGTGACCGGCAAACGATAATGCAAAGGCGACGAGCGGTAAGAAACCACCACTAACCTCTTCCATTTCTTGTGCGTTGAGTTCACGCATGTTGCGTCTCCAGATATTTAGGGGACCCCAACGCTTACACCTGCGACACGCCTCGTCAACGTTTGCACCTCGATCTCCAAGCTATCTTCAGTTTGCGATATTAAGGTGATGTCAGCTCATAGGCGGAAGATGACGAACGAACCGTTTGTTGTTGGTTTCGGCGTACATAAACTCTGGCGATGAACTGCCACGTTCGCTTGATGATTACGACTAGGGGTCCGATGGCATATTTGTTAGCAGAGCCATTTGAGGACTTAAGGCAAATCGAGCTGCTGAGCGGTGTCTTCAATAAACCGGCGAATGCCGTCCAAAGGTGAACCACTCCCGCTCACCGGTCTTGGCAACAAGATCAGTCTCGAGACACCAAGATCTTCATACCGTTTTACCCGATCGGCGTCGATGGCGCCGCGCGGCGTGATCGAAATCTCGAGTTCATCGAATCTACTGGCTTTATCTGCGGCACGCGCCGCTTCCCGCAGTCCCTCTATTGATGCGGCGGCATCTTCCTCCGTCTGATTGAAGCCATACCAGCCATCACCATGAGCGATCGCGCGGCGATATCCGGCGGGCGACATCCCACCGATGATGATGGGGGGATGGGGGGACTGCACCGGCATCGGCTTCGATTGCACGCCGGAAATCTGCGTGAAACGACCATCAAAAACGGGTTTGTCCTGGGTCCAGAGCGCACGAATTGCTTCTATGTGTTCGCTGGTGCGCGCGCCACGCTCTTCGTACGGTACGCCGATAACGTCAAACTCACGTTTCACGTACCCGACACCTACGCCAAACAACAACCGACCCTGGGACAACACATCGATCGTGGCTAATTCTTTGGCAAGCACGACTGGATTACGTTGCGCCAGCAGGATGATGCCGGAACCCAACTTCAGCTTGGAAGTGATTGCCGCTGAGAAAGCCAATGTCGCCACCGTATCGAGCATCGGAAATTCCGGTGGCACCGGGGACGGTGGCTCTTGCGGGTCGATCACAACCACATGTTCGCCGGTCCAGGCGGACTCGAACCCCGAGTCTTCGGCGCACTTGAGCAAACTCGCGATAGATTCGGGTTGTGCCAACGGGCCGTTGTTAAAACCGAAGTAGCCAATTTTCATGAGTTTTTAATCCTAGCGATGGTATCCACCGATCCGTTCGTAACGAGAGATTTTCGTACTGCCTACAAAAAAGTCAGCTGCAGATTCGCGAAACTTGGCCATGTGTTTGGTCTGCCCATGCGTTGCCGCCGCGGCCTGATTTTCGTAAATTTCGAAAAACATGATTTCGTTGCGATCCTCTACACCTCGGTTGCAGATGTATGCCAACACGCCCGGTTCTTCTGCCTCGACCATCGCGGTCATTTCCTTTAAACCGGCAATGGCAGCATCCGCGTTATCGGGATTGAGCGCCAGCGTCGCGGTAACGGTAATCCATTCAGAACTATCCGCTGCCGCGATTTGCGGACGCAGGAAGCCTAAGCCCCCGACGGCGAGCGCACCAAATGCGGCGGTTTTCATGAAGCCGCGGCGGTCGGTTGCCACTGTTAGGGTTTTTCTTTCCAAATCAGACATTGTCAATCTCCCCTGTTGTATCGATTTCTTAAGGCCCCAGTCTAAACATTTTTGTTCTAATGTCCTGTCTGATTGAACTGACCAGGAGCTGGAGCATTAGTGATGATTATGCAGAACACATTTCGCGAGACGCTGACTCGGGGCGGTGCAACGATTGGCACTCACTTTCTTTTCGCTGATCCCGACATCCCGGAGATCATCGGAGACACTGGTTTTTTCGATTATGGCGAGTTTACGGCCGAGTACTCTACGTTCGACATGAAGCAGCTCTACCATATGGCGCGTGCCGGTCAATGCGGTAATTTGCCGCTTATGATCAAGCTGGACCAGGAAAGCCAGGGTTTCTGGGCACAAGCGGCGCTTGGCGCTGGTTTCAAGTCGGTGCTGTTCACGGATGTCCGCACGCCGGAAGATGTGGACGAGTGCCACCGCGCAATTACGCCTGACACGCCTGACGCAGGCGGCATGATGGGGGTGAAGCTTCGTCGCCCTGCCTTGTCGAGTTACGAAGTCGAAAGTTACCTCGCGGATCTCGAGTCGATCGTGTTCCTGATCATGATCGAAAAGAACGTCACCGTGGACCATATAGATGAGGTACTCACGCGGGCAAAAGAAAAGGGCGTGGACATGACGCAGTGGGGGCCGGCGGACTTTGGCTTTTCACGCGGTCAACCCGGCCTCATGGCGACGCCCGAGATACGCCCGTTCGAGGAGCTGGTAATCGAGAAGTCGCTGGAATACGGCATTCACCCGCGCATCGAGATCGGCGCTGTCGAGCAGGCAAAACGCTATATCGACCTGGGGGTCAGGCACTTCTGTATCGGCTGGGACCGTTTCATCTACCGCACGGTGTTGCTGGAGTTGGGTGAAGGAATGAAAAAATTGATCGAAGTTCTTTAGCTGACCGGTCTGCAATTACGTTAGCATCAGGCGACAAGATAGGGGGAAACACCATGACTTACGCAACTGGCCGCACGTTCTACGACGCAGACAGTCACATTATGGATCTGCCGAACTTCCTGCAGCGTTACGCTGACCCTGACGTGCGTGACGCGATGCCGAACAAAGCGTCTGCAACGGCCGGACAGATTGGCCACGACGACACGCTGACCGATGCGGGGCACCCCGAAGCATATCGGGCCGAGCTGTTAGCTCTGGGGGATGAGCTGATTTCGGGACCAAAAAACTATAAAGCCCTCGGAGCGTTCAGCGCGGATGAGCGCACCCAGGCGCTGGATCTCCTCGGCTTTGATAAACAACTCGTATTCGTGAGCTTTGCGGCAGGAACCGCATTTAACCCGAAACTTGATGAGAAGGTCCGTTACGGTGCATCGCGGGCGGCCAACCGTGGCATGGCGGAGTTTTGTGGTGCCGACGATCGTCTGATGGGCGTCGCCGTCATTCCTCTCGACAATCCGGCACTCGCCATTGGCGAGCTTGAACTGGCTCTTAAACAGAATCTGCAAGCGGTTTGGATTCCGCACCGACACTGTGGTGGCCGTTCTCCCGGGCACAATGATTTCGACCCGTTTTGGGCGCGTCTCGAAGAAGCGGCGGTACCCTTCGTGTTACATGTTGGCGGCGCGGCATTGCAGATAGAAGAGCCTTGGACAAACACCGGTCGCCCGCTTCCAACGGATTGGTTAGGGGGCGGAGAAAACGTCCGTGGCAAGGATATGGTTCGGCTGCACCAGGATGCAGAGAAGTTCATTGGATGTCTGCTTTTGGACGGCGTACTCGAACGTTTCCCGAAGCTTCGTGGTGGCGTCATCGAGCTGGGCGCGGACTGGGTGCCAGGAATGTTGAAGCGGCTCGATCACATTGCAAAAACCTGGGGCCGTACCGAACCGGAAATCGCTGCGCTCAAACGCAAGCCATCTGAGCAGATTACTCAGCAGATGGCGTTTACGCCGTTCGTATTCGAAGACGTGGGCGATCTGATTCGTAGCTCCAACCCAGACCTGTACCTGTTCTCCAGCGACTATCCTCACGCCGAGGGTGGACGAAATCCTCTGGGCCGATTCAGGTCGAGTCTCGAGGGTTTCGATGAGCCAGTGTTAGCGAAGTTTTACAGCGAAAATTTCGAACGGGTGTTCACTATTTAGCATAATACTCCGGGGGGCCAATTTACCGTGCGGAGTAGTATTTTTCGGTTTACAGGCCAAAATATCGTTCCAAGACGTGAAAGAAAGCCAAATGCCTCAAGATCTTTTGCGTTAAGATTCGTAAACTCGTTACCTTTCGTATCACTCTGAATTCGAGCTATTTTCGGTTATGGCGCGAACGTTGAAGGTTTTATTGCCGATCGTATTCATCGTCCTGGCGGTTGGTGCGTCTTTTGTGATGGTCCAGTCGCGTCCCGCGGCTATGCAGAAGCCTGTGTCACTTCCGGTGTTGCTCGTTTCGGTCAACACGGCCAAGCGACAACCGGTCACCTTTGTGGTGCGCTCACAAGGTTCTGTTTCTCCCCGCACCGAAACAATCCTGATGTCCGAAGTTTCAGGGCAGATCATCGATGTTTCGCCAGCCTTCGTCAGTGGCGGCTTTTTCAAACGTGGCGATATTCTTGTTCGCATCGACCCACGCAACTATCAGTTTGCGGTGAAGCGCGCGAAAGCGGGTGTAGCGAAGGCGCAAACGCAGGTTGCAACGGAGAGTGCACTCGCGGGATACGCTTATGAGGATTGGCAGCGATTGCGGGAGTTCGACCGAGCCTCACGGGAGGCTTCGTCACTGGCGCTCAGAAAACCGCAGTTGCAGGCAGCCATTGCCGAACTCGAGTCGAAGGAAGCCGATCTCGAAATGGCACAAGAGGATTTGAATCGCACCATTATCCGCGCACCTTACGATGGTATGGTGCGTGAAAAAATTGCCGACGTTGGCCAGTTTGTGAACATCGGTGGGCAACTCGCACGGACGTTTGCCGTGGACCGCGCCGAGGTTCGGTTGCCATTGACGCAACGAGATCTGCAGTTCCTGGATTTGGCGAGTCTGGACACTGGTGCAAGGTTACCGGTGACGTTGACGGCCGATATTGGAGGGCAAACGTTCACCTGGAGCGCGAAGATTGTGCGCTCGGAAGGCGTATTCGATTCAACCAGTCGAGTGCTGTACGTAGTGGCACAAATTGAAGACCCTTACGGCCTCGACGTTGCCGATCACGAACCGCTTCGTATTGGTACCTTTGTTACAGCGGAAATCGTCGGTAACTTCGGGGGTCAACTGTTTGCCGTTCCGCGCCACGCCTTGTCACGCGGCAAGACCCTGTGGCTCGTCGACGACGAGTTTCGCCTTCAGCCCAGCGACGTACACATCGTCCGCATGGACGAAAAATTTGCCTACATCGATGGAGGTCTCAAGGAAGGCGACCGCTACACGATCACGCCCATCGATCAACCGCTGCCAGGTATGAAGGTCCGCTTCGATGGTTAGTCGCAATCTTGCGTCCAACGTTCAACCGGTGAGTTGAGTGCCTGATCAAAAAGTTCGTGGACTGATCGGATGGTTCGCTACTAATCACGTTGCGGCCAATCTGCTGATGTTCTTCATACTCGGCATGGGGGTCTACTCTCTCATCATCATCAAAAAAGAGATGATGCCCGAGTTCCAGTTCGACATGATCACCGTGAGAGTGCCGTATCTCGGAGCCGCGCCCCAGGAAGTGGAAGAGGGTGTGATCATCAAGATCGAGGAGGCCATCAAATCCATCCAGGGTATTCGCGAGATCAATTCGATTGCGGCGGAAGGCTTCGGGCAGGTCATGATCGAAGTAGAGGAGGGTTACGAGCTAAGGGAAATCAATGACGAGTTGAAACTCGCTATTGACGGGATCTCCACGTTCCCGGCTGAGACGGAGCGACCGACCTACTCAAAGCAACTCTTCCGACGGGGCGTGATCAACGTCCAGGTTCACGGCAACCTCGACGAACGGGCCATGAAGGAACTTGCGGATCAGATTCGTGAGGAGATCACCTCGCTCCCGGATGTGACCTACGCCGAGGTCATGGGGTCGCGGCCTTTCGAAATTTCGATCGAGATCTCCGAAAATACGCTGCGCCAGTATGGCATGACGTTGGACTGGGTCGCGCAAACCATCAGGCTATGGTCGATTGACTTGCCAGGTGGGTCGATTCGCTCCGAGTCGGGCAATATTCGTTTGCGAACCAAGGGTCAGGCATACACTGGTGAGGATTTCGCGGCGATCGTCTTACTAACACAACCCGATGGCACGCGGGTTACCCTCGGCGAAATAGCGACCATTCGCGACGAATTTGCCGAGGTAGAAAGCTATTCGTTTTTTGATGGTGAACGCAGCTTCGGCATAAACGTGATGTCGAACAGAGAAGAAAGCGAACTCGATATAGCCCAAGCCGTCAACCGATACGTCGATCAACGTCAAGCGACGTTACCCGATGGCGTAAAACTCACCGCCTGGATGGACGGAACCTATTACCTCAAGGGTCACTTGAACATGATGTTGGGGAACATGGCGATGGGGGCCGTCCTCGTGTTCATTATTCTCGGGGTTTTTCTGCACGTGAAGATCGCCGCCTGGGTGATTGTCGGTTTGCCAGTCGCATTTCTCGGCGCGTTCATGATGTTACCACTGCCCTTCGTGGGTGTGACGATCAACATGATGAGTCTATTCGCATTCATCCTGGTGCTCGGCATCGTCGTTGACGACGCGATCATCATTGCAGAGAGCGCGTATACCTATACCGAAGAGCACGGTTATAACTTGCCGAACATAGTAGCGGGCGCACAGCGTGTTGCGGTACCAGCGACTTTTGGTGTGCTCACCACCATCATGGCATTCTTTCCGATGCTGTTCGTGAGTGGGCCGACCTCGGAATTTACTGCGGCAATCTCCTTTGTCGTGATGTTCTGTTTGTTCTTTTCGCTTATCGAATCAAAGCTCATCCTTCCCTCCCACCTCGCGATCATGAAGTCTTCCCATGGAGCAAAATCAGGCATCGCAGATTGGGTAGATCGCGGGTTGAGACATTTCATCAACAACATCTATGCGCCGTTTCTCGCGAAGGCGATCGAGTTCCGATATGCAACCCTCGCGTTCTTTTTCAGCATGCTCATCCTGACTGTCGGGCTCGTGGCAAGTGGATTGGTGCGTTTTGTCTACTTCCCGGAAATGGATAATCCCTTCGTGATGGCCAACATCGAACTCCAGGAAGGAGCGCCTGAGTCGCTGATCAAAGAAATCGTTGAGCAGATGGACGCAAAATTAAGCGAACTCAATGAGGAGATCAAAGCGGAGACCGGGACCGAACTCGATGCTGCCGAACACCTGTTCGCGTTCATTCAGAACGGCACGAAGGGTCAACTGCAGGTTGAGCTCAACAGGAGCGACGAACGGGTGATATCGCCGAAGGAAGTTGAGCGACGCTGGCGGGACAAAGTCGGTACCATCCCTGGCACCAAGGCACTGCGGTTCTCATCGGGTATGCACATGGGTGGAGGTCCACCGGTCGCGTTTGCCTTGAAAGGAAACAACTACAAGCTCCTGGAACAGGCGGCGAACGAACTCGTCGAGCACCTGAAAACCTTCGAAGGCCTTTACGAAGTGGAAAGTTCAGCAAATGCGGGGCCTGAGGAGATTGAGCTAAAAATAAAACCCGAGGCCGAAGCGTTGGGCATCACACTTGCCGATCTCGCCCGACAGGTTCGTCAGGCGTTCTACGGAGTCGAGGCGCAGCGCATCCAGCGTGGCGATCAGGAAGTGAAGGTGATGGTTCGTTACCCACGCTCGGAACGTTCATCCGTCGGTAACCTGGAGAAGATGTGGATACGCCTGCCTGACGGACGCGAACTACCTTTTACTGCAGTGGCCGACTACGAAATGACCCGTGGTTACGACACCATCGAAAGACTCGATGGGCAACGCACGGTTTCAGTGACATCGAACGTGAATCTGTCTGTTGCGGAACCCATGCAGATCGTGGACCAGGTCAGTCGTGACTTCATACCTGAGCTGCTGAGTCGTTATCCCGGTGTGACATCCGAACTCACCGGCAGCTCGATGGAAGAACGCATGTCGATCATGCAAACGGGTTACGCATTCCTCGCAGCACTTTTTGGTATTTATGCGCTGATGGCAATCCCGCTGAAGTCCTATGTGCAGCCGCTCATCGTCATGAGCGTGATTCCTTTCGGCATCATCGGCGCGGTCGTCGGCCACATGTTTCTCGGTATAACCATCAATGCACTCTCGATCATTGGCATAATCGCTTTGTCCGGCGTGGTAGTAAACGATAGCTTGATCATGGTGCACTTCGTTAATAGAGCGGTGGCAGAGGGCGCGACGCCGGCTGAAGCAGCCATTAGTTCCGGCATCGTACGTTTTCGTGCAATTCTACTGACCTCACTCACTACGTTTTTCGGTCTGTTGCCAATTGTTCTGGAAACCTCGCAGGAAGCACAGATGATTATTCCGATGGCGGTGTCGTTGGCGTTCGGCATCGTGTTCTCAACCATCATCACACTGATTCTCGTGCCTTGCCTGTACAACATCGTTGGGGATTTCCGAAAAACAGCGAAGCCCGGGCTAACTTACCAAGAGCAACAACAGCAACCTTCCTAACTAGCCTTTCCCCACCCTCGATGTCCTTTAGCAAACCTCGGCCCATTCGTTGTCGAGATCGTCACCGGCGACGGTGCTTCGCACCATGTCGCGAGCCTGATCCATCGGCCACGGATGACCACGGTGTAACACACACCGATTGTCCCATATTGCCAGGTCGCCTTCGCGCCAGCGGTGTTTGAATGTCCGAGGCGCTTGGCATGCTTCTTCAGTCAGTCGTTTGAGCATTGCCCGGCTTGCATCGATGTCTTCACCGAGAAGGTGGCTCGCATGGCGCCCGACGAACAGAATTTTTCGCCCGGTTGCAGGATGTATTTTCACAACCGGATGCTCAACAGGCGGCAGACGCGCCAGATCGTCTTCACCCAGTAGCTCCAAGCCCCCGTGCCAGGCGTGACTGTACCGGTAGCTGTGTACGGCCATTTTGTCTTCGAGCCACGTCTGCATCTTGTTGTCGAGCGCATCGTATGCCTCACGCATGTCCGCCCACTCGGTCTCACCACCGGTGTCGGGAACGCTTCGTGCGTAGAGCAGCGATGCTTTAGCACCCACACGTTTGTAGGAACTGTCGGTGTGCCAGTGTTCGTTACCTTTGTTGAAACGCACCTGTAGACTTGTCGGATCCGCGATCGAGCCGTCCCGGGTTACGTTGCTCAAATGAGCCAGCAGTCGTTTCGAAGACATCATCAGTCCTCGCTCCAGCCGACCGAATCGACGACTGAAGGCAAGATGCTGATCATCGGTGAGGGTTTGTTCTTCGAATATCAGTACGGCGTATTTGTGCCACGCCGTCTCGATGGCGGTGAATGTTTGCTCGTCGACACACCCCAGCTCGACGCCGCGTACGATTGCTCCGAGCGTTGCGCTTGTGGGGACCACTTCCATGGTGCGCGGCATTTAATCCAGGCTGGTGGGGGCGCTTTCGAACGACAATTTCAGCGCCGCGATTTCCGCTTTGATTTGTGGTGGGTCGGGCAGCGGGCGTTCGGCGCGCTTATACCAGTACCTGGCATTGCTGAGATCGCCTTCCATCGTGTGCACGATCCCGTGTGCCCAGCTACCGAGTTGTGACGAGTCCGCCTGCACGATGTGGTGGGCGGCGTCCCAGTCTCCGTTCTCGAGATGCTGTATTGCTTCGCCGAAGGCTGCCATGTGTTGCGAACCTCAAGTCTCAACCGCTGATTTTCTTAAAGTACTCCAGCGGGTCTGTGTAGTCGACGCCGCCATAGAGGAAGTTCACCTTCTGAAACCCCAGCAGTCGCTGCAGCCGTTCCGGCATCGACAACCAGATATCGCGCGGAATGCCGATGTACTGATTTTCCTGTTGCCTCAGCCACGACAGGTTGAAGTTCAGATTGATGGATCGGCGGCGGCGATCGGTGGTGGTATTGCCGCCACCCCCGTGCCAGAGCGCGCCGTCGAACACCAGCAGGGAGCCGGCCGGCATTTCGGCATAAACGACCTTGGTGTCCAACTCGACGGCTTTGGTCCACGTGTGACTGTCGGGGACGACCATCGTTGCGCCGTTTTCACGGGTAAAGTCGTCGAGTGCAATCAGCGTGTTGGCGATGAGTGGCATATGCGGACGCGGTAGCGGGTAGTGTCCGTCGTCCTGGTGCAGGTGTTGCGGATCGACGCCGGGTTCGGGACACATCGCCGTTGCCACGGACATCTGGAATTGCAGCCCGAGTACGCCTTCGATGATCATGAGCAGCATCTCATCGGTCGCAATGTCATCCACGGCCCGGGTTTTAGCGAAGAGGTTATGAACGTGAACGGCCTGGATGCCGGAGTGACGGCCCCTTCCTTTCGTGTCGCGTTTGCCGGTCATTCGAAAGACAGGCTCCAGCTCGCGACGAACTTCATCCAACCGATCTGATTCCAGAAAACCTTCGAGAATGCTGTAGCCCCGGGCCTTGACCTCCGCGACCGTTTTGTCCCGCAGCGCCGCCTGCCCGGCCGAAAGT
>SMUZ01032000.1_pt1 | contig 28797 bp, 16 predicted proteins | sample 2456421 | NCBI WGS metagenome assembly SMUZ01 (sample SAMN11095932, study PRJNA526329) | marine sediment metagenome | biome: Marine sediment; feature: Surficial sediment; material: Deep marine sediment; isolation source: Hadal surficial sediment | place: Pacific Ocean | collected 2014-11 | depth... | reverse complement strand
GGAAGAACACCGTGGTGCCGGTGCCTCGCGCCGCGCCGACGCGTCGCAGCGTGCCGACCGGCTGGCCTTGCTTGAAGCGCTGCTCCCACCGCGCGCCGTCGCGTTTCGAGGTGGCGACGAGCTCCTTCGAGAGCGCGTTGACCAAGCTGGCGCCGACTCCGTGCAGTCCCCCGGCGGTTCGGTAAGTCCCGTGCTCGAATTTGCCCCCGGCGTGGAGCGTCGTGAAGATGACCTCGAGCGCGCTTCGCTTGCTCTTCTTGTGGGTGTCGACGGGGATGCCGCGGCCGTCGTCGGTGATCGTCACCGAGGCGCCGTCGGCGTGGAGCGTGACGCCGATGTGCGAGGCGTGCCCGTTCATCGCCTCGTCGACCGCGTTGTCGAGGATCTCCCAGACCAGGCGATGCAGCCCGGGCGGTCCCACGCCGCCGATGTACATGCCCGGACGGCGGCGGACCGGCTCGAGTCCCTCGAGGACGGTAATGTCCTTGGCGGTGTAGCTTTTCGCCATCGGTGTCGAATGGTTCCCGGTCAGGCTGGCCGCTGGCGGCGGGACCGAAATGCGTAGTGTAGCACGCAGGTTTTTCCCGCCCCGTGCGTCACATCCCTGCAAGCGCGGCAAAGACGACCCCGATCCGATCGACGCGATCCCCTCTGTGCCAATAGTCTGTGAGACAACCTCCCTGGTGAGATTAGTGTAGGGGCGGGGAAGGTGGGAGAGATGACTCGCATGCCAGACGCCGTGGAATTGGACGTGGTCGCGGGGCCGGGAGCGGAGGGCGCCCGGAGGGCGACTGGAGCGGTCGGCCCCGCGACCACGTTAACTTCAGCCGACCCTGACCCGGAGGTGCCGGCGACGGTCCAGCGGCGGCGCTTCCCCGCCGCATACCGGCTCCGCATCCTCAGGCAAGTCGACGCGTGCAGGAAGCCCGGCGAGGTGGGCGCCCTGTTGCGTCGCGAGGGGTTGTACTCGTTGCTGCTGACGCACTGGCGGCGGCAGCGCGAGGCGGGCGGGCCGTGTCAACGACTTTGAGACAAATGGATCAGTTTGACATTGCCTATCCTTCAAGACAGCGCCGCGGCGGCTCTCTTTACAGGATCTGGCGCGGTCAAGTCGATAGGGAGGCGTTGACGTCAGCCCCCATCGAGGGACGCAGCGCCATCGTAGACGGGGCTACTCGGCGCGGAGCCAATCTATCGGATTCAGCCGTGACGCCCGGCGCGCCGGCAGATAGGCGGCTGTCCGCAAGGCGAAGCTCCACACGCTCGTTTCCGTACACACCCTGAGACACAGCTGTCCGACGCACCTGCTCCTCGACGGCGTGGACATCAGGCCGATCCAGGCGTTGCTGAGGCACGCGACTGTCGAGACGACGATGATGTGCACCCACGTCGCCACGGACCTGCCCTGTCCGGCGGCCTCAGTCGCCGACGGTGGGCACGGTGACCGGTGGGGGGATCACGCGGGTGAATTGCCCGCGTTGCAGCAGCTCCCGGCCCTTCCCGCCACGGCCGGTGACCCCGTACTTGGCCGTGCTGATGGTTTGGCTGGCGCCGCGAGTGGTCTCGACCGTCAGGAGGTCCCGGTCACCGGTGGAGGCGATGAAACCCAGCACACGGTCGGCTCCCCGCGGCAGCTTGATCAGGATCACGCCCTTGCCGGGCCCGGACAGGAAGTTGATGTCGCTCGCGACGCAGAGCATCGCCCGTGCCTGCGCCGTCGCGGCGATGATGACCTCGTTGCCGGTCGTGCGGGCGACCCCGATCACCTCGGCGCCGGCGGTCGGCCGTGCGAACCGGCGGCCGGCCCGTGTGCTTGGGGTGAGCACCGGCTCGAGGCTGAACCGCAGGCTGTAGCCGTCGCTGGTGACGGCGACGGCGTGGACCGGTGGGGCGTCGCCCTCGCGTCGGGCCGTGATGTTCGGAGTGGTGCGCGGGTCGAGACTCAGCGCCGCCACGATGCGCTCGCGGTCCTTCAGCTTGAAGAGCCGCTGGATCGGCTCACCGTGCCCGGTCGTGGGGGGCACGTCGGCGATCCGCGCGGTGTAGGCGATGCCGAAGCTGCTGAAAAAGACCACCGTGGCGCGCGTGCTCCCGGCGAGCACCGCCAGCAGCGCGTCCCCCTCGCGCAGGCGGGTCGTGCTGACGTCACGCACCTCCTTCTGCCGCTTCACCCAGCCGTCCGTCGTGACGAGCACGATGGCCTCCTCGGCCACGATGAAGTCGTCGGCGCTGAACTCGACCTCTTCCTCGGCGCTCTCGATCAGGGTCCGGCGCGGGTCCGTCTTGGGGTGGCCGTACGTCTGCTGCACTTCGCGGATCTCCTCCCGCACCAGTGTCCACCGCTTCGCCTCCTCCTCGAGCAGCCCGCCGATCTGGCGGGCACGCGTGCGTTTGCCGGCCAACTCCTCACGGATGACCAGGATCTCGAGTCGGGCTAGCCGATACACCTTCAGCTCGAGGATCGCGTCGGTTTGCTCCGCGTCGAGTGCGAAGCGTTTCATGATCCGGGCGGCCGCATCCACCTTGCCGTCGGACTGGCGCACGAGACGCAGCACCGCGTCCAGCGCATCGAAGACGATTTCGAACCCCTCGAGAAGGTGGATGCGGCGCCTGAGCGCGGCGAGCTCGTGTTCCAGACGCCGGGTGACGACATCGAGCCGGAACCGCAGGAAGTGCCACAGCAGCTGGTGCAGATCCAGTCGTTCGGGCCGGCCGACCTCTGGTTGCTCGGTTGGCACCAGGCAGGTCAGGTTCACGGCGAAATTCGTCTGCAACGGCGTGTGCTTGCACAGATACGCCATCACCATCCGCTCGTCGGCGTCGCGCTTGAGCTCGAGCGCGACCCGGACCTCGTCGGTGGACTCATCCCTGACGTCGACGAGCGGGGGCAGCTTGCGCGCAAGAATCACCTCGGCGATCCGCTCGACGAGCTGCGCCTTGTTGACCATGTAGGGGATGCTCGTGATGTGGATGGTCTTGCCGCCGCGGGTCGTTGGCCCTGGTGTCCAAGTGGCCCGCAGCCGGATGGTTCCGCTGCCGGTTGTGTAGATCTGCGTCAGCTCGTCCGGCGTGTTCAGGATCTGCCCACCGGTTGGGAAGTCCGGTCCCTTGACATACGCGCAGAGTCGGGCGCTGTTCAGCTCCGGGTTGTCGAGCAGCTTCAGCAGCGCCGTGCAGATCTCCCCGGCGTGATGCGGCGGGATGTTGGTCGCCATGCCGACCGCGATGCCGGTCGCGCCGTTAATCAACAAGTTGGGCAGCCGCGCCGGGAGTACGACCGGCTCCACCTTCGTGCCGTCGTAGTTGGGCCGGAAAGGCACGGTGTCCTGGTCGATCTCGCCCAGCAGCTCCGCGCTCGGCGGGGCGAGACGGCATTCGGTGTAACGCATCGCGGCGGCGCGGTCGCCGTCGAGCGACCCGAAGTTGCCGTGCCCGTCGATCAGGGGATAGCGCAGCGCGAACGGCTGCGCCATGCGCACGAGCGTGTCGTAGAGCGCGACATCGCCATGCGGGTGGTAGCTGCCCATCACGTCGCCGACCACCTTGGCCGACTTGCGGGGTTTGGCGTCGGTGCCGAGCCGTTGTTCCCACATCGTGTAGAGAATGCGCCGTTGGACCGGTTTCAGGCCGTCGCGCACGTCGGGCAACGCGCGTGACGTGATCACCGACAGCGCGTAGTTCAGATACCGGCTCTCGGCGGCGTCGATCAGATCGACGGTTTGCTCGCGGTCCGGCGCGGTGGTGCCGGTGCCCGCGTCGGGTCCGTCGAAGAGCGGTGCGTTGCGGCGTCTGCGTCGTTTTGCCACGCGTCGTAGCAGGTGACTGAGCACATGGCGAAGCCCTCCCGCCTTCGCCCAAGCTTCGGCGGACAGGCCGGCTTCTCCTGTCTCCTGTCTCCGGCCTCCTGCCTCCAGTCTCCTTCGGGGTTGCTCAGTGTCCTCGGTTCGCGTCCAGCAGATGAAGGAGCTCGCCGAGCACCATGGCGGTGGCCCCCCAGACACGCTCGCCATGCAGCTCGAAGTAGGGAACGGTGATTGCCTCGTTCCCCCGCCAGCGCCGCCCGTGCCGCAGCCGTTCTGGGTCCTGGAGCTCGTCGAGCGGGATCTCGAGAACGTGGGCCACTTCGGCCGCCGCCGGCACCAGCGTCGGACGCCGGTCCAAGACCGCCAGCACCGGGTGGAGCGCGTAGTTGCTGACCGGGATGTAGAGCGACGACAGCCGCCCGATGATCCGGATGTCGGCAGGCTCGAGCCCGATCTCCTCCCGGGCCTCACGCAAGGCCGCGGCCTCGACCGTCTCGTTGCCGTCGACGGCGCCCCCAGGCAACGAGACCTGCCCCGCGTGCTGGCCGAGTGTGCCCGCCCTGCGGGTTAGCACCAGATGCACCCGCTGCCGGATGGGGTAGAGCAGGACGAGCGCGGCGGCCACACGAGACCCTGGCGGAATCACGCCGGCCTGCCAGCCCGCGCGGGGCCGCGGCGCGAGCGCGGTGTGCATGTCTGGGCGCGGCGCCGGGTCGTCGAGGGCGGCCCGAACCCGCGCTTCAATCTGATAGAGTGTCGACACCACGGTCCGAGTCTCTATCCTACCGCGTCCAACGACGGTGTCCGCATCCCCCGCAGCCGCATGACCGACACCGTCCCCCGGAAGCCGCTCGATCGGTCGATCGTCGAGGGTCCCCTGGGCCGCGCCGTGTGGCACCTGGCCTGGCCCACGGTGGTGCAGAACCTCATCGGCGGGCTGCAGGGCATCATCGACCAGGCGATGGTGGGCAACTTCGTGGGGCACACGGGCAACGCCGCTATCGGCGTCAGCTCGCAGATCTTCATCCTGGTCATCGTCTTCGTGGTGTCCGTCTTCACCGGGATGGGGGTGCTGGTGGCGCGGTTCGCCGGCGCCGGCGACTTCGATAAGGTGAACCGGTCGGTCTATCAGGCGTTTCTGGTCTCGGTCGCGCTGGCGGTGGGGGTGTTGGCGCCGCTGGGATACTGGCTGGCGCCGACGCTGCTGGCGTTGGTCAACGCGGCGCCGGAGGTACAGATCGAGGCGTTGCCCTACATCCGAATCCAGTTCGTCTTCAGCATCGGCATGCTGATCTTCTTCATGTTCAGCGGCGCGCTGCGCGCCGCAGGCGATGCCAAGACACCGATGCGGCTCGGCATCCTGATGACCGCGCTGAACATCCTGCTGAACGTCGTGTTGATCCGGGGGCTCGGACCGATCCCGGCGTTCGGCACGCGTGGCGCGGCGATGGGGACCGCGATCGCCAGCGGGATCACCGGCCTCGTCTTCATCTGGATGCTGTTCTCCAACCGGCTGGTGATCCGTTTCTCGCGGTCGATGTCCTTCCGGCCGGACTGGGACATCATCCGATCGCTGTTCCGGTTCGGGCTGCCGGCCGGGTTCCAGGGCATTGCGATGAACTTCGGCGGTGTGCTGTTGTACCGCTTCATCGGCTCGCTGCGCTACAGCGCGGAAGCGCAGGCGGCGTACGCGGTCGTGTACACCCAGCTCTTCTCCCTCATCACCTGGACCTCGGTCGGGCTGATGGGGGCCACGGCGGCGGTGGCGGGGCAGAACCTCGGGGCGGGGCATCCGGATCGCAGCGCCCAGGCGACGCGGGTGGCGGCGATGATCGGGTTGGCGGTGGCGGTGATCATCGGGGTGTTGTTCTTCGCGATCCCGCGGCCGTTGCTCGCCGTCTTCGGCATGCAGGAGGGGGTCGACGCCGACTTCGCTGTCGAGCTGATGGGCTACCTCGCGTTCTCCGGGCTGTTCGTCACCGTGGCGCTCACCTACACGGGCGGGCTGCAGGGCACCGGCGATACGCGGAGCCCCCTGTACATCTCGATCGTGTCCCAGGTGGTCGTACCGCTCGGGATCTGCGCGCTCGTGCAGGCAAGCTCGGGTCTCGAGTCGCACAACATCTGGCAGGCCATCCTCATCGGCCACATGCTCCGGTGCGGGCTCAGCGTGATACGGTTCCGGCAGGGCAAGTGGCGTGACATCGTCGTCGACATCGGTCCGGCGCGTGCCTGACACCGCAGTCCGTGGTAAAAGTCCAGCGTCGCACCAAGACCGGTGATGCGCCCGTCTGGCAAGGCGAAAAGAGGGAGCATACCGGCAGTATTCGACCGATGAACAACGCAGCCAGGCGGGATGCAGCGCCGGTCGACTGCAGCTGGACTTTCACCACGGGCTGCCGCCATGTCTGACGAGCCAGGGGACCACCCCGCGACCCTCGCCGCGCAGGCGCTCGGCCTGGTCGACCCGACGACCCGTTCGATCGTGCCCCCGATCTACCCGTCGGCGCCATACGAGCGGGCGCCGGATGGCAGCTACCCGGGCGGGCACACCTACACGCGCGACCAGAATCCCACCTACGACCAGGCCGAGGCGCTTCTGAGCCGGCTGGAGGGCGGACAGGGCGCGCTGCTCTTCAGCTCGGGGATGGCGGCGGCGACCACCGTGTTCGAGACGCTCGACACCGGCGACCACGTGGTCGCGCCGGAGCAGATGTACTGGACGATCCAGCGCTGGCTCGAGGAGCTGGCCGGACGCGGGCGCATCGTCCTCGATCTGGTACCCAACGGGGACCAGGCGGCCCTCGAGGCGGTGCTCAGGCCCGGCCGGACCAAGATTGTCTGGGTCGAGACACCGGCCAACCCGACCTGCGCGATTACCGACATCGCCGCGACCGCCGAGGCGGCCCATGCCGCCGGCGCCCGCGTGGTGGTCGACAGCACCCTCTGCACCCCGGTGCTGTGTCGTCCGATCGAGCACGGGGCCGACCTCGTCATGCACTCGGCGACCAAACAGCTCAACGGGCACGCCGATGTGTTGGCCGGTGCGCTGATCACCGCGCAGCGGGACGAGCTGTGGGAACGCGTCACCCACGACCGCGGCTATCGGGGGGCCGTCCTCGGTCCCTTCGAGGCCTGGCTGCTGCTGCGCGGCATGCGCACGCTCTTTCTGCGTGTGCCCCACTCGGCGACGAGCGCTCAGCGGATCGCCGAATGGCTGCTGACGCACCCTGCGGTGTCCGAGGTGTGCTATCCCGGTCTGCCGACGCATCCCGGGCATACGGTCGCGGCACGCCAGATGTCGGGTGGCTTCGGCATGCTCCTCTCGTTCCGTCTGCGCGGCGGGGCAGCTGCCGCCAAGACGGCGGCCGCCGGGCTCCGGCTGTTCAAGAACGCCACGTCGCTCGGTGGCGTCGAGAGTCTCGTCGAGCACCGGGCGCCGGTGGAAGGTCCAGGCTCACGCGTGCCCGACGACCTGTTGCGGCTCTCGGTCGGGATCGAGGCGGTCGAGGATCTCGTGGCGGACCTCCAGCAGGCGCTGGCCGGACGCTAGCAGTCGGTGGTGACCGTTGTGCGTTGCACCGAGGGTCGTGTCGAGATCGACGCAGCGCCGGGCCCCTGCAACGCGAGACGAGGGAGCATACTGGCAGCATTCGACCCCGCTGAGCAAAAGCCGAGCGCCGTCCCTGGCGGGATGCAGCGGTGGCCGAATGCGGCGGTATTTATGACACGGGCCACTAAGAGAGATCGTCCCCACGGAGGTACGAGGCAGGAGAAGCCGGAGGGCTTCACCGCGGCGTTCGGCCGCCTGCCAGACGCGAGCCGGGGGCCGTCCGAGAATGATGTCTGACACCGATCAGGCGCTGGTCGACGAGCAGATCCGGTACTACCGCCAGCGCGCGCCGGAGTACGACGAGTGGTACTACCGGCGTGGGCGCTACGACTATGGGCCGGAGCACACACGGTCATGGCAGCAGGAGATCGCCGCGGTGCGCGAGACGCTCGACGGGCTGAAACCGTCGGGTCGGATACTCGAGCTGGCCTGCGGTACCGGGCTGTGGACGCAGCAGCTCACGCGGTATGCCGGCACGCTGACCGCCGTCGATGCGTCGCCCGAGGTGCTGGCGCTGAACCGGGCGCGGGTCCGGTCGGCAGCGGTGTGCTACCGGCTGTGCGACATCTTTGCGTGGGAGCCGGACGAGACCTACGACTTCGTCTTCTTCGGGTTCTGGCTGTCGCACGTGCCGCCGTCCAGGTTCGCCGCGTTCTGGGACCTCCTGCGCGCGGCGCTCGCGCCGGGTGGGACCGTGTTCTTCGTCGACAACCGCTTTCACCCGGACTCGTCCGCGCGGAACCATGCGGTGGATCTGCGGCGGGTGACCCAGCGTCGCGAGCTCAACGACGGCCGCGCGTTCGAGATCGTCAAGGTGTTCTACGAACCGGAAGGGCTCGCGGCGCGGCTCGCGCCGCTCGGCTGGCGCGGCGACTTCCGGATGACCGCCAACTTCTTCATCTACGGCTCGGTCACACTCGTGCGGTAGGGGGAGGACGCTCGAGGACAGCGGGATGAGGCGGCAGGCTCCCCAGGTGGTTCACACCCAACATCCCGGGCGTCACGCCTGACGCCCGGGACAGCACCCAGCCCGGCGTGATGGGCGCCTGTGACAAGGCGACCGGCGCTGTGGTCTGGGAGAAGCCGATCGACACGTCGCCCCGCGGCGCGCCGATGACCTCTTCTGTACGAGGGACAGGCGTATCTGGTGCTGGAGGTCGGCGGCGGCGAGTCAGCCGGGCCGGGCTGGGGCGTATGCGCTGCCGGACTCGCTGGCGTCAGGGGCTCTGTCCCTGGTCCGTCGCGACAACCCCGGCGTGCCGCACTGACCCCCGCGTTCTTCGGCGCGAAGAACGGCGGTGCCGAGCCGGGCGGCCGACTCCTTGTCGAGCGAGCGTCACCGGCCGTCGACCGAGAACGCCAGCAGCACGTTCCCCGGCATGAAGCCAAGGAAATTGTAGCCGGAGCTGACAAAGAGCATCCCCCCGGCGATGGTCGCGCCTGGACCGTTGAGAGCGCCGCCCTGTCCCGGCACGCCGTTCACCGTGTCGTACTCGCCGACCGTGTCGGTATCCCAGATAACCCTGCCGGTGTCGGTCGCGTAGGCCCGGATGTGGCCGTCGAGGCTGCCCGAGAAGACGACCCCGGGGATCGCGGTCACCGCGCCCGGCTGTCCGGTGTGGCACCCCACCCGGGAGCCGCAGGTGTCCTGCACCGGCGGGGCATGCCAGACCACCTCGCCATCAGCGATCTGCAGCGAGGTCAGACCGCCCGCGTCGCCGGGAGACTCTTCGAAGGCGTCCGAGATGGACGCGTACACTGCGTCGCCATCCGAGGCGAAGCCCCATTCGATGCCGCCGAGCATGCCGCCATCGGCGACCCGGGTCTCCCAGAGCACTTCGCCGTTCTCAGGATCGAGCGAGTACATGACCCCCGATTTCTGTCCGGCCAGCAGCACCCGGCGCCCGTCGGCACCTGTCGTGAGCACCAGCGCGCTGCCGTAGTCGGCGTCCGGACCGGCGTCCTCCGGGCAGTTGGCGCGCACGGCCGGGTCTTCGGAAATGCAAGCGACCGTCCAGGCGTCGCCCCGGAGCGTCTGCGAGACCCACTGGATGAGACCGGTGTCCATCGCCAGCGCCATCAGCGCGTCGCTGCCCGCGTCGGCCGGCTGGGAATAGGAGTCGCCGGTCGCGACATACATGACGTTGCGTTCCGGGTCGAGTGTCGGGGACGCCCAGATGCCTGCTCCGGAAGGACCCCACCGCTGCACTCCGGTGCTGGTGGTGTCGGTGCGTTGCGGCTCGTCGGTGATCGCATAGGTCTTCCAGAGCTGCCGCCCCGTCGACCCGTCGAGCGCCACAATGCTGCCGCGAAACGTGCAGCACTCGTAGGTGGCCACCGACGCGGTCAGCTCCTCGAACGATGCGACCGGTACGTACAATCGACCGTCGTGCAGCGCCGGAGCGCCGGTGATCCGGGCGTCGGGATGATCGTCCACCTGCACCTTCCAGCGCAGCTCGCCGGTCGCGAAGTCGACGCCGTAGACACTGGCCGCCAGGTCGCCGAAGTACGCCGTGGCGCGACCATCGGCGTCGGGACCGACCGAAATGGCGGAGCGTACGCCGACGTCTGCCTCGTAGACCCACCGGATGCAGCCGGTGTCAGCGTCGAGGGCGAACACGAGTCCGACACTGGTGCCGAACAGCGCCCGCCCGCCGACGATGGTGGCCTGGAGCGAGGCGACCGAGACACCCGGGAGCCCGAACGCCCACTTGAGCGACAGGTTCGGGACCTCGGCGGCGGTCATCCCTGCCCCCGCGGCGGTCTGAAACCGCGCATTGGAGTGATCGGGACTCCACCCGTTCCAGATCTGTCCAGCCAGCGGGTCGCCGGTCGGCCCACCGCCCGCGCTACAGTAGGCCGACTGCGGAATCTGGTCGCGCGGCGGCGTCAACGACCCGGCCGGGCTGCCGGAGACGAACTCGGCGACGGCGCGCTTCTCGTCTGTCGTCAGGCCTGCCCCCTGGCGCACCATGAAGCCGTAGGTCAGCGCCTCGTAGATGTGGTCGGCCGGAGACTCCTGGATCGGCGCGGCCGTGAGAAGCTGCGGCATGTTGCTGTCGTGGCACCGGGCGCAGATCTGCGTGTAGATCTGCTCGCCGCCGCGTGCCGTCTGCGCGGCCGCACCGTCAGCGACGCCGAAGACGACTACCAGAGCGATGGAAATGTTGCGCATGGCCCTTCCCCTCTTCTGACCGACATCGAGCGACGACGGATCGGATGGCGCTTCGACCGTCGGGGATCTGATGGATCGAGGGCCTGATTATACCGTCTGCGTTCAGGACCTGCCCGCCAGGTGGTTCCGGGCGAGGATAGCGCCGGAGAACGCGCCCATGCGCTTGCTGAGGGCATGCGGTGTGCGTGCTGTGGGGCGACATGCTCCCCGACCCGTGCGAGCCAGGGGCACTGCTCGGCTCGGTGCCGGGAGATGGTGCGCGCAGCGCGCCGCCACCCGGCCTCACGGCCGTCGCCATGGCGCTGCGCCCGGCAGCCTGGCTGACTGGAGCCCGAGTGCACGGGTTGGCGTAGGGTCCGCGCAAGAACAAGTTTCCCGGTTTTGGGGCGTCGAGGCGCCTGGCTGGCAAGGCGCGAGGAGGGTGCATACGGGCAGTATTCGACCGACGAGCAACGCCGTCCAGGCGGGATGCATCGCCAGCCGAATGCTACCGTAATTATGACCGGGGCCACTTAGTATGGACGTGCGGAGCGAAGCAGGCACCTCCCTCGTATGCGCATCGTTGGGACCCTTCCACTGTGCGATCCAAGCCTTAGGAGTTCACCAAGGAAGGACCTTGAATGGCGATTGGCCCGAACCTTCATCAGAGCTTATTCACCGTTGCTCCTCCTTCAGGTTCGGTGACGTTTTATTACGTGGGTCCGGTGGTTGCCATGACAGGTAATTGTTGACCGCCTTCGGTCAATGGGTGGTAAACAATGACGAGACAGGGACTCACGGTATCAACCCTTTCGCCCATCTGCTGGCGGTCGCTGTCGCTTAGATTCGCAGGTCCTTTCCTCGAAACTGTTTACCGAGACAGCTTCGCCGACCCGGCAAACAGTTTCGACGGTTTTCGCCACGCCTGCGTTGTTTCTCGGTCGAATACTGCCGGTATGCTCCCTCGTCACGCCGTGCAGGGGCCCGGCGCGGCGTCGATCTCGACGGTCCTCGGTGCGACGCGGGAGTTTGACCATCGATTGCTAGCCGGCCCTGAGGACCTCCGGCACGACAGATCCTCTGAGAATGCGCACCTGGGCGTTGTCGAAGGCATTCCGTGCACCCGCTGGAGCCGTGGACCGCTTCGGCGTAGAATGTCTCCATCCGCGGTCCCAGCAGACCATGCCTCTGAGTCCCGGCACCCGTCTCCGTCCGTTTGCGGTCACCGCCAAGGTTGGCGAGCGGGGCATGGGACAGGTCTGGCAGGCCCGCGACATTGGGTGCGGCCGCGGCACGGTGGACCCCCAGTTGGAGGACAGGCGATGACCAGCCCGGAAGCTGAGGCGTTGAAGGGAAAGCTTGCCGAGATGCTGGCGCAGTTGTCGGGCACCGAGGAGCACCCGGTCTTGGTGGACGAGATGCGTGGGTTGTATGGACTCTTCGCTGACATTACGGCGGAGCCTGACGAGGTGACCTGGACCGAGGTCGACGCGGGTGGAATTCCTGCCATCTGGGCCGACCCGGATGCCGGAGCGACGGACCGCGTGGTGCAGTACGTGCACGGTGGCGGCTACGTCATCGGGAACGCGCACTACTACAAGCGGCTCACCGGTCACATCGCCAAAGCGGTCGGCTGTCGTGTGCTCAGTGTGGACTACCGGTTGGCTCCCGAACACCCGCACCCGGCGGCCGTAGAGGACTCGACCACGGCGTACCGGTGGCTGCTCGGACAAGGCTATGCTCCCGCGCATCTTGCCATCTCGGGCGACTCAGCCGGCGGCGGGCTGACGCTGGCCACGTTGCTGGCGCTGCGCGACGCGGGCACGGCGCTGCCCGCCGCAGCTGTGCCGATCTCACCCTGGGTCGACATGGAGGCCACCGGGGACACCATGACGACAAACGCGGACAACGACGCGCTCGTGCACGCACCGATGCTGCTCGCCATGGCCGGGATGTTTCTGGGAGGCCACAATCCGAAGGACCCACTGGTGGCGCCGATCCACGCAGATTTCACGGGCATCGCGCCGCTGTACATCCAGGTGGGTGGTCATGAGACCCTGCTCGATGATGCGAAGCGGGTGGCTGCGGCCGCGCGGCGGGATGGCGTCGATGTGACGCTCGAGGTGTTCCCGGAGATGCAACACGTCTTCCAGATCGGGGCTGGCCACGTACCGGAGTCCGACGACGCCATCGCCAAGATCGGCGCGTTCCTCCGTCCTTGTCTGGGTCTGTAGGCATGGCTGTCAGTCCCGGCACCCGCCTCGGGCACTACGCTGTGACCGCTCTGCTCGGCGAGGGGGGCATGGGTGAGGTGTATCGCGCCCGTGATGTCAGGCTCGACCGAGACGTGGCGCTGAAGGGTGACAGTGGCGGACTGAGGCGTCGGAGCAGAACGTGGGCCCAGAAGTGCATGCGAACAGCAACAGCACTGATGGCGGTCTTTCTCATGACGCCACGTCTGACGTGGGCGTGCCCCGTCTGTTCAGGGGACCCGAACTCCCCGATGGCGATCGGCGCGAGCTCGGGCATGCTGGTGTTGCTCGCGATCACCGCCGGCATGTTCAGCGCCCTCGCCGCATTTTTTCTGTATCTGATGAAGCGAGGACGTATGGCGAGTGGCGACCTTGCCGCGTCCAATGGACTCGGGGTTGTCTGCGTTCGCGTCCCGGAAGGCGAGCAATTCACCTTCATCATCACCGACTCGACGAAGGTCCGCGAACTGGGCTTTCGGGCAATCGAAACGCTGATGCGCGAGAGCGAGTTACGAGCGCAGCTTACGCTGGCTGGCTTTTCTCAGCCCGCCGTGGAGGAAAGTATCCAAGTTGCTCGCACATGGGCCACGTCAATCACGACGCGTCGTCACGGCGCCTGAGCGCCCGTGAGTGGGCCGGTACCCGACTCAGCGACGGACCCGACTAGTTCCCGACCAATCTGACAGGAGCGAGACTCATGATCCGTTCGACCGACGCGCACCTACTCGTTGCGGCGCTCGCGATGACCGCCGCCTCCGTGCCATCATTGGCGCAGACGACACACCAGTTCGAGGCCACCGAGTACTACAACACCTTCTCCTTTTCACATCCGCCGGCGCTGCGTATCAGACCTGGCGATCGCGTCGTCACGAGAACCATCGATGCCAGGGGGCGGGACTGGAACGGCACCCAGGTCGCCGAGGGACCCAACCCGCAGATCGGCCCGTTCTACGTCGAGGGAGCTGAACCGGGCGATGTCCTTGTGGTACGACTCGAGAAGATTGAGCCGAACCGCGATTGGGCTTTTTCCAGCACGGTGCTGGCACCGTACGCAGCGGATCCGTCGTTCCTGCGCTACGAGGGCGAACATGAGCAGCAGTCAGAGCGGTGGGACGTGGACTCCGTGGCTCGTGTGGCTAGACCGTCTACGCCCGCTTTGCGGGCACAGCATATAGAGATTCCGTTCAGGCCAATGCTCGGTTGCGTCGCTGTCGCGCCGCCACGCAAAGAAGCGGTGTGGACGGCGACCCCCGGTGTGTTCGGCGGCAACCTCGACTACTTCGGAATGGTCGAGGGTGTGACCGTCATGCTACCGGTCTTTGAACCCGGCGCGCTGCTCTTCATCGGTGACGGTCACGTGCGCCAGGGCGAGGGTGAGGTGCTCGGTAACGCGCTCGAGATCTCGATGGATGTCGAGTTCTCCGTCGACCTGATCAAGGGCGGCCAAATCGGTTGGCCGCGACTCGAGACGGAGGACGCTATCATAGTTTTGGGGAGCGCCCGACCACTCCTCCAGGCCCTGCAGCATGCGACCACCGAGCTGCAGCGATGGCTGATGACTGACTACGGGTACGACGAGCGAGGGTCGTCGCTCCTCATGGGTCACGCGATGGAATACGAGGTCGTCCAAGTCGTCGACCCGCACTTCACGATCGCGGCCAAGATGCCGAAGAGCTTTCTGACGCCCTGACAGATCGTGCTCGTCCGACACTGGTGCGACGAACTCCAGCGCCTCGTGCCCACCCCCTGACGCCGCCCCCACACGCGAGGCCATCCCACGCCGTAGCCAACCGGTTCGAGGAGCTGACACACAGTGTCGGTCGACTAGACCCGAGTCCGCAAGCACTGCCGATTGAGTGCTGTGGCAATCGCGCGGAGCGAGAATCTCGCCGTCAGTGACTATGTCGACGAGTGCCGATACACATTGGAGCACGTTGGGATGTACGCGAAGGGCGCTGGGCGCCCGATCCACTTGCTATAATCCTGCCGATGGCTCTGTATTTACCCGGCATGGCCGGGGTATTTGGGGTCATCTTGGCGTGTTCCGGTCAGTCGTTGCAGATCATCCCCTAGCAGTCCGTGGTGAATGTCGTGCGTCGCACCGAGGGTCGTCAAGGTCGACGCCGCGCACAGCCCGTGCAAGCCGAGACGGGGGAACCAACCGGCAGTCTTCGACCGAGACATCATCCGCCGTCGCCAAGGCTTCGGCGAGACCTGGCCATAGCCCGGGGACAAACGGGCCGGGCGGCGGCTGGCGCAGGGACGGCGGATGCAGCGCCGGCCGAAAGCAGCGGGACTTGCGCCACCGGCTGCAAGCACCTGAGAGGCCTATGATCAGTTATCAGCTCACGCGCTACGGCCAACCGCTCGAACGGACCCAGACTGCCCGCCCGGATCCTGTCGGGACGGAGGTGCTCGTCCAGATCGAGGCCTGTGGTGTCTGTCACAGCGATCTGCACTTGCGGGACGGCTTCTTCAACATGGGCGACGGCAAGCGGCTCGATCTGTCGAGGGGCCGCGAGCTGCCGCTGACGCTGGGTCATGAGATTGGCGGCACGGTGGTGGCGCGCGGTCCCGACGCCGGCAGTGTCGAGGTCGGCGAGCGACGTGTGGTCTATCCGTGGATCGGCTGTGGCAGCTGTCGGACCTGCCAGGAGGGGCAGGAGCACCTGTGCGCCCAGTCCCGTGCGCTCGGGGTGACGCGACACGGGGGGTTCAGCGACCATGTCCTGGTCCCGCACCCCCGCTATCTGTTCGCGTTCGGCGACCGGCCCATCACCTTGGCCTGCACCTATGCCTGCTCGGGGTTGGCCGCCTATGGCGCGGTGCGGAAGGTGCAGAGCCGCGTGGACGGACGGCCGCTGGTCATCATCGGTCTGGGGGGCGTCGGGTTCGCGGCGCTGCGGCTGGCTCAGGCGGTGACGACCGCCTCGATCATTGCCGTCGATGTCGAACCAAAGACGCTACAGGCGGCGGCCGAGACCGGCGCCGCCGTGGTCGATGCCCGTGCCGACGACGCGGCAAGGCAGATTCGGCGGCTCACCGACGGCGGTGCGCCGGCGGCCATCGACTTCGTCGGGTCCGAGACCAGCGCGGCTCTCGGTCTCGGGACGCTGGCCACCGGCGGTCTGCTCGTGGTCGTCGGGTTGTTCGGCGGACAGCTACGCACGGCTCTGCCGCTGCTGCCGCTGCGGAGTCTGACGATACAGGGATCCTATGTCGGCAGTCCCGAGGAGATGCGCGAGCTGATGGAGCTGGTTCAGACAGGTACGGTGTCGGCGATCCCGGTGCAGCCCAGACCGCTTGCCGACGCGCAGACGGTGCTCAACGACCTGCGCGACGGCCGGGCCGTCGGGCGGATGGTGCTGGTACCCTGAAGAGAATGCTGTAGCCGCGGGTCTTCAGACCCGCGGACAGACCGATGGCCATCGAGCCCGGGACGCGTCCGGTGGCAGACGGTTACGGGGGATGTGGCGGGCCGCTCGACATCTCCGAAGGGTGGCATCGGAACGTTTGAAGCAAGTTGCCATGAGACGCGGAGATGTCGAGCCCCCGCGGAGCGGGGCTGTGAGAACAGCCTCTGCTCGCGAGGCTGCGCCGTTGTCGCTGGTCGGTGGGAGGCGCAGCTTCGCGAGCAGCGAGCGTCATCCGGCAACCTCGCCCACTGCGCGCGTGATGACGCGTCGCGCCTCGTCGCGCAGCCGGACCGTTTCGTCCCACCCGCTGTCCTTCTGCCGCAGCGGCGGGGCGATCGTCAGGGTGATCCGTCCCGGGCGCAGCAGCAGGGTGTCGGCGGGAAAGATGTGGCGGGTGCCACTGATGGCCACCGGCACCAGGGGCCGCCCGGTCTCGGCGGCCGCCCGGAACGCCCCCAACCGGAACGGGAGCAGCCCCGGTGCTCGCACGAAGGTGCCCTCGGGGAAGACGAACATCGACTCGCCGGCGCCGAGCGCGGCGCTGACCTCGTCGGCGCCTTCCATCTGCTCCGACAGCTTCGTCTTCTCGATGGCAATGTAGCCCGCCTTCGGAATGAGGGTCCCGAGCACCGGGTAGGTCGCCAACCGGGCTTTGGCGGCGAACCGGAGGGTCGCGGGCAGCGTGGCGAGCACCAGCACCACGTCGAAGTAGCTCGCGTGGTTGGCCACGAAGATCGCGGGACCGAGGCCGCGAAGGTGTTCGAGCCCGCGGACTGTGAGCCGGCACCCCGACATCGCCACGAGGAACCGTGAGAACCGCCTGAGCAGCCGTCTGGCCGTGGCCGGCCGGCCGCTCATCCGGACGAGCGCCCAGAGCGGTGGCATCGAGACCAGGGTCAGGGCCACGATATAGGTGGTAAAGGACACGCGTAGCAGCAGATCGGCCGCGCGTTGTCCCCGGGCGGCGACCGCGTGCCACCCCAGCGTCAGCCACTGGCGCGTCATCGACCCGGCGCCCCGGTCGAGGGTGCCTGCGAGGTACGCGTCACGGGTGGCGCCACGTCGCACCTTGCCACTGGAGGTCTTCAGCACCGCGCCGGGACGCGCGAGCACCACCGTGTCGGGCGGTACCCCGAGCGCGTCCGTCACCGCTTCGAGAATGCGCTGCTGCAGTCCCACACGCGCCGTCGCATCGGTTTCCCGTGTCTCGGCCACCACAACGAGCCGTTCGGTGCCGAGCACGGCGTCGGCCACCCCGAACACCGCGATGCAGCCCTTGCGGATACCCTCGATCGCCGCCACGACCGCCTCGGCCTCGTGCGGGTAGATGTTGCGGCCCCCCTTGATGACGACATCCTTGCGACGGCCGGTCAGAAACAGCTCCGCGTCGGCCAGGTAGCCGAGGTCGCCGGAATCGATCCAGCCGTCGTCGGTGGTGACAGCCCGCGTCGCAGCCTGGTTCCGGTAGTAGCCGGCCATCACCGACGGACCGCGGAACTGCACGCGGCCCTCCGTGCGTTCGGCGAGGGCGGCGCCGGTCTGGTCCACGATTCGGAGGTCGTGCCCCGGGAGCGCTCCGCCGCACGACACGAAGGCGAGGGCGTCGGCGTCGGTGGTTGGCACCGCCTGCCCCGTCGCCTGGAACCGGCGGGCCACTCGGTCCACACGCGTCGGGTGCCGGCGTGGCGTGAAGGTGAGGGCGACCGAGCACTCGGCCAGTCCGTAGACCGGTCGCATCGCGTCTGGACGGAACCCGGCGGCGGCGAACCGATCGGCAAAGCGGGTCAGGGTCTCCGGCAGCACGGCTTCCGAGCCGTTGAGCACGACCCGCAACGAGCTGAGATCCAGCCCCTCGATCTCCTCGTCGGTGATCTTGTTGACACACAGATCGAACGCGAAATTCGGGGCGACCGACAACGTGGCCCGATGCGCGTGGATCGCCCACAGCCAGCGTGCCGGCCGTGACAGGAAGGCAAGCGGCGAGAGAATTGCGACCGGTACCCCGAAATACAACATGCCGAGCCAGGCGCCGATCAGCCCCATGTCGTGATAGAGCGGCAGCCAGCTCACGGCGACGTCGTCCGGGCGGATGTCGAGACCGCCACCGATCACGCGGATGTTCGCCAGCAGGTTCGCGTGGGTCAGCAGCACGCCCTTCGGCTGACCGGTGCTGCCGGAGGTGTATTGGATGAGCGCCGGGTCCTCGGCTGTCAACCAGACCGGCGGTCTCGGCGGCAGCGGCCCGCTGTCATCGGCCGCCGGGGCGAGGTCGTCGAGGGTCGTGACCGCCGTCAGTGTCGGGATCTGCCCGCGTAGCACCCCGGCCAGCCGTTCGACTTCGGCAAACGTGATCATCAGCCGCGTCCCGGCGTTCGACAGGATGCCCACTTGTCGCTGGGCATACTCGGCGATCCGGTCGGCACGGAACGGCGGGTAGATCGGTACCGGGATGGCGCCGGCCAGGAGGGTCCCGAAGAAGGCCGGGAAGAAGGCTGCCTCGGTGCGGAGCATGATCGTCACCGTGTCGCGGCGGCCGATCCCGCGGGCGCGCAACGCCGCGGCCACCCTCACCGCGCGACGCCACAGCCAGGCGTGAGTGATGGGCTGCTCCGTGCCGTCGTCCTGACGCAGAAAAATCTGCGTGCGCTCCGGGGCCGTCTGGGCCCGCCAGTGCAGCACGTCGAGCAGCGTCTGGGCCGACGCAGGTGCGGGGATGGCCGCGCCAACCGGGGCCAGCACCGACGGCAGCGTCTCGGCGACCGCCGGTTCGGACGCGACGACCGCGCGCACGAGGTCGGCCGGGGTGTCGGCCGCCGCCATCACGCTGTCCGCGAGCCGTACGCCGACCCCGCGTTCGATCCGGGTGAGCAGTTCGACCCGCTCCAGGGAGCCGATCCCGAGCTCGCGCTCGAGAGAGTCGCCCGGACCGATACCCGCGGCGGCCGAGCCGGGTCTGAGCTCGCCGACGAGTTGTCCGACCAGCTGGAGGATATGGCGTTCGAGGGCGGCGTGATCGTCCGGCGTGGATTGCGACATAGGGGCGGCCGGGGGGGCCAGTGCCCCGCCGGCATGATACCCCCACTGAGTCGCGGTCTTTGGGGCGGAATGCGCTCAGCCCGAGGCGCCGAAGCCTGAGGCTCGACGCCCGAAGCCGGGCGGCGCCAGACGCCCTAGTTTGTGTCGACCTGCGTGATCGACAGGATGACGACCGTGTCGCGCGGTACGTCGCGTTGGTTGCTCTTGCTCGTGGTGCGCGCGCGGCCGATCCGACGGACCACGTCCATGCCGTCGGTGACACGGCCGAACACGGCATACCCGAACCCCTCGCGCGAGCCGTTCCTGTGGTTGAACATGGCGTTGTTGTCGAGGTTGATGAAAAATTGCGCTCGTGCGCTGTTCGGCTCGCCGAGGCGGGCCATCGCCACTGTGCCTCGATTATTCTGCAGGCTGTTGGACGCCTCGTTCAAGATCTGTCCGCGCAACCCCTCGATCCTCGGGACAATCTCATTGTCCCCCTCGGCGACAAAGCCCCCGCCCTGCACGATCACGTCGCGGATCACCCGGTGGAAGATGGTGCCGTCGTAGTAGCCGGCCTGCACGTACGTCAGGAAGTTGACGACGGTCGCCGGTACCTGATTCTTGAACAGCTCCATCTCGAAGTCGCCCTCGCTCGTTTCGACGAGCACCCGGGGGTTGGGCGGGGCGTCCTGCGCGGCAACGGGTGTCGCCAAGCCCCCCACCAGCGCCGAGGCCAGCAATACAGTCAGCATACGTCGAGACACCAAGTGCTCCTTCCTGCGAACCGACGCACCCCTGTCGCGTGGCGCGCCGCTAGCCGGGTTTGACCAGTGAGAATGTGTACGATTCGGTCACATGTCGCCGCCAACGCACGCTAGCAGTCCGTGGTGAAACTCCGCGTCGCACCGAGCACGGCGATGCGCCAGGCTGACAAGGCGCGCCGAGGGAGAATACCGGGACAGCCTCCGTTCAAGGAGTCTCGCCCGCGCGTAGCGGGGCTGTGAGGAAAACTGCCTCGCACAGCGGAGCCGTGGTGCCATGAAAGATGATCTCGACGGTGTGAGGCGGAGCTTCGCGACGCGAGGCCGCTACTGCACGGTGATCGACAGGATCTCGACCGGCGTGTCCGGCACGTCCCGAAATGGACCGCGGGTGCCGGTGGCGACGCCCTCAATCTTGTCGACCACGTCCATGCCGTCGGTCACCTTTCCGAACACCGCATACCCGTAGCCGTCCTGCGTGGTGTTGCGATTATTGAGCGATGAGTTGTTGCCGGTGTTGATGAAGAACTGGGAGGTCGCGCTGTCCACGATATTGGTCCGGGCCATCGCCAGAGTTCCAGGGGCGTTTCTCAGCCCGTTGGTCGCCTCGTTCTTGATCGGGTCGCGCACCGACTTCTGCTGCATGTCGGCCGTGAACCCGCCACCCTGGATCATGAAGCCCTTGATCACCCGGTGGAAGATGGTGCCGTTGTAGTGGCCGTCGGCCACATACTGCAGGAAGTTCTCCACCGAGAGCGGCGCCTTGGCTCGGTCGAGCTCCGCGGTGATGGTTCCCAGGCTGGTCTCGATGATCACGACCGGGTTTTCCTGCGCGGCTGCGTCCGGGCTGTGTAGTGTCATGGCAAGGCAACAGGTCGAGAGCAAGACGAACGTGCGAACAGACATCACGATTCCTCCTGCGAACAGGGTTCGCTCATTCAAATTTTGGTATCTTTGATCCAAACAACCGGAGAATCACGTGTGTCCGACCAGTGCTGCGGGGCTGTCTCACGCCGATTTCTCGAAGTGAAGGCTCGCCTGCAGACTTCGGCCCAGAGTATGCATAATTCACCGTGGCGCTGTCCAGTGTTCCGTGTCAGAAGTTCGCGGACAGATGTTCCGGCGTCGTACTCATGCCGCGCTTGGCCATAGCATGGCGCGACGAGGGAGCAGACCGACAGTATTCGACCGAGGAGTCACGCCGCCAGACGAGATGCTCCGCTCGGAAAATGTCCGGGCATTTTTGACGCGGGACACTGGTACACTCGTGCCCACGCCGCCGTGCTGCACGGTGACGGAGCTGGCGGACCCCATCACATGAGCTTGCTCGATCGATTCCGTGGCCAGCCAGAGTGGCAGCATGAGGACCCGTCGGTGCGGGCATCCGCGGTGGACGATCTCGAGGACGACGCCCAGGATTTGCTGGCGGCGATCGCGTCCGAGGATGCCGACCCCGGGGTGCGCGCGGCGGCCGTGGTGCGGCTGTCCGACCCAGAGATTCTGGGGCGGATCGTGCAGACCGACCAGGACGTGGGCGTGCGGGCCGACGCGGCCGCGAGGCTGCGCGCGATGGCTGTGGACGACACCAACCCGGAGCGTGCCGCGCTCGCGCTGGCGGGTCTCTCCGAGGTGCGCCACCTCGGCGAGGTGGCGCGCACGGCCAGGCTCGAGGCGTTCAGCGAGTCGGCACTCGAGCGACTCGATGACCAGAAGATGATCAGCGCGGTGGCCCGGCGGTCCGCGCACCCGGCGATCCGCCGCGCGGCGCTGGTGCGGCTGGATGACCGGGACGAACTGGTGGCAGTCGCCGTGAAGAGTGATCACAAGGACACGGCCCTGGCGGCTTTCGATCAGCTTGCTCCTGGCGGGCCGGAGGACCGCGAGCGGTTGAAGACGATCGTCGTACAGGCTCGCACCAAGCCGGTGGCGCGACGCGCCAGAACGGCGCTGACCGCGCTGGATACGCAGCCGACCCCACCCTCGCTCGATGAGCTGCGAAGCCAGCGCGAACGGCTCTGTGAGAGTGTCGAGGCGCTGACGAGCGCCGAGGACTGGGATCTCGTGAGCGGCGGACTGGCGCAGGCGGAACGGGAATGGCGGTCGCTCGCCGACACGCACCCCCTGGTCGCCTCCATCGACAATCAGGACGACGATGTTGGACCGGATGACAGGACCGATCTGGACGCAGCCGACGCCACCAACGCCGCCGTCGGGGAGCGCTGGACCACCGCCGGGGCGCAGCTACGGGAGCATCTGGCGCGTCTGGATCTGGCGCGGAGCGAGGCCGCCCGTCTGAGTCAGGCCCGCCGCGAGGCGGTGGCCGCGCGGGCCGCGCTCTGTGAGCAGCTGGCCGTTCTGGCCGCCGACGAGACGCGTGACGCGGAGGCCCGAACGGCCGAGCTGGCCAGCGTACACGGCGCGTGGCAGGCATTGCCGGATCTGCCGGACGCCGGGGGCGCGGCGCCTGAGGACGAGGCGCCGGGGATCGAACGGCGCTTCGAGACGCTGGTGGCGCGCACCGAAGGACAGGTGCGGCAGCAGCGCTCCGCCGCTGACCGCATCGCGCGGCTCACGGAGCTTGCCGGCGAGCTCGAGGCGATCAGCGAGACCAGGGTGGCCGATCTGCACACGGCCTGGCTCGGCCCGCACCGGGAGTGGACGGAGGTGGTGGGGCTCTCGACGCCCGACGAGGTAGCCGAGCTCGTGTCACGCGTCCAGGCGGCCGAGGCAAGACGCGCCGCGCGGCTGAAGGCGGCTCGCGAGGAGCGCCGGGGTCGCGAGCAGGCGAACCTCGCCACCCAACAGCGACGATGCGATGAGCTCGAGCGGGCGCTGGCCGACGACAACCTCGAGCTCAACGACGCCGAGCGGTGGCAGCGGACGACGCAGTCGCTGCTGGGCAACCTGGGGCGGTTGCCGACCCCTGGGGACCGCGACGCGCTCACGAAGCGACTGCGTCAGGCGCAGAGCGCTCTGCGGGGCCGCGTGCGCGAGCTGCGCGGCTTGGTCGAGTGGAAGCAGTGGGCAAACCTCGGGGTCCAGGCCACGCTCTGTCGGCGGCTCGAAGCCCTGGTTGCGGTGGATGACGATGCGGTCGTGGCGAAAGAGTTCCAGCAGGTCATGGTGGCGTGGCGACAGGCGAGCGATGTGTCGCGCGGCGAGGGTGAGGAGATCTGGCAGCGGTTCAAGACGGCGCACGATGCGATCCACCCGCGAGCCGAGGCTTACCTGGCCACGCAGGCTGCCCTGCGCGCGGAGCATCTCGCGCAGAAGGTCGCGCTGTGCGAGGAGGCCGAGCGGCTGGCGGAGTCGACCGACTGGCTCAAGACGGCTCAACGCATCACCGAGCTGCAGGAGCAGTGGAAGCAGATCGGGTCGGCCACCCGCAAGCACGAGCGCGAGGCTTGGCACCGGTTTCGCGCGGCGTGCGGCCGGTTCTTCCACCGCCGCCGCGATGATCTCGCCGAGCGCAAGCAGGTCTGGGCGAAGAACGCCACGCTGAAAGAGGCGTTGTGCGAGAAGGCCGAGGCGGTGGCCGGCGAGAGCGACCTCGAGGCGGGGAGGGAGATCATCAGGCAGTTGCAGGCGGAATGGAGGAGGGTGGGCCCGGTCCGGCGCACGCGGTCCGAAGCGTTGTGGCAGCGGTTCCGCACGGCCTGCGACCGCGTCTACGCGCGCGCGCAGGAGGCGAGCGACAGCGAGTTTGCCGACAAGATCGGGGCGAGGGCCTCGGTCTGTGAGCGTCTCGAGACGCTGGTGTCCCAGACGCCGGAGACGGGCGACACCGGGACCGAGCCGCCGGACAACCTGGCCGAGATCGTTGCCGCCGCCAGAACCGAGTGGCGTCAGCTGCCACCCGTACCTCGACCACAGGAGCGCAGTCTGACCGCCCGGTTCCAGGCGGCGCTCACCCGCGTGGTCCAGCGCTACCCGGTGGCATTCAGCGGGTCGGACCTCGACCCGGAACGCCACCGGGTCGCGCTGGAGCGGTTATGTGGGCGGGTCGAGGCGTTGCTCGCAGATGCCACGGTGCCGTCCGCCAGCGGAGGGTCGCCAACCGAGATTCTCGCGGCCCGGCTGCGTGACGCGCTGGCGAGCAACACGATCGGGGCGCGCGAGGACCCGGAGGTGAAGCGACGCGCCGACACCGATGAGGTCAAACGCGCGCAGATGGAACGCCGGGCGCTCGGCATGGTGCCGGGTGAGATCGGGCGCCAGCTCTCGGACCGGTTCCGCGTCGCCTGTGACCGTTTCTTCCAGCAGCAGCCACCGTCGCCGGCCGCGCGCGCGCCTCGGCCCCGCGACGAGGCCCCCCGTCCCCGCCATGATCGACCACGCCCAGGCTCGCGCCACCGAGACTAGACATCTCTTAAAGGGTGACATCGTCGCGTCTGAAGCACGACACGCAGAGATGGCTAGCCCGTGCGTAGCGGGCTGGAAGCACAGCTTCTGCTAGTGTCCTGTCTCAGACGTTCGGTGCATAATTCCTGAGACAGGACACTCGCCACACCGCCGCTTCGATGCAGGACTTCCATCCGCTGATCGCCGAGTGGTTTCGTGGCCGGTTCGCTCGGCCCACGGCGTGCCAGCTCGAGGCCTGGCCGCGGATCCGGGCCGGTCGGGATGTGCTCGTCTCGGCGCCGACCGGGTCCGGCAAGACGCTTGCGGCCTTCCTCATCTGTCTCGACCGGCTGGTGGTGGATGGGATGGACGGGCGTCTCGACGACCGGATCGATGTCGTCTATGTGTCGCCGCTGAAGGCGCTGAGCAACGACATCAGGAAGAACCTGGAGACGCCGCTGGCCGAGATCGAGGCGTTGGCCGCCGACCGCGGGTTGCCGGCCCCGGGCGTCCGCACGGCGGTCCGCACCGGCGACACCCCAGCCTGGGAGCGCGCGCGGATGGTGCGGCGGCCGCCGCACATCCTGGTCACCACGCCGGAATCGCTCTTCATCCTACTGACAGCCGAACGGAGTCGGGTGGCGTTACGTCGGACCCGCACCGTCATCGTGGATGAGATTCATGCCCTCGTGGATGACAAGCGAGGATCGCATTTGGCGCTGACGCTGGCCCGGCTCGACGACCTGGTCATCAAAGCGGGTGGCGCCAGACTCCAGCGTATCGGGCTGTCTGCCACTGTCCGGCCGATCGAAGACGTCGCGCGTTTCCTGCACGGCAGCCATCTCGAGGAGCCGAGCCCGAAGCCTACCGTCGATGTCGTTGACTCGGGACACCGGCGTCAGCTCGATCTGGCGGTAGAAGTGCCGCGCGACGAGCTGGGAGTGGTGGCCACCAACGAGATGTGGGCGGAGATGTACGAGCGGCTCGCGGCGCTGATCCTCGAGCATCGCACGACGCTGGTCTTCGTCAACACCCGACGGCTGTCGGAGCGGGTGGCGCATCACCTGGCCCAGCGGCTGGGGGACGAGGCGGTGCTGGCGCACCACGGCAGTCTGTCGCGACGGCTGCGCCAGACCGCCGAGTCACGGCTCAAAGAGGGGCGGCTGCGAGCGGTGGTCGCCACCGCGTCGCTCGAGCTCGGGATCGACATCGGGACCGTGGACCTGGTGTGTCAGATCGGGTCGCCCCGTTCGATCGCGGTCACGCTGCAACGGGTCGGCCGGTCGGGCCATCAGGTCGACACACCGGACGACCCCCATGTGCCCAAGGGACGGCTCTTCGCGACAACACGCGACGAGCTGATCGAGTGCGCCGCGCTGGTGCGCGCTATCCGCCACGGGCGCCTCGATCGGCTGGCGATCCCCGACTGGCCGGTCGATATCCTGGCGCAGCAGCTCGTGGCGGCCTGCGCCTGCGAGAGCTGGCGCGTGGATGATCTCTTCGACCTGGTCCGCAGCGCCTCCCCATACGCGGCCTTGCCCCGGTCCGCGTTCGACGCGGTGGTGGACATGCTGGCCGACGGCATCACGACGTCACGGGGCCGTCGCGGCGCCTACCTGCATTTCGACCGGGTGAACGCCACGCTCCGCGGGCGCCGCGGCGCCCGGCTGGCGGCCATCACCGGCGGCGGTGCCATTCCGGACAACGCGACCTATCTGGTGGTCGCCGAACCGGATCAGACGACGGTCGGGACGGTGGACGAGGATTTCGCTGTCGAGAGCATGGCGGGTGACATCTTCCTGCTCGGCACCACCTCCTGGCGGATTCGGCGCGTGGAGTCGGGTCGGCTGCGCGTCGAGGACGCCCACGGCGCCGCGCCGTCCCTGCCGTTCTGGCGGGGCGAGGCGCCCGGACGGACCACCGAGCTGTCGGAGGAGGTCTCGCGTCTCCGGGAACGGATTGCCGAGGCGCTGTCGTCGGCCGGCGAGACCGGGCAGACCCCTGACGGCGAGACCCGGGCGCTGACGATGTTGCGGGAGGGCTGTGGTCTGGACCGGGCCGGCGCCGAACAGGCTGTCGCGTATGTCCGCGCGGGCGTGGCCGGGCTGGGTGTGCTGCCCACCGACCGCTGTGTGGTCGCCGAGCGGTTCTTCGATGAGGCCGGCGGCATGCAGCTCATCGTGCACGCACCGTTTGGCGTGCGGATCAACCGTGCGTGGGGGCTCGCGCTGCGGAAACGGTTCTGTCGCTCGTTCAACGTCGAGCTGCAGGCCGCGGCGACCGACAACGGGATCGTGATCTCGCTCGCCGAGCAGCACAGTTTCCCGCTCGAGGCCATTTTCCAGTTCCTCACCGCCGACACGGTCGAAGCGGTGCTGACCCAGGCGATGCTCCCGTCGCCGATGTTCGGCGCGCGGTGGCGGTGGAACGCGTCGCGCGCCCTGGCGGTCCTGCGGTTTGCCGGCGGCCGCAAGGTGCCCCCGCCGATTCAGCGGATGCGGTCCGACGACCTGCTGGCATCGGTCTTTCCGGACCAGGTGGCGTGCCAGGAGAACCTGACGGGGGACATCCGCATTCCTGACCACCCGCTGGTCAACGAGACGATCCGGGACTGTCTCCACGAGGCGATGGACCTGGACGGGTTGCGGGCGGTCCTCGCCGGGATCGAACGGGGCGAGATCCGGACCCGGGCGATCGACACCGCCGAACCGTCTCCCTTCTGTCACGAGATTCTCAACGCCAACCCGTACGCGTTTCTCGACGACGCGCCGCTCGAGGAGCGGCGGGCACGTGCGGTACAGCTGCGACGCACGCTGGGGCCCGACGTGGGCGAGATCGGGGCGCTCGACGCGACGGCGATCGCCACCGTGGCGGACGAGTCCTGGCCGGTCGTCCGAGATGCCGAGGAGCTGCACGATGCGTTGCTGACGCTGGTGGCGATGCCGCCGGTCCCCGCGTGGGTGGTCTGGTTCGGGCCGCTTGTCGTCGCGCGCCGGGCGGGGGAGCTGCGGGTCGGCGACACCGTGCTCTGGGTGCCGACCGAGCGTCTCGGGCTCATCCGGTGTCTCTACCCGGGCGCCGCGGTGGAGCCGCCGCTGCCCGAGATCGAACAGGCTCGACCGGAGAGCCGCGAGGCGGCCGCGACCGAGCTGCTGCGCGGGTGGCTGGAGTCGACGGGACCGGACACGGCCGGGGCGCTTGCGGCGCGGCTGGCGGTGCCGGGCGATCTGGTCAATGCCGGGCTGGCGCGTCTCGAGGGCGAGGGGCAGGTGCTGCGGGGGCGGTTCACCGCCGCCGGCGCGCGGGACGGAGAGGACGTCGGGGTCGAATGGTGCAACCGGCGGGTGCTGGCGCGTATTCACCGCTTGACGCTGGGGCGGTTGCGGCGCGAAATCGAGCCGGTGTCGTCGGCCGACTTCGTCCGGTTCCTCCATCGCTGGCAGCACCTGGCGCCCGGGACGACGCTGCATGGGACCGACGGGCTCCTCCAGATTCTCAGACAGCTCCAGGGCTATGAAATCTCCGGCGCGTCGCTGGAACGAGAGGTGCTCGCGCGGCGGGTGGCGCGATACGAGCCGGAGATGCTCGACCGGCTCTGTCTGTCGGGCGAGGTCATGTGGGGACGGCTGTCGCCGCACCCGGCGTTCGAGTCGCCGGCTGGGGTGAGCAGCACCCGGCCGAAGCGCGTGCGGCCGACACGGGTCGCGCCGGTCACGGTGTTTCTCCGGGAGGACGCCGACTGGCTGCTGGAATGTGCCGGCCGGCGGGACACCGTCCGTGATCCCCTCGCGCTGTCCCATCCGGCTCGCGAGGTGCTCGCGGCCCTGACGACGCGCGGCGCCTCGTTCCTCGCCGAGCTCGTGCGCTCGACCGGTCGGCTCGCGAGTGAGGTGGAGGACGGGCTCTGGGAGCTGGTCGCGGCCGGGTTGGTGACGGCGGATGGCTTTGACAACCTCCGCGCACTGGTCGACCCGAAGCGTCGTCGGGGCGAGGGACGCGGGCGCGCGGCGCGGCCACGGCATGCTGCCGGACGATGGGCGCTGCTCGACGAGCCCGACCTGCCCCAGGAGGCCGGGGCGCCGGACGACGCTGCCGCCGCGCTGACGCGTCACGACGCGGTGGTCGCCCGGTTCGCGTCGCAGATGCTGGACCGATGGGGCGTGGTGTTCCGGGATCTGCTGGCTCGCGAGACGCTGGCGCCGTCATGGCGGGAGCTGGTTGCGGCCCTGCGGCGTATGGAGGCCCGCGGCGAGATCCGGGGCGGCCGGTTCGTCGCGGGGTTCGTCGGCGAGCAGTTCGCGCGTCCGGACGCGGTCGCGCTGCTGCGGGTCGTTCGACGGGAGGGGCCCCAGGCCCACTCGCTCTCGGTGTCGGCGGCGGACCCGCTGAACCTCACCGGCATCGTCCTCCCGGGTCCGCGGGTCAGCGCGCTCTCCGGG
>SMUZ01001119.1_pt1 | contig 28914 bp, 25 predicted proteins | sample 2456421 | NCBI WGS metagenome assembly SMUZ01 (sample SAMN11095932, study PRJNA526329) | marine sediment metagenome | biome: Marine sediment; feature: Surficial sediment; material: Deep marine sediment; isolation source: Hadal surficial sediment | place: Pacific Ocean | collected 2014-11 | depth... | reverse complement strand
GCATCTCGGGCAACCGCGTCAAGCTCCCCGGGGGCAATTTCACAGCCAAACTGGTGACAGCCCGCGTTACCTACACCTTCACACCCCGGATGTTCTTCAGTGGTCTGCTGCAATACAACTCCAGCCGGGACGTGCTCAGCACCAATGTGCGGCTGCGGTGGGAGTATCAGCCGGGGAGTGAGCTCTTCGTCGTCTACAACGACCAGCGTGACACCGAGTTGGGCCGCAGCGTCCCGATGCTCGAGAACCGCGCCTTCATTGTGAAAGTCACGCGTCTGTTTCGGTTTTAGTACTTAGACGGGGCTGCGCCCCGAACCCTACGCAGCCGCTCGCGGGGCCCCATCGCCCCACCCCGCGGCCGCGGGGCGCGCACCTGCGCGCCTTGGCGGCCACGGTCAAGTCCCGGATGAACACGCCCGCCACGATGCCGCGGCAAATCCGTTATCATCGTCCGCGTTCGACAGACCGGAACGAGAAAGGACTGACCATGGCCTCTTCACGACGACGGTTTCTGACGACGTTCGGTGCGGCGGCAGCCGGAGGCGCGGCGTCACTGGGAGGACGCGCCTTCGCCAAGACCCGGTCGAGCCCCCCGGCCACCCAGGCGCCCGACATGTTCTCGCCCACCGAGCTGCTGGAGCGGAGGGCGAAGGAGACCGTCGCGGCCGGCACGGCGGCGCCCGGCGCGCAGTCGGACCCACGCATGCCGACGGCCGCGGAGGTCGAGTCGTGGTACACCGACCGCCGCAACTGGGGGCGCTGGGGTGATGACGACCAGATGGGCGCCATCAACCTGATCACCCCGGAGAAGAGCGCGGCGGCGGCCGCGCTCGTCAGCACGGGCCGGAAGGTCTCGATGAGCCGCGTCTTCGAGCCCGAGCAGCACTTCATGCGCAAGAACCCGCGCCCCGGCGGCGGGGGCTCGGTGGTCGACTACTACGGCTTCATCTATCACGGTCAGACGATCACCCATATCGACGCGTTGTGCCACATGTGGGACACCGACGGGATGTGGCAGGGGCGCGACCCGGACGTCGAGATCACGACCCGGGGCGCGACGTTCGGCACAATCGACGCGTGGAGCGACGGCATCATCACGCGGGGTGTCCTGATTGACGTGCCGCGTCACCGGAACGAGCCGCATGTTACGCCAGACCGGCCGGTGCACGGATGGGAGATCGAAGAGATCGCGCGTGCCCAAGGCGTGGCGGTCGAGCCGGGGGACGCGCTGCTCGTCTACAGCGGCAAAGACTCGTTCGTGCGCGCGGGCGGGACCTACGCCGGCGGCGACCGTCCCGGGCTGAGCGTGACCTGCGCCAAGTTCATCCGGGATCACGATGTGTCACTCCTCGGCTGGGACATGATGGACGCCCGGCCGGATCCGTACGGACTGGCATTCCCGATGCACGGCGTGCTGTTCAACTATGGTGTGGCGCTGCTCGACAACGCGCTGCTCGAGCCACTCGCCGAGGTATGCGCGGAGGAGGGCCGGTACGAGTTCATGTTCATGGGGCTCCCGCTCAAGGTCGCTCGGGGCACGGGGAGCCCGGCGAACCCGGTTGCGCTGTTTTAACCCCCCAAGAAGTCAGGAGGCAGCAGGCAATAGATGGGCTTCGCCGGCCTCTGAGTCACAACCTGCCGAGTTCTGTGGGCTGCCAAGAACGTGAGCCTGCGGGGATCGGGGGCTGGGGATCGGGGGTGGGGATGGTGGTGCATTCACGGACGTGGCGCCGTCGATCTGTGCTCGAGTCGCCATGATCGCCCAGCGAAGGAGATGCATCGCGTGACCAATGCACGACGAATGGCTTGCAGTCTGGCCGTGGCGCTCGCGTGTGGGACTGCGGGGACCGCCGTGCTCGACGCCCAGACGACCGCCCCACGTGTGCGCGTCGAACGACTGCTGGACGCGCCGATCATCACGCCCGGGCTGCATCCGAGCATCGGCGAGAACATCCAGGGCCCGTCGCTGATTCGTGTCCCCGACTGGGTCGAGGATCCGCTTGGGGCCTACTATCTCTACTTCGCCGATCACAAGGGACGATACATACGGCTGGCCTATGCCGACGACCTGCTGGGTCCGTGGCATGTCCATCCCCCAGGCAGCCTGCAGATCGCCAACTCGCACTTCCTGACAGAGCCGCCCGTGGTGTCGTCCGCAGAGCTGGCACGACTCCGCGCGGCGCGAGCCGGACGGGGTGCCGCCATCTCACACGACCTCCGTACCGAGGTCACGACGCCGCACATCGCGTCGCCCGACGTGCACGTCGATGATGAGCACCGGCGCATCGTCATGTATTTTCACGGGCTCGACGGCGTGAGCCGGCAGGTCTCGCGTGTGGCAACATCCAGCGACGGCATTCGCTTCGACGCGGGCCCGGAGGTGCTCGGGCGCACATACATGCGGGTGTTCCAGCACGATGGATATACCTACGCCATGTCGATGCCCGGACAGTTCTACCGGTCTCGGAACCCGCTTGGCGGGTTCGAGGCAGGACCGCGCCTCTTCAACCCCAACATGCGCCACGCGGCGCTTTTGCGGCGGGGCGACACGCTCCTCGTGTTCTGGACGCAGGTGGCGCAGGTCCCAGAGCACATCAGACTGAGCACGATCGACATCACGGGCGACTGGATGCACTGGACCGTCACAGACGGCGGTGAAGTGCTACGTCCGGCACACGCCTGGGAGGGGGCCGACGCGCCGCTCGAGCCGTCGGTCCGGAGCACCGCCTACGGCCACCTCAACCAGCTACGCGACCCGGCGATCTTCGAGGATGCCGACAGTGGCCGGGTCTTTCTGCTCTATGCGGTGGCGGGGGAAAGCGGTATCGCCATCGCCGAGGTGCATCTGGAGGACTAGCAGCCCGAGGTGACAGTGCAGCTGCATTCGGCTGGCGCTGCAGCTGCCCTGCCTGCGTCGTTCGTCGGTCGAAGACTGGGCGTATGTGCCCTCCGCACGCCGTGCCAGCCGGGCGCCTCGACGACCCACACCGGGAACGTATTCTTGCGCGGACCCTTACATCCGTGGAGGCACGTCACACCCCATCAGCTCCAGGGCGCGCGTCATCTGCGACTGGAAGTAGTGGACACCCGCCGCTCGCCAGCGTCGCACGGCCTCGTTCTCTTCCGCGATGACCGGGCTGCTGTGGTAGAAGCCGTTGAAGCGCTGCGCCAGCCCGAAGGCGTATTTGGCGAGGACCGACAGCTCGAGCGTGCGCACCGCCTGCTCGGTGACCTCGTCCAGGCGGGAGGCTTCCAGAATCAGGTCCCACAGTCCGTCACCGGCCTCGCTCGTCAGGCTGTCGGTTGGTGTCGTCGCCAGACTCTCGAGCAGCGCCGTTGTCTCGATACCGTCGCGGTCGCGCAGTTTCTGGAGGATCTTCCGCGCGCGGACGGTGGCGTATTGCAGGTAGGGGCCGGTCTCGCCCTCGAAGCTGAGCGCCTCGTCGATGTCGAACGCGATCACCTTGCCGCGTGAGAACTTGATCAGGAAATACCGGACCGCCGCTGTCCCGATCATGACCGCGATGCGTCGGCGTTCGTCAATGGGCAGGTCGGCGTGGCGGGCCGCGACCTCGCGCTCCGCTCGCTCGGTCACCTGGTCGAGCAGGTCGTCGGCCTTGACCCCGAGGCCCTTCCGGCCCGAGACCTCGACGAACGGCGTGTGTGCCTCCGAGTCAGCGTCTTCGTAGCCGAGCGCGCGCGCGGTCGCGTGGGACAACGCCACCATTTCATACGAGAAGTGAACGGACCGCTCCGCCGCCCGCGGGTGCTGCATCGACGTCAGGGCCTGCACGAGCAGCCGCTGCAGATAACTCTGCCGGGTGTCGATGACGTTGTAGACCGCGCCCGCTCGGCCGAAGCGGGGCACCGGTCCCCGGTCCGGGGAGGGTGGGATGTCGACGCTCGAGGTGGCCCACAAGGGACGACCGGATCGCTGCGTGTCGAACCAGCGATAGTGAAAGTCCCTGCCGAGGAGTCCGAACTTCCAGAGCTGATACGCGATGTCCTTGCCGACGTAGGTGACCGTGCCGTCGGATCGGACGATGACTTTGGCCCGGGTCTCGTTGTCCGGGCCGGTCTGGGCCGCGTCGTCGGACCGGGCGTCCTCGTCCCTGGCGCCCCCCTCGTCGATCGGCATCACCCAGCACCCGGCGAGCCTGCCGTCCTGTTGCAGGAACACCGTGCCGGAGGCCTTCAGCAGCTCGAAGGCCCGAGTCCAGAACTCCAGACGGAGGATGTCCCCCTCCCAGCTCAGCAGGTCGTACTCGACGCCGAGCCGCGCCATCGTCCGCAGGTGACACCGCACGATCCGGTCGGTCAGCAGCCGCGCCATGGCGGCCGCGGGGTCCGTGTTGTGCTCCAGGTCCAGGAGCGCGGCGCGCCGATAGGTCAGACGGGTCTCGTCGGCCTCATACCACCGCGTGACCCGGGCATACAGATCCCAGCAGTAGTAGTCGAACCCCGGTGCGTCGACGAGCGGTCGCAGCTCGTCGAGCCCTGTGCCTTCGAGCTCGCGCAACCCGACCACGACATCAGCCACCTGGACGCCGGTGTCGTCGATGTAGTTCTGGACCTCGACCTCGGCGCCCCGGAACCGGAGCAGCCGGCACAGTGTGTCGCCGAGCGCGGCATTCCTGAGGTGCCCGACGTGCGCCGCCTTGTTCGGGTTGATCGCCGTGTGCTCGACGATCGTCTTGAGACCGGCGGCGGTCCCGGCGGGTGGCGTGTCGCCGGCCACCCGGTCTCGCGCGAACGCCGCTCGGTCGAGAAAGACGTTGAGATATCCGGCATCGGTCGGTTCCAGACGGCCGATGCCGCTCAGCTCGCCGACCGTCTCGGCAATTTCCTGGGCGATCACACGCGGGGCCTTGCGCAGGGTGCGCGCGAGCTCGAAGGCGACGGTGACGGCAAGGTCGCCAAGCCGCCGGTTCGGCGGATACTCGATGACGATCGCCGGCATCGCCGACGGATCGAGACCGTAGCGGTGCCTCAGCGCGGCCGCGATGCGGTCACGCAGGTGTGTGTGCAGCGGCAGTATCATGATGCGCGTGCATTCGGCGGTCGACCCGGTCGTGTCGGGCTAGCGGCCGCGAGCGGCGAGGTCGTTCGCGCGTCTGTAGTCATCGGGCGTGTTCACGTTGAAGAACAGCGTGCCGGCGGGGTCGAACGGCGCGATCTCCGCTGGGCCGATGTCCGTCACCCGTAACGCGTCGCCGAGTGCCGAGACCCGGCGCTCGCCGCGCTCGAGTCGGGCGCGGATCGGCTCGATACAGGCGCGGTCATACACGGCGCAGAGCGGCTCTATGCCCGTGGCGGTCCGGGGAATCGCCGCGTCCGCGCCGCGCGCCCGGGCCGCGAGGTGACACAGGAACGACACTGTCAGAAACGGCAGGTCACAGGCCACCACGATCGTCCGGGCGGTCGGTGACCTGACCAGCGCCGTGTAGAGCCCACTGAGCGGGCCCGCATCCGGTATGAGATCCGCGCACACCTGCAGCCCCGAGGACCGGAAGCGGTGATGGTCGTTCGAGACGATCAGGATATGCTCGGCCACATGCCCCAGGACGGACAGTTGCCGATCGATGATGCGTCTGCCGCCGATGATGAGGTCGCTCTTGTCGAGCCCGCCGAGGCGCTCCGCCCGGCCTCCCGCGATAATGGCCGCAGTCCGCACATTCGGCACCAACCATAACAGATCCCTGTCATGTCGGAGCCGAAAATCGGCCGCGTGCTCGCGGCCAGTCTGCACCAGGCGATCGACGATCTCCTGCCCATGCGGGTCGAGTTCTACCAGAGCTGGCTGACGGCGACCCGCATCCGGCAGGGGGCGCTGGGCCACGGCCGCATCGCCGCGGTCATCAGCTTTCTCCGCCAGGAGGGCGACGAGTACGACGCGGTCGTGGACCGGGCGGGGCGCTATGCGGCCGATTGGACGGTCGGCGCCCTGCCGGTCGTCGCACGGACCCTGCTGCGCCGGCTGCCGCGACCGATTCGGGTGCGGGTGGTCCTGCGGTTGGCGGCCCGGATGATCCGCAAGCTGCACGACGACTGCCGGCTCCGGGCCCTCGTGCGGCGCGACATTGCGATCGTCACCCTCGAGGGCTCGTTGTTCTGCGACGTCCGCGAGCCGGTCGGCGCCCCGTTGTGCGGCTTCTACGCCGCCGTCCTCGAGCGCTGCCTCGAGTTCTTCGGCATGTCGGCTCGTGTCCAGCTCTCCCGGTGTCGGGCCACCGGTGACGGGACATGCGAGCTCATCATCCACATCGGCTCGCGGGAGACGCGCCCGTCGGCGGCCGGCGAGCAGCCCGTGGCGAAACCCCTCGTTGCGCCGTGTGAATGTAGTGGGGTCCTTGCCATTGGCTGCGCGGAGCGGTGCCGGCCGGTCGGGTGGATCCCTTGCGTTCCGCCGGTCGCCGCGATACCGTGAGGTCAGCAGTCTGTCGTGAACGTCCCGCGTTGCATGCAGCGGCGACGCTCGCCACGGGCTGCCAGAAAAAGCGGCGATGAAAGTCCAGCGCTACCGCGGGGCGACCCGTCTGCTCGCGATCGGGGTGGTTCTGGCGTGGCTGGGTGACGCGCCGGTGCCCGCGCGTCAGGCCCGTGACGCGGATGGCGGACGTCCGCTCGTGCATGTCGCCGAGGTCGACGCCTTGATTCAGCCGGTGTCGGCCGCGTTCATCGCGCAGGTCCTCGACGCCGCCGACGCCGCCGGCGCTGATCTCGTGGTGCTGGTGCTCCGCACCCCCGGTGGCCTCGTCGATTCCACGCGTGACATCAACTCCAGCATCATCGAGTCCCGCACGCCGGTGGTCGTCTGGGTCGGGCCGAGCGGGGCCCGGGCCGCCTCGGCCGGGTTCCTGATCACGATCGCGGCCGATGTCGCCGCGATGGCGCCAGGCACCCACATCGGCGCCGCGCACCCGGTGGCCGGCACCGGGCAGCCGATGGACGACACCATGGCTGAGAAGGCGGTCTCGGATGTCGCCGCCTATGCGCGTTCTCTGGCGAGCCAGCGTGGACGGAACGTCGAGCTGGCCGAGAAGGCGGTCACCGAGAGCCAGTCGTTCACCGAGGAAGAGGCGTTGAGGGCGACACCCCCGCTCATCGACCTGGTGGCCGCCGATCTGGACGCGTTGCTCGAGGCGCTCGACGGCCGCGTCGTGACGCGGTGGGACGGGCGCACGGAGGTGCTGCACACCGCCGACGCGCGGGTCGAGGAGATGGAGATGAACTGGCGCCAGCGGCTGCTGAGCGCGATTGCGCATCCACAGATCGCGGTGCTGCTGTTCAGTCTCGGTACACTCGGATTGACCATCGAGCTCTGGAACCCGGGGGCGATCGTGCCCGGTGTGGTGGGCGGGCTCTGTCTGTTGCTCGCGTTCTTCGCGTTCCAGATCATCCCGATCAACGCCGTCGGGCTGCTCCTGGTGCTGTTCGGGCTCGCGCTGCTCGCGCTGGAGATGGTGACGGCGAGCTTCGGGCTGCTCGCCGCCGGCGGCCTCGTCAGCATGGTCCTCGGACTCGTGATGCTGATAGACTCGCCGGCGCCGGAGCTGCAGCTGGGATGGCCGTTCATCCTCTCGACGATAGCGGCGCTGGCGTTGATTGTGACGTTCGTCACGCGGCTTGCGGTTCGGGCGCAGCTCCGTCGTCCGGTGACCGGGGTCGCCGGTATGCTGGACGCGTCGGGTGAGGTGCTCGAGGCGATCGCTGCGGGGGCGACAGGCCGTGTCGCGACCCACGGCGAGATCTGGTCGGCGATCGCGCGCCAGCCGATCCCGCAAGGCGCGCGGGTGCGGGTGGTCGAGGTCGACGGGATGACCTTGACGGTATCGCCCGAGCTGCCCGCCGGGCCCGACGCGAAAGGAACGCAGCCATGAATCCCCTCCTGATCATCCCGCTGGTCGTGGTGTTGTATCTCGCCAACTCGATCAAGATTCTCCCTGAGTACGAGCGTGGCGTGATTTTTCGGCTGGGGAAGCTGCTGCCGCAGCCCAAGGGGCCGGGCATCGTCCTCGTGTTCGCGCCGATCGACAGGATGGTGCGCGTGGGCCTCCGGACGATTGTCTTGGACGTGCCGTCGCAGGACATCATCACACGCGACAACGTCTCGGTGAAGGTGAACGCCGTCATCTACTTCCGGGTCATGGACCCGAACCGGGCGATCGTCGAGGTGGAGAGCTATCACTACGCCACAGGACAGCTCGCCCAGACGACCCTGCGGAGCGTGCTGGGACAGGTCGAGCTGGACGGCCTGCTCTCCGACCGGGACCGGTTGAACCGGGAGCTCCAGAAGCTGCTCGACCAGCAGACCGACCCCTGGGGCATCAAGGTGTCCGCCGTCGAGGTGAAGCACGTCGATCTGCCGGACGACATGCAGCGCGCGATGGCCCGGCAGGCGGAAGCCGAACGCGAGAAGCGTGCCAAGATCATCCACGCCGAGGGGGAGTTCATCGCGTCGGAGCGCCTGTCGCAGGCCGCCGCGGTGATCGCGACCGAGCCGGGCGCCATGACCCTGCGCTATCTACAGACCCTGACTGAAATCGCCGGGGAGAAGAACTCCACCATTCTGTTCCCGATCCCGATCAACCTCATGAACCTGTTCTCGACCAAGCCGAGCGCTGGCCACGATGGCGAACCACGGTCCGAGTGAGGCAGTTCCCAGCGCGAAGCAGCTGGTCTTCCTGGCGATGATGGCGACCGTCGTCGCCGTGATCGTCTTCCTGTGTGGTGTGATGGTGGGCCGCGGGGTGCCGGCGAGACCCGTCGCCGTGCGGGTGGCGACCGAGGCCGCGCAGGGCGGCGCCGGCATGGGTGGGCTCGGAGTGCCGGAGATTGCGCCGGATCCGGAGGCCGAACCGGGCTCGGCCATCAATGCCCTGAGCTACTTCGACCGGCTGAGCAGCATCGACCCGGCGCCGGAGACGCTGGTCGCGCCGGCCGCCGCCGGGTCGTTCGTCGTGCAGGTCACCGCACTGCGGAGCGCCGACGACGCGCGGACCGTCGAGGCCGAGTTGGTGGCGAAGGGCTATCCCGCTTTTGTGGTTGACCCGACGCCGGGGGCGCCGGTCGCGGTCTTCCGGGTGCGCGTGGGACCCTACGCGGAACGGGGCGCCGCGGAAATGGTGCGTGACCGCCTGGCAACGGAAGAGCCGTTCACGCCCTTTGTCATCCAGCCCTAGCCGTGCGTGCACGGCTGACATGTGTACACGTCGGTCGACGTTCCGCGCACGCCCGGCTCAGGCGTGACCGCTTCGGCGGTGGCGCAAACCAGTAACGAAGCGCATCTCTGCAGAGGACTCGTCGGTGTGATGCTGAGCTTCGTTACTGTCGTGGCACGGCCGCTCGGTTTCGGTCCCGGCCGCCACCGGAGTGCGGCGTTCACCTGCGCCGCGCTGTCGGGCGCGCTGCTGGTGCTCAGTTTTCCCTCTCTCGGTCATCCCGCGGCTGCCTGGGTGGCGCTGACGCCGCTGCTCGTCGTCCTGCACGGTACCCGGTCACCCGGGTTGGCGTTCGGTCTGGGGCTGACGACCGGCGCGGTCCACTTCGCCGGGACCCTGCCGTGGCTGACCCAGGTCATGACCGAGTTCGGCGGGGTCCCCCTGTCGGTGGGCGTGCTGCTCAACGGCCTGCTGGTGGCCTACCTGGCGCTGTTTCCCGCCGCGTTCGCCGTGATGGTGGTGCTGCTGTGCAGGCGACTCGGCGGGTGGGCGCTGCTCGGCGCTGCGCCGGTCTGGCTCACGACCGAGCTTGGTCGGATGTGGCTGTTCGGCGGCTTTCCCTGGGAGCTCCTCGGCTACAGTCAGACGAGCGTGCTGCCGGTGGCTCAGCTGGCCAGCCTGTTCGGCGTGCATGGCGTGACCCTTCTCGTCGTGTTCATCAACAGCGCCGTGGCGCTGGCGTTGGTCGGGCCGAGTGTGCACCGTGTGCGGGTGCTCGCGGTCGCCACCGGGGTGCTCGGTGTGGTCGTGCTGTTCGGCGCCTGGCGGCTCATGGACAACCGCCTCGTGCGGGACGGAACGCCGCTGCGTGTTGGCCTGGTGCAGGGCAACATCGCGCAGTCAGACAAGTGGGACCCGGCGAGACGGTCGACCATTCTGAGTCGCTATCTGGACCTCAGCCGGCAGAGCGCTGCGGACGGGGCTCAGTTGATCGTGTGGCCCGAGTCGGCCACTCCGTTCAGCTTCGAGACCGATCCCGACGGGGACGCCGTCCGTCAACTGGCGCGCGACACCGGCGCCCACGTGCTGTTCGGCAGCACCCAGCGCCGACGCGACCCGGTGTCGCGGTTGTTCAATGCCGCGTTCCTCCTGCGTCCCGATGGTGAGACCGCGGCGGTGTATCACAAGATGCACCTGGTGCCGTTTGGCGAGTATGTGCCGTTCCGGTCTGTGCTGTTCTTCGCGTCGCCGCTCGTCGAGGCCGTCACGGATTTTTCGCCCGGCGCCAGCCCGGTGATGTTGCCGATCGGGACGCACCGGATCAGCACGGCCATCTGCTATGAGATCATCTACCCGGAGCTGGTTCGGCGTTTCGTCCGGCGAGGCAGCGAGCTGCTGACGACGATCACCAATGACGCCTGGTATGGTCGGTCCGCCGCGCCGCATCAGCACTTTCAGCAGGCGGCGATGCGGGCGATCGAGCAGGGGCGATATCTGGTGCGCGCCGCCAATACCGGGATCAGCGGGGTCGTCGACCCGTATGGCCGGGTGCTCGCGCGTAGCGCGCTCTTCGAGACGGCGGTGATTACCGAGGAGGTCCGGCTGCTGACCGGGCTCACGTTCTACGGGCGGATGGGCGACCTGCTCGCCTATCTGTGTGGTGTCCTGACTGTGATCACGGTGTTCGCCGCCTGGCGCGTGGGTCGACGGGGAGCCGGTTCTAGACCCCACGGAATGACCGGCTCGCTATCGTAACGTCGTAGTGCGCGAGCGCTCGACACGGTGGTCGAAGGCGGCCGCGGCGTGGGGCGATGGGGCCCCCCGAGCGGCCGCGGGGGTTCGGGGCGCAGCCCCGTCCAGGTAATAGAGGAGGATGACAGTGGCAGTGGAACTCGAGGAACAGATTCGACGGTACAAAGAACTGGTGGAGCGGTCGACCGCGTTGCGCGGCTATCTTTGACACGCCACAGGCCGCCGAAGAACTGACGGCGCTCGAGGCGCAGGCCTCGGCGCCAGACTTCTGGAAGCGTCCCGACCGGGCGCAGCAGGTGCTGCGTCGCCGTCGTGGTCTGCAGGACGACCGCGATCTCGCTGACTCGTTGCGTCAGAAGGCGAGCGATCTCGAGGTGCTGGTCGACTGGGCTGGTCAGGGCGAGGAGGTCGACGAGGATCTCCGGACGGCGCTCGACGCGCTCGCCACGGAAGTGGAGACCGCCGAGATCAAGAAGATGCTCGGTGGCGAGCACGACGACAAGAACGCCATTCTCACGATCCATCCCGGCGCCGGCGGCACCGAATCACAGGATTGGGCCGAGATGCTCGTCCGCGCGTATCTGCGCTGGGCCGAGCGACGCGACTTCAAGGTCGAGATCATCGAATGGCAGGCCGGAGACGAGGCGGGGATCAAGGCGGCGACCCTGATCGTGACTGGCGATTACGCCTACGGGTTGCTGCTGGCGGAGGCCGGTATACACCGGCTTGTCCGGATTTCGCCGTTCGACCAGGCGGCGCGCCGTCACACCTCGTTTGCCTCGGTCTTCGTCTGGCCAGAGCTGCCCGAGGACGTCGAGGTCGAGATCGACGAGAAGGACCTGCGCATTGATACCTATCGCTCGAGTGGGGCCGGCGGCCAGCACGTCAACGTGACCGACTCGGCGGTCAGGATTACGCACCTGCCGACCAACATCGTGGTGTCGTGCCAGAACGAGCGGTCACAACACCGCAACCGAGACGCCGCCATGAAGGTGCTCAGGTCCAGGCTCTATGATCGCAAGCAGAAGGAGCAGCAGGCGAAGCTGGACGAGATCGGCGGCGAGAAGAAGAAGATCGGGTTTGGGAGCCAGATCCGCAGTTACGTTCTGCACCCTTACCAGATGGTCAAGGACCTCCGCACCAAGGTCGAGGTCAGCGCCGTCGACCGGGTCCTTGACGGCGACTTCGATCCGTTCATCAAGGCGTATCTGCTGCAGAAAGCGACCGCGGCCGCGGCGCGCGGCGCTGGCGCGCGGGCGACGCAGACAGGAGGCAAGAGGCAGGAGACCGGTTCGTGAGCCCCGTGCGGCGCTGTCATGTCTTCAACCCTGGAGGTTGCTGGACTATGAGGAGGGTCGGTTGCCGGCGCGCGGCGCCCGGCTGACACGGCGCGAGGAGGGAGCAGCCAGACTGGCTGTGACCGATGAAGCAACGCCGCCAGACGGGATGCCCCGCCTGGAAACCTAGGGTTCGAACAGGCTCCCCGGCTGGGTGCCGGCGATGAACGTCTCCTGGATGGCATTGGCCGCCCAGGGCTCGGTCACCATGCCGGTGGTGGCGTCGACCGTCACGACAACGATATTGTTCGGGGGCACGAAGCCCTCGGGGGCGGGTCGATCCTCGATGTAGGCCTGCATGAACTCCCGCCAGATCGGCAGCGCCACCGAGGCGCCGTCCTGGCCGTTACCGAGTGAGCGCTTCCGGTCGAACCCCACCCAGACTCCCACCGTGATGTCCGGGTCGAAGCCGACGAACCAGCCGTCGGTGTAGTCATCGACCGTGCCGGTCTTGCCGGCCAGTGGCCAGCCGAGCGATCGCGCGCTCTGACCGGTGCCGCGTTCGACGACCCCACGAAGGATGTTCAGCATCACATACGCGGTGTCGGCGCGGATGGCGTCGTGCGCCGCGGGCCGGTTCTCCTCGAGCATCTTCCCGGTGCGGTCGACGATCTTGGTGATCCGATACGGCGTCATCCGGATACCGCGGTTCGGGAAGATGGCAAAGGCGCTGGTGATTTCCTCCAGCGTCGTCTCGGCTGCCCCGAGTGCGACCGACAAGAACGGCGGTAGCTCCGAGCTGAAGCCGAACCGCTTCGCGTACTCGACGACCGACTCCGGGCCGATCTCGTGCATCAGACGCACCGCCGGCACGTTGATCGACCGCTCGAGCGCGTGTCGCAGCGTGATCGGGCCCAGGTAGTCCCGCTTGTAGTTGGTCGGACAGTACGGCTCCTGGTCCGGACCGACGTCGTAGCACACCGGCTCGTCCACGATGATCGAGGTGGGGGTGTAGCCCCGGTCGATGGCCGCGGTGTAGAGAATCCCCTTGAACAGCGACCCGAGCTGCCGCCTGGCCTGGGTGGCGCGGTTGAACTTGCTGCGGTCGAAGCTGTATCCGCCCACCATCGACAGGATCCGGCCTGTGCGGTTGTCGAGGGCGAGCAGCGCCGCCTCGACCTCCGGCTCCTGCTCGAGCTCGGTGACGAGCACGCCGCCGGCCTCGTCAACCCCCAGGACCCGGACCTCGATGAGGTCCCCCGGCGTGACGAGCTCGTCGGCCGTCCGTCGTCTGGTCCAGGCGAACCCGTCGGGTGTTATGGAGGTCGTGTACCGCCCGACCCGCGCCTGGATCGCGCCGCCCGCGGTCCCGGTGACGACCGCCGGGACCACATCGCCGTCCACGATGCCGAACTGCCAGCGCCGGTGGTCGTAGTCCTCGATCGTCTCGCCGTCGGCGACGACGTTGCGCACCGGACCGCGGTAGCCATGACGCTTGTCGAGCACACGCAACTGCCGTACCACCGCCGCATTCGCCGCGGCCTGCAGCCGGGCATCCAGCGTCGTGTGTACCTCGAGCCCATCTTCATACAACGAGCCGGCGCCGTAGGTCGCCTCGAGATGCTGCCGTACTTCTTCGACGAAGTAGGGTGCGATCGTCCGCCGTTGCGGCGTTCGCTCCGCCAGCACGATCTCGGTGGCCATCGCCGCATCCGCCTCGGCCTGTGTGATGTAGCCGTTGTCGGCCATCTGACCCAGCACGTAGTTGCGTCGGGAGCGCGCGAGATCCGGGTTGATGAGCGGACTCTGACGGGACGGGGTCTGGAAGATGCCGGCGATCAGCGCCGCTTCCTCGAGCTCGAGCTCGATTGCGGGCTTTCCGAAGTAGAGACGGGCCGCGGCCTCGACGCCGTGTGCGCCGCTCCCGAGATACATCTGGTTGCAGTAGAGCGTGAGGATCTCGCGTTTGGTGTAACGCTTTTCGATCTGGATGGTGAGGATGGCCTCGTTGAGCTTCCGGGTCCAGAACTTCTCCCGCCCGAGCGGGGTCTCCCCGCCCAGCGACACGTGGCGAGCCAGCTGTTGGGTGACGGTGCTCGCGCCGTACAGGCGCCGGTACAGGATGTTGCCGATTGCGGTGATTGCCGTCCGCCGCAGGTCGAACCCAAAGTGGCTGAAAAAGCTTGCATCCTCGGAGGAGATGATCGCGTTTCGCAGCACCTCGGGGATGTCGTCGTAGCCGATGATGACCCGTCGTTCGGTGGCGAACTGGCCGATCTCTTCGCCGCCGGACGCATACACGCGCGTGATGATGCTTGGCGCGTAGTCGTCGAGGGTCGACACTTCCGGCAGGTCGGGGGCATAGGCGAACATCACGCCGCTGATGCCTCCGGCGAGCGCCGCCACGACGAGGACGAAGAGGCCTTTGGCCTGTCTGACGAACGGGTTGGCAGATCGCACCATGGAGATTCTCTGTGCCCTATTCTAAGCAGTCCGTGGTCGAAGTCCAGCCGCATGTGACCGGTCCTGCCTGCGTGAGGGCCGCGTTGGGCTTCAGATCAACGCGGTCGCGATTCCCACATGTGCGCCTTCGTTGTGCCTCGTCGGCCGCGTGCCTCCTGCCGAAGCCGATTGCAGTCATCACAAGATAATTATATTGACAATGAAAGGCTCATATTTTATACTCCGTTCAGTGTTATATTAAGGATTCACCATATTCGTGGTGATCGCCACTAAACTCTTACAGGAAATGGTGTTATGGGCAAGGTAATCGGCATCGATCTCGGAACGTCCAACTCTGTTGTCGCCGTCATGGAAGGTGGGGAACCGGTCGTCGTGACCAACCCCGAGGGCAACAGGCTCACCCCGTCCATCGTGGCATTCACCAAGTCGAGCGAGCGTCTGGTGGGGCAGGTCGCCAAACGTCAGGCGATCACCAACCCGGAGAACACGGTGTTCTCCATCAAGCGCTTCATGGGCCGCAAGTTCGACGAGGTCAATGCAGAGATGAAGATGGTGCCGTACGAGGTGGTGAAAGCCTCGAACGGCGATGCACGGATCAAGGTCCGAGGAAAGGAGTCGTCACCGCCGGAAATCTCCGCCATGATTCTGCAAAAACTCAGACAGGCCGCCGAGGAATATCTCGGCGAGTCGGTCTCCCAGGCGGTCATCACCGTCCCCGCTTACTTCAACGACGCCCAACGCCAGGCGACCAAGGACGCCGGTCAGATCGCCGGTCTCGAGGTGCTCCGGATCGTGAACGAGCCGACGGCCGCGGCCCTGGCCTACGGGCTGGACAAGACAAAGGACGAAACGATCGCGGTCTACGACTTCGGCGGCGGCACGTTCGACATCTCGATACTCGAGGTCGGCGAGGGCGTCGTGGAGGTCAAGGCCACCAACGGCGATACGCACCTGGGCGGCGACAACCTTGACCAGTGCATCATCGAATGGATCGCGAGCGAGTTCAAGAAGAGCGACGGGATCGATCTGACACAGGACCGAATGGCCCTCCAGCGGCTCAAGGAGGCGGCAGAGAAGGCGAAGATGGAGCTGTCGACCGTCGTCGAGACCGAGATCAACCTGCCGTTCGTGACCGCAGATCAGTCGGGTCCCAAGCATCTGGCGATGACGCTGAGTCGGTCGCGTTTCGAGCAACTGGTCGAGGACCTGCTGCAGAGGACAGTCGGGCCGGTCAAACGGGCACTGTCGGACGCGGGGCTCGATCCGTCGCAGATCGACGAGGTCGTCGTGGTTGGCGGGTCCACACGCGTGCCGCGGGTCCAGGCGATCGTCAAGGACCTGTTCGGCAAGGACCCGCACAAGGGGGTCAACCCCGATGAGGTGGTCGCCCTCGGGGCCGCGTTGCAGGCGGGCGTGCTGTCCGGCGAGGTGAAGGACCTGTTGCTGCTCGACGTGACGCCACTCTCGCTCGGGATCGAGACGTTGGGCGGCGTCATGACGACGCTGATCGAGCGCAACACCACCATTCCTAGCAAGAAGAGCGAGAACTTCTCGACGGCGGCCGACTCTCAGACGAGCGTCGAGGTGCACGTGCTTCAGGGCGAGCGCCCGCTGGCGCGGGACAACCGCACGCTTGGCAAGTTCCATCTCGTGGGGCTGCCACCGGCGCCGCGGGGGGTCCCGCAGATCGAGGTCACTTTCGATATCGACGCCAACGGCATCGTCAACGTTTCGGCCAAGGACCAGGGAACCGGCAAGGAGCAGAAGATCACGATCACGGCGTCGAGCGGACTCTCCACCGAAGAAGTCGAGCGGATGATGCGGGAGGCCGAAGCGCACTCCGAGGAAGACAAGACACGAAAAGAGGCGATCGAGACCCGCAACCAGGCGGACCAGTCGGTCTACACGGCCGAGCGGATGCTGAAGGACGCCGGGGACAAGCTGCAGGCCTCTGACCGCGAGCCGATCGAGCGTGCGATCGTCGATGTGAAGAAGACGCTCGAGGCGGATGACAGCGCGGCGATCACCGAGGCGATGGAACGGCTGACGTCGGCCCAGCACAAGGCGGCGGAGGCGATGTACAAGCAGACCAGCGAGGCCCCTCCGCCCGAGGACCCGGGAGCCGGGGCGACCGGTGGCGACGCCGCCGCGGGGGGTGGGGCGACGGAGGGCGAGGTCATCGACGCCGAGGTGGTCGAGGAGAAGACATAGCGTTCCGCGCCACAAGGGCGTTGCCGAGCAGCGCGTGGTGAACGGCCCGCTGCATCCCGGCTGTCTGCGATGCTGCTCGGTCGGATGCTGCCGGTATGTGCCGTCGTCGCGCCGTGCAGAGACCGGTCGCGGCTTTGCTCAGGATGGGTCTCGGTGCGACGCGGGACGGTCACCACGGACTGCTGGCGGACAGTGATCCATGGACTTCTACGTTATCCTCGGCGTTGAGCGCACCGCGTCGGCGATCGATGTGAAGCGGGCCTACCGCCGGCTGGCGCGTAAGCATCACCCGGACATCAACCCGGGCGACCAGGAAGCCGCGGCGTTCTTCCGGCGGGTCAGCGAGGCCTACGAGACGCTGATTGACCCAGAGCGCCGGCAGGATTACGACGTGCACGGCCAGATGCGGTCCAGCCACGAAGGGGCCGCTGTCGACCTGGTCGAGTTCGAGGGGTTCGATTTCTCGGTGTCCGCGACAGGGGAGTCCGCGTCGACGTTCGGTGATCTGTTCGCGGACGTGTTCGCTGGTTCGGGCGGAGGTCGGTCCCAGGGAACGGGCACCCGGGGTGTGGACCTGCACACCGCGCTGCGGCTCGACTTCGAGGACGCGATGCGGGGCGGGACCTTCGAGGTGACGCTGACGCGGGTCGCGCGCTGTGACGCCTGTCGCGGGTCCGGGCTGCGGCGAGTGGCTGAGAGCCGCTGTGTCAGCTGCGGGGGGACCGGCCAGTCCCGATGGACACGCGGACACATGGTGTTTTCCCGGCGGTGCGGACAGTGTGGCGGCACCGGCCGCCGCCGGCACCGGCCCTGCGGGGTCTGCCGCACCGAGGGTGTCGTGTCACGCACCGAGGCGGTTGCCTTGCGGATACCGGCCGGGGTCAGCGATGGCGCACGCATTCGTGTACCCGACAAGGGCAGCACCGGGGGGCGTGGCGGCACGACCGGTGATCTCTACGTGACCGTGGCCGTCGACTCGCATCCGCTCTTCCGGCGCGAGGGAGACGATCTGCATCTCGTCGTGCCGATCGCCGTGCACGAGGCGGCGCTTGGCGCGCGCGTGGAGGTGCCGACCATCGATGGGTCGGCCAGGGTCCGGATCCCGCCAGGCACGCAGTCCGGTCAGCGGTTCCGGTTGCGGGGTCGCGGGGCGCCGTCACCGCGGGGCGGACAACCGGGGGATCTGATGGTCGAGGTCCGGATCGTGTTGCCGCGCGTGCTCGACGAGCGCTCGAAGGAACTGATGCGTGAGCTCCGCCGGATCCACACCGAGGACGTGCGGGCGGGGCTGCTAGCCTCCGCGTAGCGGGGCTGTAAGACAAGTTTCTGGTTGCGAGGCTGCGCCCCGTCTGCTCTCGTCCCCTCAAGGCGCAGCGTCGCTCGCAGCCGACGGTCGGTGAGGCGGTCGCGACGGTACGACGAGAAAGCGAGCGGCAATGCCAGGTAAGGGACCCGGTCCAGCGTATTACATGATCAGCGCGGTGGCCCGGCGATACGACATCCATCCGCAAACGCTGCGGCTCTACGAACGTGAAGGGTTGCTCAAGCCGTCGCGGACCGAGGGGAACACCCGGATGTACTCGGACGCCGACCTGGCGCAGCTGGAGACGATCCTCGCGTTGACCCGTGAGCTGGGGGTGAACCTGGCGGGGGTCGAGATCATCTTGAACATGCGTACCAAGATGGACCGCATGCAAAGTGAGGTGAACGAGTTCATGGCCTACGCCAAGCGGGAGCTGGCCCGCGGTCTCGAGGATTGGGAGCAACGATTGGGCACCGCCCTGGTAAGATCGTCACCGACCGACCTGGTGCGCACAGACCAGCGAGCGCCGACCGGCGACCGCGAGACGCCGGGCCGTGTGGCCCAGCAGTCGGTCGCGACAGTCCAGCGTCGCACCGAGGCGGGCGATGCGCCCGACTGACACGGCGCGACGAGGGAGCATACCGCGAAGGATGCGACCCCTGGACAGAATGGCCTCACGCTAATCTGTGCGGGATGCAGCGCCGGTCGATTGCGGCAGGACACGCGCCTGCCGCGGGTGCCCTCATCATGGCTTGTCCGCACTGTCACGACACGGGCTGGCGCACGATTCCGCGAGACGACGCGTCGCGTGTCGAACGGTGCGTGTGCTGGCGTCAGGGCGTGGCGCAGACGATGCTGGCCGCGGCGAAGATCCCGCCGCGGTATCGGACCTGCGATCTCGAGTCTTTCGTCACCTACGAGAACGAAGAGCTGTTGCGCGCGGTCGCGCGCGCGCGTCGGTTCATCGATGCGTTTCCGGTCGTCGACAAGGGACTGCTGCTGATCGGCCCACCCGGGATCGGGAAGACCCACATCGCGGTCGCGGTCCTGCGGCAGGTGGTGCTCGAGAAGAGTGTGCGGGGCCTGTACTACGACACACGCCACTTGCTCAGCACCATTCGCAGCACCTACAACCCGGTGACCCGGACCTCGGAGGTCGACATCCTCCGCCCGGTGATGGACGCAGAGCTGCTGGTGCTGGATGACCTGGGTGCCGAGCGTCCGACCGACTGGGTGGAGGAGACGATGAACCTCATCGTCAACACCCGCTACAACGACCGCCGGCCGACCATCTTCACGTCGAACTACGAGGACCTCGAGGACCCGGAAGACCTGGATTCGTTGCTGGTTCGCGTCGGGTTCCGCATGTACTCCCGGCTGCGTGAGATGTGCGAGTTCCTCGAGTACAGCGGACCCGACTATCGGCGCTTCGAGTTCACGCCGACCGGCGAGGAGCTGTATAAACAGTGGAAGGCCCAGAAGGACCAGCCGAAGCGCCGTCTCCCGGCCCGCACGGCGACACGCGCCCGGGCCCAGCTGAAGCGGGGCAAGGCCGACCTCGGCTGGACCGGTGGCAAGGCGGGCGGATAGTGGTGGACCGGCGCGACGCGCCGCTCGGGCTGTATCTCCACATTCCGTTCTGCGACGCGATCTGCAACTACTGCAACTTCAACCGTGGGTTGTTCGACGCCGGTCTGAAGCGGCGGTATCTCGACGCGTTGAACCTGGAGATCGCGACCTGCGGGGATACCGGTCGGGTCGATTCGGTGTTCTTTGGTGGCGGCACGCCGTCCGTGCTCGAGCCGTCCGAGGTGGCCGGGCTCATCACGCGGTGCCGATCGAGCTTCGACGTCGATCCAGCCGCGGAGATCACCCTGGAAATGAACCCGGAAACCGCGTCGCGTGAGCGGTTGGACGGGTATCGAGCGGCCGGCGTGACCCGCCTCAGTCTGGGCGTCCAGTCATTTCGGGACGAGGAGTTGCGTCGTCTCGGGCGACTCCATACAGCGGCCAGGGCGATCGAGGCCTTCGGTCTGGCACGGGCCGCGGGGTTCGACGACATCAGCATCGACCTCATGGTCTGGCTGCCGGAGCAGACCGTGACCCATTGGATCGAATCGGTGGAGACGCTGGTCGACCTCGGCCCCGACCACGCGTCGCTGTATCTGCTCGAGCTGTATCCCAACGCGCCACTCAAAGAGGAGATGGCGAGGGGGGGCTGGTCCCAGGCGCCGGACGATATCGCCGCCGAGATGTATCACATCGGTCTCGACCGCCTCGACGCGGCGGGCTACCGTCAATACGAGATCTCGAACGTGGCCCGGTCCGGTCGGAGGTCCCGTCACAACCTCAAGTACTGGTCCGATGGCGCGTGGGTGGGGTTCGGGTGCGGCGCGCACTCGACCCGCGACGGTCGGCGGTGGCACAACGTGAGCGAGATCGGACGCTACATCGACCGGTTGAGCGACGGGTCGAGCCCGGTGGCACGTTGCCGGACGCTGTCGGCCGACGAGCGTCTGACCGATACGTTGTTTCTCGGGCTCCGTCTGTCGGAGGGTGTCGACCTGACGGCGCTCGAGCGACGATATGCGGTGGACGTGTGGGCGCGGTGGGGTCGTGAGCTGGCCCCCTTCGTGGGGGACGGGGTCCTCTTGCATGACCGGAATCGGCTCCGTCTGACGCGGGACGGGATGCTGTTGGCCAACGAGGTGATGCGTGTGTTCGTCTAGCGAGGCTCCGCCTCGCGAGTCGAGCTTTTCTCATAGCCCCGCTACGCGGGGGGCGAGACTCCTTGCATGGAGGCTGTCGTGATGAGAGCGACACGAACACGATCACAACTTGACTCGAGTGTCACGGAAACTCTTGTTCGAGGAGCCTAGCGTCCCCGTCGGGGACACGCGCTCCAGGCGTCAGGAGGCCGGAGGCCGGAGCAGCCGGAGGGCTTCGCCAGAGAGTGACTCGATGTCGGACCGGGGATTCGGGTGGCAAGGGGAATGCGGAAAACTGGTCGGATGCGACGCCGCGCAGGCGCGGTGGTCCTGATCGTGGCGGCGTTCGCGATCGGTGTCATCTGGGGGGCGACACCGATCGCGACCGCGGGCAGCCAGACGACCCGTGTGTTCAGCGAGAGCACCGGCATGGTGATCAGCTACGTCAAGCCGGGTCAGACCGCCGCGTTCGAACGGATCATGAGGCGGGTGGGTGACGCGCTCAGCACCAGCGAGAGCGTGGATCGAAGACGACAGGCGGCCGGGTGGAAGGTCTACAAGGCCACAGAACCCCTCGAGGGTGGCGTCGTGTTGTATGTGTCAGTCCTCGACCCGGTGGTGAGCGGGGCGGACTACTGGGTGCCCCAGATCCTGAACGAGGCGTTTCCGACGGAGGTGCAGGAACTGTACGAGACCTACGCTGGGGCGTTCGCGGACGGCCAGATACTGCTGAACCTGACTCCTGTCGTCGGGCCGTGAGCAGACGGCCTTGAAGCTGCACGGATGGCGCCGGGTGCCCAGCATCGTTTGGTTCAGCGGAGTTTTTGCGGTAGAGTAACGGACTTTGGGCAGAGATATTGGCACGAAGGAGGAGTACATGCGGACGATCTCAAGTACGCGTTCTAGAAACGGCCGGATCTGGGTGGGTGCGGCAATCACTGCGGCGCTCGCCGCCGGCGTCGTGCTGGGCTCGTCGTTTGCCTCGCGGTCCGAAGCAGCGGCCCAGCCGGTCACGACGTTCAGTGGCGGGGCCGCCATGATGACGAATGTCGTCGACCCCTCGAAGACGGCCGATTTTGAGCGCGTGATGCGGGCTTACGGCGAGGGGCTCGCTGGGAGTAGCAACGCGGAATACAATCGGATGGCAGAAGGGTTCAAGGTCTACCGCGCCGTGGAACCCGGTCCAAACAACTTCGTGGTGTATTACTGGTTCATCGATCCGGTTATTTCCGGCGCCAACTATGCGGTCGCAAAGGTGCTCGCCGATGAAGTGGGGGGGGGGCCGCCGGGCAACGGTGACGCAGTGCGGGAGTTGTTTGGGGCCTACCAGGCTGCGCTGATGGGTGGCGGACAGATCCCGGCCAACCTGAACCTCGTCATGGAATTCTAGGTGGCTACTGAAGAACAACCGTCTGCTGGCGGTAGCCCTCGCTCAGTTTCGCAAGTCCTTGACTAGTAATTGTTTACCTGGACAGATTGGCCGACCCGGCAGACCGTTACCGTATCGTTTATTCTGACAGCCTCACACCCTAGAATCCCAGGTTGAGCCCGGCGTAGAGCCGCTGGTGCCGTGCGACTTGGGGTGAGCCTCGGAGCGTGAAGACGCGGTAGTCCACTCTGATCCGGAGCGGCCCGGCGACCGCAATCTTGACGCCCACCCCGGCATTGCTGCCGGCGTTGATCGCCTCGAGGCCGCCTCCGCCTTCCTGGTAGATTCCCCCACCGACCGTGCCGTAGAACTGCAGACCGGAGACCCCGAACGGCGTCTGGAGGAGGAGATTGAACATGCCGGTTCGGAGTCCAGGCGCGCCGGCCATCTCGTCTGCCGCCGTATCGGAGAACTCGAACTCGAAACCGATCACCAGCAACGAGAGCCCGGCAGCGAACCCCCAGACCGGGCGGGTGGACGGGGTCGCGTTGGCGCCCACGAAGGCGGTCACGTCCGCGTCGGCGGGCGGCGCGGCGTATAGCATCATGGCCAGCACGGACACGGTGACGAAGACAGCTCGCATGACACCAGTCTAGCAGCCTGCTCAGCGACGGTAGCCCGCTCCGGCGGGTGCGGCGTTTCTGAGCAGAAGCTGGCGTAGCCCTCCCATCGCTCCTGTCTCCTGCCTCCTCGGAAGGTGCGTGCCAGGTGGCCCCGTTCGCAACTACGATGGCATGCGGCCGGCGATGCATCCCGGCTGGCGACGGTGCGCCTCCCTCGAATAGTGCCCGATATGCTCGGTCGTCGCGCCTTGCCAGCCGGGCGCCTCGCCGCGCTCGGTGCCTCACCGTTGTTGCGAACGGGACTACCAAGCCGTGTGATAGAGTGGCCGCATCCGATGGACCTGCGGCCCACCGAGGAGCAGCGCCTCCTTCGCCACACCGTTCGCGAGTTCGCCGAAGCCGAGATGGCGCCTCACACCATGGAGTGGGACGAGGCCCAGCGCTTCCCGCTCGAGTTGCTGCCCAAGCTCGCCGATCTCGGGCTGATGGGCATCCAGTTTCCTGAACGCTACGGCGGGGCCGCCATGACGGCGGTCGACTACTGCATCTGTGTCGAGGAGTTGGCCCGTGTCGACCCCTCGATCGCGTTGTCGGTCGCGGCGCACAATGGGTTGGCGGCCGCGCATATTCATCTGTTCGGCTCCGACGCCCAGCACGACCGCTATCTCACGCCGCTGGCGCAGGGCCGGTATCTCGGCGCCTGGGCCCTGACCGAGCCGCACGCCGGGAGTGATGCCGGAGGTATGCGGACCACCGCCGACCGGGACACGCGCGGCTGGGGGCTCAACGGCACGAAGACCTTCACGACGCACGGCAGCCTGGCCGGGACCTTCGTCGTGATGGCGGTGACCGACGCCGCGCGGGGTCCCCATGGGATCTCGGCGTTCATCCTCGAGCGCGGCACGCCGGGGCTCGTGTCCGGGCGCAAAGAAAACAAGCTGGGGATGCGTGCCAGCGATACGGCCGAGGTGTCCCTGACCGACTGCCCGGTTCCGGATGACCAGCTGCTCGGGGCAGTCGGGGAAGGGTTCGTGGAGGCGCTGCGGGTGCTCGACGCCGGTCGCATCGGTATTGCCGCGCTGGCCGTCGGGCTCGCGCAAGGCGCGTACGAGGCCGCGCGACGCTACGCGATCCAGCGCGAGCAGTTTGGACAGCCAATCGCGTCGTTTCAGGCGATACAGTTCAAGCTGGCCGACATGGCGACGCGGATCGAGGCGGCGCGATGGTTGACCTACCGCGCCGCCTATCTCAAGGACCAGGGCCGCGCGACCACCCTCGAGTCGGCGATGGCCAAGCTTTTCTCCAGCGAAATGGCGGTGCGTGCCGCGGAGGACGGGGTCCAGATTCACGGTGGCTACGGGTTCGTCAAGGATTACCCTGCCGAGAAGTTCTTCCGCGATGTGAAGCTGACGACGATCGGCGAGGGCACGAGCGAGATCCAGCGGCTGGTCATCGCTCGACTCCTTCAACAACGTGTGTCGTGATAATGGACTCACGTTGTGCTCGTGTCTGTTCGCTCTCACCGCGGCAGCCTCTGTTCACGGAGTCGAGGCCCCCGCGTAGCGGGGCTGTGAGCAAAGCTCGGCGAGCGAGGCGGAGCCTCGCTCGCCCGTATCTGGACCCAGGGGCATGACCGTCGACGCACACCCGCTGACCCAGGCGGTTCTCGATGGCGACCGGCGCGCGATCGCCAGGGCCATCACGCTGGTGGAGGCCGAGGGTCCATCAGCGGCGGCGATCATCAAGGGGGTCTACCACCGCAGCGGCCGGGCGTATCTGGTCGGGGTGACCGGCGCTCCGGGCGTGGGGAAGAGCACCCTCGTTGATCGGATCCTGGCGGTGCTACGCTCGCGTGGTCGCACGGTTGGTGTGCTGGCGGTGGACCCGACCAGCCCGTTCAGCGGTGGCGCGATACTGGGCGACCGGGTGCGGATGCAGACGCATGCCGGCGACCCCGGCGTGTTCGTGCGGAGCATGGCGACACGCGGCCAGCTGGGCGGTCTGTCGCGCGCGATCGGTAACGCGGCGGTGATCTTGGACGCCGCCGGCTTCGACGTGATCGTCATCGAAACGGTCGGTGTCGGGCAGGCCGAGATTGAGGTTTCGCGCACGGCTGACATGTCGATCGTCGTGACCATGCCCGGATCCGGGGACGGTGTCCAGGCGCTGAAGGCAGGTGTCATGGAAATCGCCGACCTGTTCGTCGTGAACAAGGCGGACCACGACGGTGCCGACCGCGCGGTCGCCCAGTTCGAGATGATGCTGGGGCTCAACGAGTACGGCGCCAACGACTGGCGGCCTCCGGTGCTCCAGACGTGCGCGACGGATGGCGTCGGCGTCGACGACGTCCTGGACACGGTGGACCGGTTTCGTGCCCGCGGCGGTGATGAGGCCGGGCGCCGACGACGGGCGCGTGTCCATGGCCGGATCCGGCAGTTGGTGTCGGACCGCTTCCTCGAGCATGCAGAGCACCGGGTCCACGAGCCCGGCGCCTTCGACCGGTTGGTCGACCGGGTCGCCGGTGCCGAGATGGATCCGTACACGGCCGCCGAAGAGGTCCTGGACCAGGCGCTCCGATCCGCGCGTGCTCTGCACCGAACGGACGACGCGCCTCCAACGACAGCGGTCCTCGATCACGTCGGCGTCGCGGTTCGCGATCTGGACACGGCACTGGCGTTCTACCGGGATGCGCTGGGGTTGGAGGTCGAGGGTGTGGAGGAGGTGGCCTCACAGCACGTGCGCGCGCAGTTCGTGCCGGTGGGCGGAGCCACGCTGGAGCTGCTCGAGGCGACATCCCCGCAGTCGGCGATCGCGCGCTCGATCGAGAAGCGAGGTCCCGGGCTGCACCACCTGACCTTCCGGGTCGACGACATCGCGGCGGTCCTCGCGAGGCTCAAGGCTCGGGGTGTTCGCCTCATCGACGAGGCGCCCCGCCCGGGCGCCGCCGGGAGTCTGGTGGCGTTCGTGCATCCGTCCGCCGCACACGGTGTCCTGGTGGAGATCACGGAGCGCCCGGACCGTACAGAGGATAGGGGCCCGTGACCGACGAGCAGACGGACATCCGGATTGGGGTGATCGGCGGCAGCGGCCTGTACGAGATGGACGCGTTGACGGACCGCGAGGAGGTGCGGGTGACCACGCCGTTCGGTGACCCCTCGGCTGCCTACATCGTGGGCACGCTCGAGGATCGGCGCGTGGCGTTTCTCGCCCGCCACGGTCAGGGCCATCGGTTGATGCCGTCGGAGCTGAATTTCCGCGCTAACATCTTCGGCTTCAAGACGCTCGGCGTCGAGTGGATCCTCTCGGCCAGCGCCGTCGGCAGCCTGCGGGAAGAGTATCGACCGCTCGACATCGTCATTCCGGACCAGTTCCTGGACCGCACCCGGGGGCGGATCAGCACCTTCTTCGGCGGCGGCATCGTGGCGCACGTCGGGTTCGCCCACCCGTTCTGTCCGGTGCTCAGTGGCGTCGCCTTCGACGCGGCCACCGGCGTCGGGGCGCGCGTCCATCGCGGCGGCACCTACGTGTGCATGGAGGGTCCGCAGTTCTCGACGCTGGCCGAGTCCCGGTTGTATCGCGCGTGGGGGATGGACGTCATCGGGATGACCAATCTGCAGGAGGCGAAGCTCGCGCGGGAAGCCGAGATCTGCTACACGACGCTGGCGCTGGTGACCGACTACGACTGCTGGCACGACGGGCACGACGCCGTGACCGTTGACATGATCATCACCACGCTGAGGGAGAACGCCGTGACGGCGCAACTGGTCGTGGCCAGCGCCGTCGCCCGGCTGCCGGTCGACCGCGGGTGCGAGTGCGCCACGGCGCTCGGCTCGGCTATCATTACCAATCCGGATCTGATTCCGTCGGACGTCAAGCGCGATCTGACGCCGATCATCGGCAAGTACGTGAAGGTGTAGAGTGCTCCCAAGAAGTCAGGAGGCAGGAGGCGCCGGAGGGCTCCGCCGCGATCTGTAGACAGCTGGCAGGGTGTCGGAAGCCGGACGACAGTCCGGCGTTCGGCAGCCGAGGATGAAGCCCAACGTCGAAAGAACAGCACATTGTATCCAATTCTCACTGTCGGTTCCGTCGCGTTCGATTCCATCAAGACACCGTGTGGCGAAGCGTCGCGTGTCGTCGGCGGCGCCGCCACCTATTTCAGTGTCGCGGCATCTTTCTTTACCGACGTGCGCATGGTGGCGGTCGTCGGCGACGACTTCACGGAGGAGCAGATGCGGGTCTTCTCCGGCCGTCGAATCGATCTGACCGGGCTGCAGCGTGTGTCTGGCGAGACCTTCCGATGGAAGGGCGAGTACAGTGTCGACTGCAACAGCCGCGAGACGATCTATACCCACCTCAACGTCTTCGACCAGTTCCGTCCGGTGTTGCCGGAGAGCTACCGGTCCACGCCGTTCGTGTTCCTCGCCAACATCCACCCAGCGTTGCAGTTGGAGGTGCTCGACCAGGTGCGCGCGCCGCGGTTCGTCGCCGCCGATACGATGAACTACTGGATTGAGGGCACGCCGGACGAGTTGGGACAGGTCATCGGGCGGGTCGATGCGCTGGTGATCAACGACACGGAGGCCCGCGAGCTGAGCGGTGAGTCGAATCTCGTGAAGGCCGCGCGCGCCATTCAGCGGATGGGACCGGCGCTGCTGGTCATCAAGCGGGGCGAACACGGCGTCCTGGTGACACGCGACCGAGGATTCTTCGCCGCGCCGGCGATGCCGCTGGAGAAAGTGTCGGACCCGACCGGCGCCGGCGACACCTTTGCCGGCGGGTTCATGGGGTTTCTGGCCTCCGCCGCGGAGATCACCGACACGGTCATTACCCGCGCAATCATCGCGGGGAGCGCGCTGGCGTCATTTTCGGTCGAGGACTTCGGGCTGGATCGACTCCTGCGGTTGACACCGGATGAGCTGCGCGACCGGTTCGCCGAGTTCAAGCGGCTCACCCATTTCGACGCGCTATGACGATGCCAACGGGAGCCGTGTGTCGGTCCCCGCGCACGTGGCTGGCGCGCGGGTTCCTGGTTGCCACCTTGGTCTGGATGCTGATGCTCGTGATGGTGCCATTCCTGCTGGCTCACGAGACCGGGGGACGTGCGGTGAGGGTCGCGTCCGCCGGCACGTATCTGGTTGGAAGCGTCATCTGTCACCAGCGGCCGGATCGGTCGTTCCGGCTCTGGGGGGTGCAGATGCCGGTCTGCACACGCTGTGCCGGATTGTATCTGGGGGCGATGGTCGGCGCGGTGCTGGCCGGTGTGCGGCGTCGCGGGGGCCGCGGGACTGCCCGGATGGCGTCGCAGACGCTCCGCGTGATGGTGCTGGCGGCGGCAGTGCCGACCGGCGTCACCTGGCTGGGTGAGGCGGTCGGGTGGCTGGTGTTCGCGGGGGGTGTGCGGGCCGCGGCAGCGGTGCCGCTGGGAGCGGCGGTGACATGGGTCGCAAGTCTCGTGATTCGCGGCGATCTCGCGTAGCGGCGACGCCGCCCCGACCGGCACCCGCTCCGGATGCCGGTCGGGCATTGGCCGCCGCCGCGCTCGCCTGGGTGATTCCCGGCGGCGGACATCTCTGGCTCGGCCGGCGCCAGAAGGGCCTGATCTTCCTGGTTGCGCTGCCCGTGATGTTCGCCATCGGATTGTGGCTCGAGGGACGCCTGTTTCCGTTCGACCCGGGTCGGCCACTCGATCTGCTGGCGGCGTTCGCGGATCTCGGGAATGGGCTGCCGTATCTGATCGCCACCGTTGCCGGGCTCGGCGAGGGTCGCGTCGTGGCTGCGACGTTCGAGTACGGCAACACGTTCACCATCGTGTCCGGTCTGCTGAACATGCTGGTCTGTCTCGACGCCTACGACGTGGCGCTCGGTCGAAAGTGACCAAAGGCGTCCCGGCGAAGTCGGCGCCGGGCGCCCTCCGGAGCGATTCGCCGAAGAGGGACTGCGAGCTTGGACCGTTGTGGTGCGATCCCTAACGGGATCGGTGTACGCGTTCGAGCCGACGGCCACGGCGCGCACGTGCGCGCCCGGCGGGCGGGGCGTGGGGCCTTGGG
>SMUZ01041925.1_pt1 | contig 29503 bp, 28 predicted proteins | sample 2456421 | NCBI WGS metagenome assembly SMUZ01 (sample SAMN11095932, study PRJNA526329) | marine sediment metagenome | biome: Marine sediment; feature: Surficial sediment; material: Deep marine sediment; isolation source: Hadal surficial sediment | place: Pacific Ocean | collected 2014-11 | depth... | reverse complement strand
GGATCGACGCCATTTAGAGCACCGACTTCGGGCGCGACTGTGTCATCGCAGGACCACCGGTGGCACGCAGCAGAGCCGCAGTGAGCCGAGCCTCGGGCACCAATAGCACCTTTTATAGTATTTATTTCCCACTTTTATACGATATATTGGTAAATAAAGATGATATTTCCCACTGGGATAAATTCTACATGAATGTGGGAATATCTTGCCAGAATAGGGTTAAACCACAGCAGATCGGACGCCTGCCGCATTACCTATGAGGCATGGCATCTGATAATATTCTGCCCGCTGAAATCCCGGGTCTCTGGGATCGGAGTCTTAATCGGATGAAAATTGAGTTTGCCATTTTTACACTGGCAGGGTGGCTGCTGTGCGCAACTGCGTGGGGCCAGGAATGTACTCAGACTATCGAAGGGAATGACTTGCTGCAATTCGACCTCGCCGAGATGCGCGTCAGCGCCGCTTGCAAGGAAGTGACGATTACTTTGAAACACGTAGGTATGCTTCCGGCGAATGTCATGGGTCACAACTGGGTGTTGACGACGACGGTCGATTACATGCCCGTCGCCGCGGCCGGGCAGGCGGCAGGCCCACCGAGTTACATGCCCGCCGGTGATCCCCGCGTTATCGCCGCTACCGATATCATTGGCGGTGGCGAAGAAACGTCGGTGACCTTCGACCTCTCTGGATTGGAGCCCGGCAGCGACTATACTTTCTTCTGTACCTTTCCGGGTCATTTCGTGTTGATGAACGGCAAGTTCATCATCGAATAACTCCGGAACTTCTCCTGGCTCCGAGCTGACGAGGAAAACACGAGGACTATTAGCGCATGGCTATAGCAGTTGTACTCATCCTATTGGTGGTGGGCTCGTTAATTTTCCATTTCGTCAGCCCATGGTATCTGACGCCGCTAGCGTCGAACTGGAGCATGATCGATACCACCATCGATATCACACTCATTGTTACGGGCATCGTGTTCATCGCGGTCAACCTGTTCATGGCCTACTGCATCATCCGCTTTCGCCACAAGCCGGGGCGGAAGGCGCACTACGACCCGGAGAATGCGAATCTCGAGACCTGGCTCACGGTGCTCACATCTATTGGCGTCGCCGCGATGCTGGCGCCCGGTCTCCTGGTCTGGGGCCAGATCATCACGGTGCCGGACGACGCGATGGAAGTCGAAGTCGTGGGTCAGCAGTGGCACTGGAGTTTTCGCTTCCCAGGCGACGATGGTGTCCTGGGCAATGTCGATATCCGGCACATCAGCGAAGCAAATCCGTTCGGGATGGATCCGGAGGATCCCAACGGCCAAGACGATATTCTTATCGCCAACCCGGTACTGCACTTGCCGATCGACCAGGCGATCAAAACGCTGCTTCGCTCGAAGGACGTGCTGCACAATTTCACCGTACCGCAGTTCCGAGTCAAAATGGACTTGGTACCGGGCACGGTGACTTACCTCTGGTTTACGCCGACAGTGGTCGGAACCTACGAGATCCTCTGTGAGGAGTTGTGCGGCCTGGCACATTACGCGATGAGAGGCAAGGTGGTCGTCGAGTCACAGGCAGATTTCGATGCTTGGTTGAACGCGCAACCTACGTTTGCAGAGCTCTCCGCCCAGCCACCCGGGGATCCGGTTGCCGGTCAGGCGACGTACACCTTGTGCGCCGCGTGTCACGGCCCCGACGGCCAGGGTATGCAGCCGTTGAATGCGCCCAAACTCACCGGGCAGCAGGGTTGGTATCTCCGCCGTCAGATTCAGTACTTCAAGAACGGCGTGCGCGGTACGCAGGAAGGCGATCTGTTTGGCGCGATGATGGTCCCGATCATGGCCGTGGTCGCCGACGACAGGGCCATAGAGAACGTGGTTGCTTACATCGAGACACTTCCGTCCGAACCCGCGCCGGCTACCGTGACGGGCGATACCACCGCGGGCAAAGACCTCTATAGGACGTGCTCCGCGTGCCACGGGGCGGACGGCAGCGGCATCTGGGCGTTGAACGCCCCAGGTTTGGCCGGCATGTCCGACTGGTATCTCGTCAGACAGCTGCAGAATTTTAGAGCCGGTATCCGCGGCGCTCACCCGGGCGACGCCTATGGGGCTCAGATGCGAATGATGGCGGACATACTGGCTGACGAGAAAGCAATCAACGATATGGTTGCTTATGTGAATACTTTGTAGCCGGCGCCATCGATAGTATTTGAGACTCGAACTGACACAGCATTACGACAGAGCATCCAGGAGACCGTTCTGATGGCGTACGCCGCGATTGCCGATCGAGACCAGGAACACCATCTGCATGACCCGCAGACGTTCATCACCAAATATATCTGGAGCCAGGATCACAAAGTCATTGCGATTCAATATGCGCTGACCGCGATCGCGGTGGGTCTCTTGGCCATGGGATTGTCGATCATGATGCGGCTGCAGCTCGGCTTTCCCGATTCGTTCTCTCTGATCTCACCGGAGGAGTATTACCAGTACGTAACCCTGCACGGAATGATCATGGTGATCTACCTGCTCACGGCCTTGTTCCTCGGCGGCTTTGGCAACTATCTCATCCCACTGATGTGTGGTGCCAGAGATATGGTCTTCCCATACATGAACATGCTCAGTTACTGGGTGTACCTGCTCTCCGTACTGGTGCTGATGGCGAGCTTCTTCATCCCCGATGGCCCGACGGGGGCCGGTTGGACCCTGTACCCGCCGCAGGCGATTACCTCAGGTACACCCGGCAGCGGCGGCGGCATCGTGGTCATGCTCGTCTCGCTCTCGCTGTTTATCGTGGCTTTCACGATGGGTGGATTGAATTACGTCACGACGGTTTTGCAGGCACGCACGCGGGGCATGACGCTGATGCGCATGCCGCTGTCAGTGTGGGGTATTTTCGTCGCCACAATTTTGGGCCTCCTGGCATTCCCGGCCTTGCTGGTTGCCGCCGTCATGATGCTGCTGGATAGACTGATCGGTACGAGTTTCTTCATGCCGGAGATGCTTTTGATGGGAGTGCAATCCGAACACGCGGGTGGCAGCCCGATTCTGTTCCAGCACTTGTTCTGGTTCTTCGGTCATCCGGAAGTCTACATTGTCGCGCTGCCGGCGTTCGGCATGGTCTCCGACATACTCGCTACCCACGCGAGAAGGAATATCTTCGGTTATCGGATGATGGTCTGGGCCATCATTGCGATCGGCGCACTGAGTTTCGTTGTCTGGGCTCATCACATGTATGTCAGCGGCATGAACCCGTACTTCGGTTTTTTCTTCGCGACAACGACGTTGATCATCGCCGTGCCGACGGCACTGAAAGTGTATAACTGGGTGTTGACGTTGTGGCGCGGCGATCTGCATTTGAACGTACCGATGTTGTTCGCCATCGGCTTCATCTTCACGTTCACGCACGGCGGCTTGACGGGCCTGTTTCTCGGTAACGTTACCGTCGATCTACCACTGTCCGACACCTACTTCGTCGTCGGCCACTTCCACATGGTGATGGGCGTCTCCCCGGTGCTTGTACTGTTCGCAGCCATCTATCACTGGTATCCGAAGATCACGGGGCGAATGTTTAATGACACCTTAGGAAAACTGCACTTCTGGCTCACACTGCTCGGCACCTACTCGATCTACCTGCCGATGCACTACCTCGGCTTCCTCGGCGTACCGCGACGCTATTACGCCAACGGTGTGACTGATTTCATACCGGAGTCCGTACAAACCATGAATGCGGGCATCACGATCGCCGCTCTGGTCGTCGCCGCCTCGCAGACGATTTTCCTCTTCAACATGGTCTGAAGCCTGTTTAAGGGTGAAAAGGCCAGCAGTAACCCTTGGAACGCTACGACGTTGGAGTGGCAGACTCCGGAGACACCGCCCGCTCACGGCAACTGGGGCGACAAGCTCCCCGAGGTCCATCGCTGGGCGTATGACTACAGCGTCCCGGGTGAGGAGCACGATTTTCTCCCGCAGACGGAACCGCTGCACACCGGTGCCATCGTGCACCGCGACCTCGAAGATTTTAAGGAGTGAACGTTACCGCCCTTTTTATCGCACTCGGCGGAGCGATACTCTTATCGGTCTTGGTGATACGCCGTCTCAGGACGAAGCCCTGGCTTGAAAAGGGCCCAATCGAATTGGAAGACGGCGCCTCGGGTGTTCCGGCGGAGAAAGTCGGGCTGTGGATCTTCCTCGCCGTCGTGACGAGTCTGTTCTCGAGTTTCATTGTCATGTACGCCGAACGGTCCGGCTATCCCGACTGGCGACCGTTACCGGATCTGCAGTTGCTGTGGATCAATACGATCTTCCTCGTGCTGGGTAGTGTCGCGTTTCAGCGGGCGAGAGTGGCTTCGGATCGTGATAATTTTGCCGGCGTCAAAATGAGCCTGACCGCGGGCGGGATTTTCACGATCATCTTTCTCGTCGGACAGGTTCTCGCATGGCAACAGCTAACGGCCTCCGGTTACTTTCTCGCAACGAATCCTGCCAGTACGTTCTTTTACCTGATTACCGGCCTGCACGGGTTGCACCTCCTTGGTGGCTTGTGGGTCTGGGCAAAAACGATCTCGAAGGTCTGGCACGGCCTCGAGTCGCTCAGTGTGACTCAGATCACCGGGGTGCGCCTGAGCATCGAGTTATGCTCAGTCTACTGGCATTACCTGTTGCTTCTATGGTTGGTGTTGTTCTACTTGTTCTCGTCTTCGTAAAAGGACTTACGGTCAGATGGCACATGACGCGACGGCGTTAGGAGCCGGGCTCACTCCCGGTCTTCAAGGTATAGGCTCGGATTGGGCCGGGGACAAGCAAACGTTCCATGTCCCATGGGGGAAGGCCATGATGTGGATCTTCCTCCTCAGCGACACCTTCATCTTCACGTGCTTCCTAACCGGATATATGCATGTGCGCGCATCCACGCGTATTCCGTGGCCGAATCCGAGTGAGGTCTTCGCGTTATCGTTCGGTGGCGAGCCGATCCCGTTAATTCTCATCGCGATCATGACATTCATTCTGATCACCAGCAGTGGCACGATGGCCATGGCCGTCAACATGGGTTATCGCGGCGATCGAGCCAAGACCGCGTCGCTCATGCTGATGACTGCAGCATTAGGCGCAATGTTCGTCGGTATGCAGGCCTTCGAGTGGACGAAACTTATCATCGACGAGGGCGTACGGCCCTGGAGCAACCCGATGGGGGCACCGCAATTCGGCGCGGTGTTCTTCATGATCACGGGCTTCCACGGGTTGCACGTGTCGATCGGTGTAATCTACTTGACAACCGTAGCGATGAAAGTTCTTCGCGGCGATTATAAGAAACGCGGCTACGAAATCGTCGAGATCACGGGTTTATATTGGCACTTCGTCGACCTCGTATGGGTCTTCATCTTCGCTTTCTTCTATCTTTGGTAAGGGTTCGACATGGCACCAGCGGAAGGGCAGCGACATCCACTCGCCATCTATTTTTGGATCTGGGGACTACTGTTCGTGCTCAGCACATTCTCCTATATGGTGGACTACATCGGCTTTGAAGGTTATCTGCGCTGGGGTTTGATTCTGACATTCATGTTCCTGAAGGCGGGCTTCATCATCACCGTTTTCATGCACATGATGTGGGAAAGGATGGCGCTGATGTGCGCGATTCTTGGGCCGCCAACGGTCTTGCTGGTGTTAATCGGACTGATGGCGGTGGAGGGCGACTACACGTTCCTGACACGCCTGAATTTCTTCGGCGCAGACACGACCGAGTTTGCCGAACACCATTAGCGGCAACACGCCGGCTGTTTGGTGGCATTGAATGAATGGATTAGGATGAAATTATGTTACTCGGTTTTGCCGCGTTTGCTGTGTTCTTGATCTTGTGGGGTTTCGCCTGGCACGCTCAGATACCGCTTGCGTTCGGCATCCTGATCGGCTTAGGCGTAGGTGCTGTGCTCGCCCGATTCATCGGCCCGTTCAATAACATCGACGAGATACCGATCTGGCTGCCGGCGACGCCGTTGATCAGCGTCGTCATTGTCCTCTTCGTCCTCGGGATCCTGGCTTGGCGGCTGCCTGATGACGGCGACCCCGATTCGGACGACACCCACTAGCCAGATCCCGCACGGTTCCTATCGAAGAGGATTCAGTCTTGTGCCGTCTGAGTTTTTCAACGGCCTGTTAGTGTGTCATCGCATAAATAACGTAATTAACGGCGAAGCGGTAGGCGAGTGCCGTCATCGGCTCGGGGTACCAGGGATCATCAGCGTGTTCCCATGCGTCACCCATGTCCATGTTAAAGTTGATCGCGACCATCAACCGGCCGTTATCGTCAAAGATCCCGCGCCAGTACGGAATTCTGCCATCCTCCTGCCAGGTCACACCGCTCCGGATGTAGCTTCGGCCGGGTATTTGAATGCGCTGATCGAGGTCGTAGAGGATGTGCAGAATCTCATGGCTTTCTTCGATCTCGAGAATCGGACGATCCGGAAATACCCGTTGCATCGAGTCGATAAACACCGCCCATTGATAGGTACCCCAGAAATCGTCGACCATCAGGAAGCCGCCTCTGAGCAGATACTCGCGTAGACGAGCCGCTTCGGCATCGTCTAGATACCATTGGCCGACCTCGACCGCGTACAGCCATGGATAGTCCATGACCTCGTCGTTTTTTAAGCTGACATCTCTGCCGTAATCCCCCGTCGCTACTCGCGTCAGCCGGGTGATTCCCTGGAGCAAGTGGGTCTCAGCTTCGGGATAATCCGTTAGCCAGGCTTGGCGACGGCGACCACGATTCGAACTGGAATACTGGAGTCGGGTAAAGAAAAACTCAGCGTCGAGCGGCGCGGTCGCTTGCGGCTCAGGCACCTGCCCGCTAGCCGGAGCCAGATATCCGCACGCGACGATCAGCCCGGAGACCACGACCGCACACTTTGCGTACCGTCGCCGGTCGATGTTCATGCGCACCTTGCGATGAACACCGGTCGCTTAGAGCGGCCGCAGCTGCACTGCACGGAATCTGATCAAGCCGCCGTTGTTCTGCAATGCGAAAGGCCCGGAGGGATGCGTGTCGTCCTCGAAGTCCGCCGTGACCGTACCATTCAGCGTTACAACGATGTGTGTGCCCTCGGCGACAATGTCGTAACTATTCCATTTCCCGCCAGTTTCCAGAGTCGCCATCGGCGGATGGCGGTTAACGATTGCGCCAGTTCGATTATCCGGATCTTCGTTTTGGTCGAAGATATTGATTTCGTAGCAGTTCGTAGCGCTGACGGCAACGGGATCGTCGCAGCGGATAAAGATACCGCTGTTGGCTTCGGGGCTCGGCCAGAACTCGACCTGCAGACGGAAGTCAGTGTACCAGCCCTTGCTGACTAGAAAGCTCCCCGTATAACCATCCGCTTCCACATAATCGTCGATGATGTTCCATTGGGCGTCGCCCACCGGATCGAAGCTGGTCAGGTCGTGGCCGGCGAATAGCACAACCCAGTTTGCCTCGCTCAGCAGCGATGCCTGGGTCGTGGTCAGCGGCTCGACCGCAGCGGCTGGCGAGACGGTGACGGGCGGCGCCTGTTCGACCGCGCCTGCAACCGGGGGCGAGTCTTCTGCGGACATATCGTCCGCGTTCTGGCATGCGGCGAGCGCGAGGCCTGAAAAAATGCTGGCGGCGATTGATAGACCCTTCATGTCGATCTCCTGACGGCTTGTTCTTCGATACAGCGGGCGCGTTCTTGGACGGATGTCAGCGAATACCCCCGATACGCCTCAGGTAAGCATACACGACGCAATTGGCGAACACGATGCGCTGTCTAGGCTCGCGGCCGGCCGGCTCTTCTACTAGGCCGCGGGCAGTGCGTCGACGAGCTCCTCCATGCGTCGTCGCATTGCTGCATCAGGAAGTCGGCCTATGGCGCCACCCAGGTTGTCTACCATATTGGCAGGCTTGCTCGTACTCGGCGTCATTACCGTGACGGCGGGATTGGCGGCGATATATTTCAGGAAAAACTGCGCCCAGGTGCTAGCGTCAAACTCTTCTGCCCACTGCGGAACCGTCTGCCCTGCGACGCGGCTCCACAGCCGGCTCCGGCCGAACGGCAGATAAACCAGGACGCCGACCCCGTGGTCTTGGGCGAGGGGCAGGAGCATGTCGGCAGCTCCGCGATTGTCCACCGCGTAGTCGAGGCCGACGAAATCGATCGGCTCGTCACGAATGATCTGCGCGAGCTCCGGATAGCGGCCTGCATTCGTAGCAGTCACACCAATGTAGCGCACCCGGCCTTGTTCTTTGAGTTCCTTCAGGATGCCGAGCTGAGTCGGCACGTCACCGAGATTGTGCACCTGGATCAGGTCGATGACGGGCTTTTGGATAAACTCGAATGACCGCTCTATTTGTGCCATGACGGCAGCACGGTCAACGGGCGCCGTACTCCGCCGTCCCTGGACATTGACCTTGGTGGCCCAGAACACCTGCTCCTGAACGCCAAGATCGTTGACGATCCGGCCGGCGACTTGCTCTGCGGCCCCGCGCCCGTAGCTCGGCGCCGTATCGAACACGCTGCCGCCATTGTCGATCAGGGCGCGCATGACTTCGCGCAGCGCACTCACGTCCTCGCTGCGAGCCATCGACGAGAACGTCGCAGAGCTACCTAGACCGACCATCGGCAGCTCTTCACCCGAGGAGGGAATCGCCCGGGTGATGATCTCCGCACCCGACTGTGCCTGGAGAAGCCGGGGCAACAAGGCCATGACGGTTCCAGCAGTGGCCGTCCTCTTGAGCAGTTCGCGTCGTGTGACCATCTTGAAGCTCCCAGTAATTCACAGACCCAAGCGAAGCCTACCTAAACACAATCTGGCCGGTCAATCGACTTAAAAATTCTTTAGATAGCCGACCAGCCGCCGTTACGCTCCCCCAACAACGACCGACTTTAATCTACACTAGAGCGCACAGCCTATCGCTCGGATCACGAGTAACTGTGTCGAGAAAACTGCTTCATTCAGGTAAAACCCGGGCCGGGTTCGGCACACTGCTGGTCACCGGTATTGTCGTACTGACGGCGTGGGCCCAGTTCGCTGCGGATGACGAGCCGGACCTGTGGACCTACAAACTGATTGCCACGACGCCACATGAGCCTGCTAGCTTCACACAGGGCTTAGCCATCCACGCAGGCCGATTGTATGAGAGCACTGGCCACTACGGCGAGTCCACGCTACGGCGGATCGAGCTCGCTACCGGTCGAGTAGAAAAGATGACTACGTTGAGTAGCGCCTATTTCGGTGAAGGGATAGCGATCTTCGGTGAGCGTCTCTATCAACTGACTTGGCGGAACAACCTGGCGTTAATCTACGACATTGAGACCTTCGAGCGCGTGGGCACGTTTCGCTACGACGGTGAGGGTTGGGGACTGACGCATGATGGGACGCATCTCATTGTCAGTGACGGCTCGGCATCGATCCGCTTCCATGATCCGGAGACATTCGAGGTCGTCAGGGTCTTGAGCGTAATGACCGATGGCAGCCCCGTGCGCAGCCTGAACGAACTCGAATACATTAACGGCGAGATTTGGGCCAATCTCTGGTATCAGGACCGAATCGTACGCATCTCTCCCGAGACCGGTGCGGTGTTGGGCTGGGTTGACCTGAGCGGGTTATATCCGCCTTCGCGGCGCGCGGCTGAGGACGTCCTGAACGGTATCGCCTACGACGCGGATACGGACCGATTATTCGTTACGGGCAAAAACTGGCCGTGGCTTTATGAGATCGAGGTCGTTCGGCCATAGCGCAACCGTGTTGAACGCATCGTGATCGAGGCCGCCCACGAACGCCAATACCGGCTGGGGACGGTTGAGGTCCTGGGCTCTGCAATAGAATCACGCTCGAAAGACAGACAATCCGGTGCCCGACCCGACTGAAATCAGTTCGACTACTGCCGCCAGACGCACCTGGCGGGTTCGGCTGGGCTATCTGTTGGTTGTCGTGATCTGGGGAACGACCTGGTATGGCATCCATACCCAGGTCAACGGCACTTCACCACATCTAGCTGTCGCGGCGCGCATGGGCGCAGCATCCATCATCTTCTTCGCCATTGCCGGCGCGCTACGCGTGCCCCTACGTCTAACCTCATACCAGACGCGGCAGGTGCTGATTCAAGGGGTGTGTTTTTTCGGGCTTAATTATCTCGCGATCTATGCTGGAGCCCAGTATCTGACCTCCGGCGTTGTCGCCGTCTTATTCAGTATCTTCGTGCCATTGAATATTGTTATCGAATGGGCGCTGTACGGAAAGCGTCCGCGACTGATCGTGGTGGCGGCGGCTGTGACCGGAATGTGCGGCATCGCCATGGTGTTCAGCACCGAACTTGAGCGAGCGAGCTTCTCACATCTGGCGCTGTGGGGAGCAGCGCTGGTCCTATTCTCCGCGACGCTCGTCGCGCTCGGCAACGTTCTCGCGACTCGCCTGATGTCTTCTAAACTAAGTCCGCTCGTTCTTAACGCCTATGGTACAGCAGCCGGAACCGCCGCTATTTTGCTCTGGGGGCTAATCAGCGGAGCGTCGTGGTCACTGGTTATCACGCCGACCTGGCTGACGGGACTCAGTTATCTTGTGCTGATCGGCACCGTCGTCGCCTTTGGCGTATACATGAAGATTCTGCCGCTGATCGGTTCGGTGGCCGGCGCTTATGTCGCCGTACTCTCACCGATCATCGCGATCGGCATCTCGTCGGTCTTAGAAGGCCTGCCGTTAACCGCCGCGACGATGGTCGGCGTGGTACTACTACTCATCGGCCACTCGCTGCTTGCAGCGCAGCGCAAACGCGGATGATGGCGCAGAACAGGTGTCGTTGGGTTTCAGTCTGGAGATGTAGGGGCGACCGGCCGGCGCAATCTGCGGATTAAGGACCGTAGACGACGGACGGCAACCAAGTGGCAAGTTCAGGGAAGAACGCCAACAGCACCAGCGCCAATAACTGAATCGCGACAAACGGCATAACGCCGCGGTAGATCGCGCTGGTCTCCACGCTCGCCGGCGCTACACCTCGAAGGTAGAACAACGCGAATCCGAACGGCGGCGTGAGAAAAGAGGTTTGTAAATTGATCGCAATCATGACGCCGAGCCAGACGGGATCGATACCCATGGTCAACAGGATTGGGCCGACGATTGGAACGACGACAAACGTGATCTCGATGAAGTCCAGCACAAAACCTAGCAGGAACATCAGCAACATCACCACGAACATCGCACCAGCAACGCCGCCGGGAAGACTCAGCAACAGGTCCTGAATCAGCCGATCCCCGCCGTAACCCCGAAAAACGAGCGAGAAGAGCGACGCGCCGATTAGAATCAGGAACACCATGCTGCTCACGCGAACCGTTCTCTGCATGACTTCGATCAGGCGAGCGAACGAGAAAGCGCGCTTCGGCAATGCCAATATTAATGCACCGACCGCACCGACACCGGCCGCCTCGGTCGGCGTCGCAAAACCACCCAGGATCGAACCGAGTACGGCGAGGATCAATCCCAATGGCGGCAGAAGTGCGAGCAGCACCTGGATCAAGCTGACTCGTTCATCCGCGCTCTCCGGTGGGCGCGCGGGCATACTATCGGGCCTCACGATCGCGAGCCCGAGCAGATAGATCACGTACAGAGCGACCAATCCCAAACCTGGAATAAGCGCGCCGACGAATAAATCCCCCACCGACACCGTGTCCGGCGAGAAGATCCCCTGAGTCAGCTGCGCCTGACTGTAGGCGGAGGACAGGACATCGCCCAGCAAAACCAAGATGATCGATGGCGGGATGATCTGACCGAGTGTCCCGGATGCGCAGATGATCCCGGTAGCAACAGCCGGGTCATAACCACGCCGTAACATCGTCGGCAGGGACAACAGCCCCATCGTGACCACGGTGGCCCCTACAATTCCGGTACTCGCAGCCAGCAGCATGCCGACGAGAGTGACGGAAATTCCGAGGCCGCCTCGTAATCCACCGAACAGCGCGCTCAGATTCTCGAGTAGGGCGTCTGCGATCTGCGCGCGCTCGAGCGTGATGCCCATGAATACGAATAAAGGCACGGCCATCAGCGTTTGATTACTCATTATGCCGAACACGCGATTGGGCATCGTGCCCAGGAATGCTGCGTCGAATATGCCGAGCGCCGTGCCCATGAATGCAAAAATGAGGGCGATGCCGCCGAGCGAGAATGCGACGGGAAACCCGGCAAGCAGCACGATCACGGCCGCGCCAAACATCACGAGGGCGACCCACTCCATGGTTAGATCACGTCGCCTATCGGCAGCTTTTGGCTGGGGCTTGACGGGGTTCGACCCATGAGCGTCAGAATCGCGCCCAAGATATTGGCGACCCCCTGCAGTATCAGCATGCCGGCCGTGGCGGGAATCAGGCTTTTCAGAATTGGCATGAACGGATAGGGCAAGCCGCCGGCCTCACGCGATGCCTCACGGATGATCCACGATGTGTAGACGTAGTCCCAGCTCGTCACTGCCAGGAACACGGCCATCGGCATGAGAAAGATCAATGTCCCGAGCAGGTTGACGACAGCCTGCTGCCGCGCCGGCATACGGCGGTAGAAAATGTCGACTCGGACGTGCTCGTCCCGCTTTAACGTATAGGCTGCACCGAGCATGAATACGGCCGCGTGCATCCAGGTCACGCTTTCCTGCATCGAGATCCAGCCAAGGTCGAACGCGTAGCGCAGGACGACAATAACGAAGGTAACCAACACCATCATGATCGTCAGCCAGGCGATGACGGTGCCGGTGAACTCGCTGAAGTCCTCTAAGAACTGTTTTAACCTCAACATGTATCGTCCGTCGTTGGTCAATCTGTCTTGTCCAAGCGCTTCAGAAAGACCTGCATCTCCCGCACAGCTTGCCGATCGCCGCGGCGTGTGGCGACCTCAATCCCCCGGCGATAGGTTTCGATCGCGTCTACTCGAAGACCAGCCTCGGTTTGTGCCTTGCCCAACAACTTCCACGCCGCAGAATAATCTGGGTCCAGGTCAACGGCAACGCTTAGATGCTCGACGGCCTTATCATAGGCTTTCGCTTGCAGGTACGCGGAACCCAAAGCGAAGCGCATCGTCGCGTTATCCTCGCCCCGGGCCAGCATGGCCTCAAGGTTTTCTGTGAGCTTCACGGCTAAGGGCGCCAGAAAGTCGGCGTGATCAACACGAGTAACGTAAAGATCTCCAATCGACCCAGAAGCATCGCACAAACCAAAGACCACTTGCTGAAAGCGTCGAGGCCACCGTATCCGTTAGCGACTTCGCCCAACCCCGGACCGAGGTTATTGAGTGTCGCTGCGACTGCCGAGAACGCCGTGACCTGATCGACACCGGCTGCCAGCATCACCAGCAACAGCACACAGAAGACGACAACATAAACGGCAAAATACCCCCAGACGGAATCGATGACCCGACTGTGGACCGCGTTGTCACCGAGCTTCACCGCGATCGTTGCGCTAGGGTGAACGAGCCGCTGTACCTCACGCCAACCCTGTTTATACATCAATAGCCAACGGATCACTTTCATGCCACCGGCCGTCGATCCGGCGCATCCGCCGATGAAGGCGGACAGGATTAGCAACACGGGCAGCGCTCCGGGCCAAGCGGCAAAGCTGTCCGTCGTAAAACCGGTCGTCGTGCCTATCGAAACCACCTGGAAGAGGCCTTTCGTAAACGTCTCGGCCAGCGTCGAATAGTGTCCGGTGAGATAAAGATAAGCGAGCACGATAAACGTGAGCACGCTCAGTAGTTTTAGATACGCCCGGAACTCGGGATCGGTCAGATAGTCGCGCAAGCGCCGATGTCGCCAGGCGAGGAAATGCAATGAGAAATTTACGCCCGCGACAAACATGAAAAAGACCGCGATCATCTCGATGAGGGTGTTGTCGAAATACCCGATGCTGGTATCGTGGGTCGAGAAACCGCCGATGGCCACAGTGCTGAATGCGTGGCACAGCGCATCGAAAAACGTCATGCCCGCAGCCCAATAGGCGAGCCCGCACACTACCGTGATACCAAGATAGACATACCACAATGCCTTGGCCGTCTGTTTAACCCTTGGCGTCAGTTTGGTGTCCTTCACGGGCCCCGGCATCTCAGCGCGGTAGAGTTGCATCCCGCCGACGCCCAGCATCGGTAGCACCGCAACGGCCAACACGATGAGACCAAGACCGCCCAGCCACTGTAGCTGCTGGCGGTAATACAGGATTGCCTCCGGCAGCGAGTCCAGCCCGGTCAACACCGTCGCACCGGTCGTGGTCAGTCCCGATACGGACTCGAAGACTGCGTCGGTGAAACTCATGCTCGGGCTCTCGGACAACAGCAGCGGCGCGGCACCGAACAACCCCAGAACGACCCAGAATAGCGCCACGACCAAGAATCCATCGCGCCGCCGCAGCTCTCGATCTATATTGCGGGCCGGGAACCAGATCACGACCCCCGATCCGAGGACAATTAGAAAGGACGCAGCGAAAGCGCTCCAGGTGCCGTCAGCGAAAATGAACGAGACGATGATGGGCGCCAGCATCGTGAGACTGAAGATCATCAGCAGAAAGCCGAGGACGCGCTGTATCGCTAGAAACGTTACCGGCATGAGCGGTTAGCCCGTACGTACCTCTGGGAGCGGCCGTCTGGCTGCGAAGCATCGCGGCGGAGCGGTCGCGCCTATGCGAAGTTTCGGGCTGATCCCCATGGTTTTAAACGAAACCGACTCCGACCTCGAATAGCCGTTCTACCTCGTCGATCTGGCGGCGCTCAGCCATAAATAGAATGACATGATCATCGGTCTGTATCACGGTGTCGTGATGGGCCATCAGCACTTTGTCGCCGCGTACGATGGCATTGATCGTCGCGCCGCGCGGCAGACGGATTTGTTCGATCGCCCGGCCCACGACACGTGACTCGTCCTCGTCGCCGTGTGCCACAGCTTCGATCGCCTCGGCGGCGCCACGCCGCAATGCGTGAACTTTGACAACGTCACCACGACGAACGTGTGCGAGCAGCGTACCGAGCGTAATCTGCGAGGGAGAGATAGCAATATCGATCGTGCCGGCTTCCACCAATTCCGCGTAGGCAGGCTTGTTAATCAGCGCCATCACTTTGCGGGCTCCGAGTCGTTTCGCCAGCATCGCGGAAAGAATATTGGACTCATCTGCATTGGTTACCGACACGAAGACGTCTGCGCTGTCGATATTCTCTTCCAGCAGCAGTTCTTCGTCAGCGGCATCGCCGTGCAATACGATCGCCTGGTTGAGCTGCTCCGAGATTGCTCGCGCTCTATCGTGGTTTCGTTCGATGATTTTTACCTGATTCGTGGACTCCAACGCTTTTGCTAAACGCACACCGATGTTGCCACCACCACCTATCACGACTCGTCGAATCGGTTCGTCGAGCTTGCGCATCTCGCTCAACACAGCTCGGATGTCCTTTCGCGCAGCGATAAAGAACACCTCGTCGCCTTCTTTGACCACCGTATCGGCATCCGGAATGATCCCCCGACCGTCCCGATAGATCGCGACAACCCTGCACTCAACGTTCGGAATGTGCTCAGACAACTCTCGTAGCGGGTGACCAACTAATGCGCCGCCTTCATGGGCGAACGCCGCAACCAATCGCACTTTGCCGTCGGCGAATTCGAGCACTTGAAGTGCACCGGGGAAACGGATCAGCTCACGAATGTGATTGGTCACCAGCTCCTCGGGGCTGATTCTCACATCCACCGCTACGGCATCCGGACTGTACAACTCAGGTCGGCTCATGTACCCGGCCGCGCGAATCCGGGCGATTTTCGTCGGGGTATGGAACAAGTGGCTTGCGACCTCACACGCCACCATATTGATCTCATCACTGTTGGTCAGCGCGATAACCATGTCGGCGTCACCAGCTCCTGCCCGTTCGAGAACTTCCGGATAGGCCGCGTGACCAACAACGGTTCTGACATCAAGCCGCGCCTGAAGCTCGCGCAGTACGTCGGGATCGCTATCCACGATGGTCACTTCGTTGGCTTCTTCTCGAGCTAGGCTGTAGGCAGCCGATGTGCCTACCTGCCCCGCGCCCAATATAAGAATCTTCATAATGGAATCATGCGCGAAATCCGCGCGTAGTCTACATCAGTTCCAACTTGGCATACGCGAGAACCAGCCATTTTGTGCCTGCGTTCTCGAAATTGACCTGGACGCGTGCGTGGGAACCGCTGCCTTCAGAGTTCAAGACGACGCCGTCGCCGAACTTACCGTGCCGCACTCTTTGGCCTAAACGCACGAGCGAAGCTTCCTTCTCCAACGGCCGTTCGAGACGATAGATCGGTCGAGATACGGACAGCGCCGGACGCACCTCTTGCAATAACTCCGGCGGAATCTCGCGAATAAAGCGCGAGGGCATTCCGTAAATCTCGGTGCCGTGCAACCGCCTTCGTTCGGCGTAAGTAAGAAAGAGCTGCTGCTGCGCCCGCGTCAGACCAACATAACAAAGGCGGCGCTCCTCTTCGAGCCCATCGGCGTCGGCCATCGAGCGTTGGTGCGGGAACAAGCCCTCTTCCAAGCCACACAGGAACACGACTGGGAATTCCAGTCCTTTCGCCGAGTGCAATGTCATGAGCTGGACACTGTCCTCGGAGGCCTCCGCCTGCGCTTCTCCCGATTCCAGTACGGCGTAGGAAAGGAACTCGGCCAACGGCGGTAACTCGGAGTCCTCGTCCTGGATCACACCCTGCGCCGCGCTGACGAGCTCCTCCAGATTTTCGACCTTCGCTTCGCCGCTCAGGTGGCCGTCACGTCCATGGTGTGCGATCAGACCGCTGTCCTGATTAACCTCCCTGACTTGATCATGCAGTGTGAGATCCTTAGTTTGCGTATCCAGTCGATCTACGAGAGTCACAAAGACCGAAAGCGCCTTTCTGGATCGTTTCGGTATCGCATCCTCGCTGATCACGGCGCCTGCAGCGCGCCACAGACTCACTCCAGCCTGGCTTGCATAATCGCGCACAACGTCCATAGTTCGAGCGCCGACGCCGCGCGTCGGCGTATTGACGACTCGCTCGAACGAAGGATCGTCATCACGATTCGCAATCAGGCGTAGATAAGCTAGCGAATCTTTGATCTCCGCTCGCTCGAAGAAACGCATACCGCCATAAACACGATACGGGATGCCCGCCGCGAGCAGGGTCTCTTCGAACACGCGTGACTGCGCATTGGAGCGATACAGTACCGCCGTATCGCTGCGAGAGTTCCCCTGTGCTACATAGTCGCCGATACGATTCACGACGAATTCCGCTTCGTCATGCTCGTTGAACGCGGCATAGAGACGAATCGGATCACCACTGTCGCCCTCGGTCCAGAGTCTCTTACCCAGACGCGAACTGTTATTGGCGATGATCGCGTTGGCTGCGTCGAGTATCGTGCCAGTCGAGCGATAATTCTGCTCCAGACGAACTACGTGAGTACCTGGAAAGTCCTGCTGATAGCGCTGTAGATTCTCAACTCGTGCGCCGCGCCAGCCGTAGATCGATTGATCGTCATCGCCAACAACGAACGGCGCACCCGATTGGCCTGCGAGTAATTTCAACCAGTCATATTGAATCGCATTCGTGTCTTGAAATTCATCCACAAGCAGGTGTCGAAATCGCTCCTGGTATTGGGTCAGTAACTGGCCGTTCTCTCTTAAGAGCTCCAGCACCCGCAGCAACAACTCCGAGAAATCAACGACCGAAGCGTTGGCACAGGCTTGTTCGTAGCGAGCGTATAGATCGATCATCTGCCGGCGGTTGGTATTGTTCTCATCGTCGACGCGGTCCGGACGTAGACCTTCATCCTTCTGCGCGTTGATGAACCACTGTATTTTCTTAGGATTCCATTCGTTCTCGTCGAGGTGCAGACCCTTCAGCATCCGCCGAATCATTCTGAGCTGGTCTGCGGAGTCCATGATTTGAAACGCTTCCGCAAGACCCGCTTCACTCCAATGGATGCGCAAGAACCGATGCGCGAGGCCGTGAAAAGTACCGATCCAGAAGTGCCGTGTAGGAAACCCCAACAGGGCCTCGATACGGTGCCGCATTTCGGCCGCAGCCTTGTTCGTAAACGTCACGGCGAGGAGCTGCTGGGGTGCGATGCCCTCGACGCGAATCAACCACGCGATGCGATGCACGAGAACACGCGTCTTACCGCTTCCGGCGCCCGCAAGCACTAGCGTCGACCGGTGCGGCGCCGTCACTGCCTCCCGCTGTGCGTCATTCAGAGGATCGATGATTTCGGTAACGTCCATAGTCAGAACGCTGGATCGTGCGGCTCAGTACTCGACGCGGCTACTCGGGTTAAAAAGCAGGAATATAGTGGTCGACTAATAGGAAACCGAACAGCGCGATGAGATAGCTGATCGAATAGGCGAATGTCTTCATCGCTACGTCATCGTTCTTTGCGAGTTTCAGTCGCACAGCGTAATAAAGAAATCCACCACCTAGCAGTACGGCACCCAACAGATAGAACACGCCGCTCATGCCGGTCAGGTAAGGCAACACCGACACGATCATCAACAGAATCGTGTAAGCGAGAATAAACGATTTAGTCAACTCAATCCCGTGAGTCACCGGCAGCATAGGCACTCCAGCCTTCTCGTAGTCATCTCTCCTGGCAATCGCCAGCGCCCAAAAATGTGGCGGCGTCCAGGTAAAAATAATCAAGAACAATAACAGCGCGTAGCCGCTAACCTCGTTTGTCACCGCGACCCAACCGAGCAGCGGTGGTGTCGCACCCGCCGCCCCGCCGATCACGATGTTCTGTGGCGTCGCTCTCTTTAAGAACACGGTATAAACCACCGCATAACCGATTAGAGAGATAAACGTCAAAATTGCAGTCAACGGATTGATTAGCAGCGCCAGTATCGTCAACCCAGTGACGCCAAGCAGCAACGCGAAAACGAACGCATCTCGCTCACTGAGCCGCCCTGTCGGCAGCGGTCGTGTGCGTGTGCGGGTCATCTTCGCGTCGATGCGTTGATCGAGCACATGATTGACAACCGCGCCGGAAGCCGCGGCCAAGCCTATGCCTAAGCTGCCGAATATCAGCACATCCCAGGAGACCAATCCGGGCGTTGCCAAGAACATGCCGACGACCGCAGTAAACACCAGGAGCTGCACGACCCGGGGCTTGGTCAAAACGTAGTAGTCTCGCCAGACAGCGAGCACCGGACGCCTAGGACTGGTTAATTCTTTGGTTAGCATTTAAAACCGCCAAAAGTAGTAGTGCGGCAACACCATTGTGTCCGACTGCCGCCGCCAAGGGAACACCAAACAGAACAATACTCGCGCCCAGCAACAGCTGAGTAGCCAGCGCGACAAGGATCGCGATGCCGTCAAGCCGTGTGACTGCCTGCCGCGACAGCGCCCAGCCAAGCAGACCGATAACAATCGCCGCGACGACCGCACCCAGCCGGTGGGTGAAATGGATAGCGACCCGGGCAGGATGATCCAAAACCCCACCCTCGTAGTCGACTCCGATCCCCCGCCACATCACAAAGCCTTCGCGAAAGTCTGTAATCGGCGGCCACCAGCGTGTCTGACAGGTGGGGAAGTCCGGGCAGGCCAAAGCCGCGTAGTTGGCGCTAGTCCAGCCACCCAGGGAGATCTGCAGCACGAGCACGGCGGCCGCGGCCAATGCCAGCACGCCCGAGGTCACCGGCGGACCTGCGCAGCGTGGCCGCCAGCGTGACAGCCAGAACAGCAGACCCAGCGTCGCCAGTCCACCCAACAGGTGCGCCATGACGATGACGGGCTTCAATAACAGCGTCACGGTCCACATACCCAACAAACCCTGGAAGATCACGACGCCGAGCAGTACGAACGGCATACGTGTCGGCTGCTTCGGGTCGCTTCGATTCAACCACGCCAAGCCCGCCAGAAGCGCGCAGACGAAGCCCAACGTCGTCGCGAGGTAGCGATGAGACATCTCGCGCCAGCCCTTACCCGCGTCGAACGGCCGTTCAGGATAGGCCGCCGCAAGCTCCGCCTGTTCCGCGGCGCTGCTTGGAAGGATCAGCTGACCATAGCAACCGGGCCAGTCCGGGCAACCTAGCCCCGCATCCGTGAGGCGGACCCAGGCACCGACGATCACGACGATGAACGCGAGCACGGTGCCAGCGCGCGCCAATCGCTTAAACATGATGTCCAAATGTACGAGTGTCTCTATAGAACGTGCGGGCGCCTATTCAAGGCTGGCCTCGCAGATGATGGGAACGGCACACCTGCCGTGGACGTGATTGTAGCAGACTTGCGCCGTCGCCCTTAACCGCTCGGCCGCGGCTGATGCGCTTACCGGATACATCCGACACCGCTTAGCTTCGCTTGAGTTGCCGCATCATATTTTCCAACGAGATCACGGCTTCGCCGTGCTCACCAACTCCTCCCGTGCTACCGGCCCAAGCCTGGCCGAATACGAGCTCCACCGTCACCGCAAAACGCCCGTCGTTGCGAGTCGCTTCCAGCGCGTCACGAAACGCCGACCAGCGCTTACGGCCGGTCAATGTTGTCCGCCGGCCGGCGGCGACATTGGCCGCGCCGCAAGCGCGCAAATCAGCCATCAGCGAAACCGTATCGCGATAGGTCACCTGTAGCGTATCGACATCGATGACAGGCTCGGTCAGCCCGGCTCTTAAGGCCAGGTCCCCGATGTCGTGCAGGTCGATAAAACCGTGCACGTGAACAGCGGCATCGATGTGTGCCCACGCACGCCGGACCTCTATCAACGTGTCCGGTCCGACGGTCGTGAAAGTCAGCAGACCGCCTTCACGTAACACGCGGGCCGCCTCGCTGAATACGATGTCGGGCGCGCACCACGGTAGCAACAGGTTGGCAAAGATTAAGTCGACACTGTTGTCGACGAGCGGTAGTCGTTCCGCGTCACCTACCACGGCGGTGACGGCGATGCTCGCGCAGCGCGCCTGCGTGCGCTCAAGCATGGCCATGCTGCGGTCGATAGCAACGACTCGTGCCTCAGGAAACGCCGCTGCAAGCTCGACGCTGCCCTTACCGGTCGCCGCGCCTAGATCGACGATGCAAGCCGGCTCGAGCCGAACGAGTTGCAGCCGTGCCAATAACCGGCGGCGTGCTTCACTGTGAACCGCATCGGCAGCATCGAACGTGGCGCCGGCACGTTCAAAACTCCGTATGGCGGCAGCCCGCTCGGGCAGGCCGATCTGGGTCGGGCTGTTCATTGGCGAGGGGTCAGCGCCGTAACAACCTCAGGATACGGCCGGCATCTGCTCCGGCTTCAGGCCGAGTCGGGCGAACAAGGCTTGGTCGACCTCAGTGTCCGGGTTTCCGGTCGTAAGCAACTTGTCGCCGTAGAAGATCGAATTGGCGCCCGCGATAAAACACAGTGCCTGCAGTTCATCGCTAAAGTCCGTACGCCCGGCCGATAGCCGGACGTGCGCCTGCGGCAGCAGAATTCTCGCTACGGCCACCGTACGGACGAACTCGAAACCGTCCACCGGAGCCGAATCCGCGAGAGGCGTCCCCGGCACCGGGACGAGCTGATTGATCGGCACGCTCTCCGGCTGTGTGGGCAGCGTCGCGAGCGCGTGCAGCAACGCGACACGGTCATCCCGAGTCTCGCCCAGTCCAAGGATACCGCCACAACAAACCTTGATGCCCGCCGCGCGAACATGCTTGAGCGTCTCAAGACGGTCCTCATAGCGTCGCGTCGTGATGATCTTGGCGTAGAACGACTCCGACGTATCCAGGTTGTGGTTGTAGTAGTCCAGACCTGCATTCGCAAGCGCCGTCGCCTGCGAGCCACTCAACAGTCCTAAGGTCGCGCAGGTCTCGAGCCCGAGCGCACGCACTTCGCGAATCATCTCGCCGATCTTCTCGACTTGCTTGTCGGTGGGTCCTCTATACGCGGCGCCCATGCAGAACCGTGTGGCGCCGGCTTCTCTCGCCTGGAGTGCTGCTTGCTTTAAAGCCTTCACGGACATCAGCTTTTCGACCTTGAGACCGGTGTTATAGCGGCTGCTCTGCGGACAGTACGCGCAGTCCTCCGGACAGGCGCCGGTTTTGATCGACACCAACGTCGACACCTGTACAGCATTGGGATCAAACACCTGCCGGTGTACCCACTGCGCCGCATAGAGCAGATCGCTGAACGGAAGCTCGAAGAACGCCGCGACTTGCGCTCGAGTCCAGTCGGTCTGCGATTGACCGGAGATCTCGACCCCAGCCAATAACAGGCACGGACACTCGCGAGAATCGATTTCAGTCACGATTGCAGACATAGTGCGCTGGATCCTCACCACCGGCGACCCGACGATCACTCAGTATCATAAGTGGCCTCTGGAGCCTATCAGCTGAGACCTGTCGCCGCAGTTTACAGCACTGTTCTGAATTATCTGTTACCCGAGCGTTGTCGGCTCTGTGCGGGGCCGTCCAAACGGGGGTTTTGCACAGGCTGTCGCGCGGACTTTACGGCCGTGGCCGCACCCTGCCCGCGCTGCGCGTTACCGCAACCCGTCCGGCGTTGCCCACGTAACAACAGCGACTGGCAGGTCACATGCGTGATCGCTCCGCTGCGCTACGAGTATCCGCTAACGACACAGATTCACGCGCTGAAATTCTCGTCGGCGCGCAGCCTCGGGCGCGCGCTCGGCCTGATACTAGCCGAGCATCTGCGCAAACGCCTCGAGACCGAAGCCATCGATGCGGTGGTCGCTGTTCCGTTGCATCGTCGGCGCCTGCTGAAACGCGGTTATAACCAGGCGCTTGAGATCGCTCGCCCGGTTGCGGCCGAACTGAAGCTCCCGCTGCTGATCGCCGGGATCACACGCTCGCTACCGACCCGGCCCCAATCCGAACTCGACGTTGATGCGCGCCGCGCCAGTGTGGCTGGTGTGTTTTCGGTATCGCGCCGGCTACACGGTCGCAAGGTCGCAATCGTCGACGACGTGATCACGACAGGAGCCACGGTCAATTCGCTGGCAAGCGCTCTCCGCCTTGCCGGTGCGACGGAGATCCAGGCCTGGACCGTGGCCCGGACGCTTTAGAAGCGACCGCTCAGGACCGGAAGACGTAGGCCAGCACGATACCCGCAAACACGCAGCCGCCCGCCCAGGCGTTGTTGAGAAATGCGGACAGCGAACGCTGCGGATCACGGTCCTTTATCAGGTATTGCTGGTACACCATCAGTATCCCGGCTGCGCTTAGCCCAGCGAGATACCACCGACCGAGCTCCGCATTTTGACCGACCAGGAAGAGTCCGGCCAGAAACATCAGTTGCAATCCGCCGATGAAAACGCGGTCGAGGTCGCCAAACAGAACCGCGGTGGATTTGACGCCGAGCTTGAGATCATCGTCGCGGTCCACCATCGCGTACTCTGTATCGTAGACCACAACCCAGATCATCGTCACGATAAACATTAGCCAGCCCTCGCGCGGCACGTGTCCAAGTTGCGCGGCGAACGCCATCGGCACGCCCCATGAGAATGCAATACCCAACATAAACTGTGGCGCCGAAATAACGCGCTTCGCGAACGGATACACGACCGTGACCACAGCACCGATGACGGCGAGCCACTGCGTGAGGCGATTGAGCATCAGAACCAGGCCTAAGCCGACCAACATAAGCACGGCAAACACGACCAGCGCCTCGATCACCGACACCTCCCCCGTGGCCAGCGGCCGATCGCGAGTTCGCTTGACATGGGGATCGATATGCCGATCCGCATAATCGTTGATCACGCACCCTGCAGAGCGCAACACGATCGTCCCCAGCACGAACACGAATAGATTCTTAAGGTCGGGCACACCTTCAGCCGCGATCCATAACGCCCAGAGCGCCGGCCACAGCAGCAGCCAGATGCCGATCGGCCGGTGCAGCCGTACCAACCGCGCATAGCGACCGCAGCGCCGCAGCAAATTTTGCCGATAACGCCCACGGGGCGGCGTTCGCGTTCTGGTGCGGCTGATCAGAACATCAGGCTTTAGGCTGAGTGGCAGTTTGGTCACAATGAACGCATTGTAGGGGGCTAACGGGTACCGACCAACATAGCCCGGCTGATGCAACAGGCTGGCTACACCTTGGCGTAGTGCGCCTGACCGCTGAGCCAGCGGTCAATGAGCGGCTCTACGCGTTGCGGATATCTCTCGACCAACTCGTCGGATAGCCGGATCACCTCGGGCAACAGGTGCGCATCTCGCACAAGGTCGGCAATCTTCAATTGCATGACGCCGGTTTGGCGCGTGCCGAGCACTTCTCCGGGCCCCCTTAGCTCCAGATCTTTCTGCGCGATCTTAAAACCATCAGTTGTCCTACGCATGATCCTCAATCGCTCACGTGCAAGCTCAGACAACGGTGACTTGTAGAGCAGAACACAACTCGACGCGGCCGCACCGCGGCCCACCCGGCCCCGAAGCTGGTGTAGTTGCGCCAGCCCCATGCGCTCTGAGTTCTCGATAACCATTAGCGTCGCATTCGGCACATCAACGCCGACCTCGATCACGGTCGTCGCGACCAGCAGATCGAGCTCGCCAACCTTGAAACGGCGCATAATTTGATCCTTGGCAGCAGACTTCATGCGGCCGTGGAGTAAGGCGATTTCAAGCTCCGGCAGCGCCGATTGGAGCTGTTGTTCAAGCTGCTCCGCTGCCTGAGAATCCAGTGCCTCGGATTCCTCGATCAGCGGGCACACCCAATATACTTGCTCGCCGCGCTGACAGTGGGCGAGGACTCTCTGTACGAGTCGCGGGCGCTTGCTCTCGGGCATGACGACCGTGCGTGTCGGTTGTCGCCCGTCAGGCAGTTCGTCGATGACAGAATAATCCAGATCGGCATAGGCTGTCATCGCTAGTGTTCTCGGGATGGGTGTCGCGGTCATGATGAGTTGATGGGGAGAGTGCGTGCCATCTTTGCCCTTCAGTTTGAGTTCCAGGCGTTGATCGACACCGAAGCGCTGCTGCTCGTCGACGATGATGAGCGCCAGGTGGCTAAAGCGAACCTCCTGCTGAAATAGCGCGTGCGTGCCCACCACCACCTGCGCATCGCCAGCCGCGATCCGTCGCAACAGCTCTAGTCGTGCGCTGCCGAGGACCGATCCGGTCAGACACGCGACGCTGATGTTCAACGGTTCGAGCCAGGCGCAGAAGGTGGCGTAGTGTTGCTCGGCCAGCAACTCGGTCGGCGCCATCACGGCAGTCTGCAACCCGTTCGCGGCACTCACAACGGCTGCGGCTGCGGCGATGACGGTCTTACCAGAGCCCACATCACCTTGTAATAGCCGGTGCATCGGTGTGTCGTGGCGCAGATCCTTGAGAATGGCCGTGAGCACCCGCTCCTGTGCGCCGGTCAATGTAAACGGCAACTGTCGACGAAATTTAGCAACGAGCTTACCGTCGTCGCTCAACGCGGTGGCCCGTTCACGCTGCCGGCCCAGATTGATCCGCAACAGGCTCAGCCGCTGAGCGACTAATTCTTCCAGCGCGATGCGCAGCTGGTGCGGGTGCCGGCCGATACTGAGTGGTTCAAGCTCGGTTCCCTGAGGCGGCCCGTGCAGAAATTTCAACGCTTCATCCAGTTGCGGAACATCCGCAGGCAGCCGATCAGCAAGGTAATCGGTCAGTGGCGCCCGCTCCAGCATGCTGAGCGCCTGCACCATCAAGGAACGCAACCGTTGCTGATGCAGGCCTTCGGTCGATGGGTAGACCGGTGTTAACACCTTGCTCGGAGGCGGCGTATCGGGCCCGACCACGCGGTACTCGGGATGCACCATCTCCAGGCCGGTCGGACCCGCGCGCACCTCGCCGAAACACCGTAATGTCGCCCCGCGGACGAGGTTGTCGTGTTGCGCGCGCGAGAAGCTGAAGAACCGCAATGTGATCGCACCCGTACCATCGGCGATCCGGCAAAGTAACGCCCGGCGGCCGCGGAAGATGACTTCAGCGAGCTCGATCCTGCCTTGGGCGAGCACCTTCTCGCCCGGGCGCAAACTTCCCAATCGCCGCAGCTCGGTACGGTCTTCGTAGCGAACCGGCAACAAACACAGAAGATCACTGACCGTGGTTACGCCGAGCCGCGTCAGACGCTCTGCGATGCGTGGTCCCACACCTCGTAAGATGGCTACCGGTTGTTCCAGCGTGCCGCTCGGTGCGTCACCGGGATTATAGGATTTCGACTGCTGGGCCATTTTGGCAGACACCTAGCAGCCTGCTAGGACAAGGTCAGGCGACGACAATCGCGTCCATCTCGACCGAGGCTCCCTTCGGTAGTTGCGCAACGCCGATGGCCACCCGTGCAGGATAGGGTTCGGTAAAGTACTCGGCCATGATCTCGTTGACCGTTGGAAAGTCACCGAGGTCGGTCAGATACACGGTCAGCTTCACAACGTCGGCCAACGTACCACCCGCTGCCTCCGCGACTGCGGTGAGATTATCGAACACCTGTCGAATCTGTCGCTCAGCGCCACCGCTGACGAGTTCCATGGTTTCCGGGACCAGAGGTATCTGTCCCGACAGATAGACCGTGTCACCGGCACGAATCGCCTGACTGTAAGTACCGATGGCTGCCGGGGCGCTGTCGGTCTGGATAGGTTGCTGTTTCATTGAATTCTATCTGTCGATCATCCGGCGGTTCGACTGACGCGAACGACTCCTGGGTTGGAGCGAATGCTGCGGATGACTTGCGCGAGGTGGCGACGATTGCGAACGGTCAGCCGGAACGACAGCATCGAAGCATCGCCGTCCGCCTCGACCATGACATTATCTATATTGCTCCGGGTTGCTGAGATACGCCCCGCGACCTCCGCAAGTAAGCCGACGCGGTTCAACGTCCTGACATGGATCTCGGATTGGAACTCTCCCTTGATTCCGCGGCGCCAATCCACCGGAAGCCACTTCGTCGGGTGATTTCTGTCCTCAATTACGTTGTGGCAGCTCGTTCGATGAATCACCATGCCTCGGCCGCTCGACATAAAGCCGATAACTTCATCGCCGGGAATCGGGTTACAGCAGCGCGCGTAACTGACAACCAGGCCTTCTATGCCTGCAATATCGAGCGGCTTACGCTGCTCGGTAATCTCACCGTCTGCAGAGATTTCCTGTTGCGCAAGCATGCCGGCCAAAACGGGCGCCAAGCGTTCGCCTAAACCCAGTTGCTCATAGACGTCCTCCATGTCGTCCGCCTGAAGTTCTTTCAACAGTGTCTCTAGCTGTGCTTTGCGCAACCGTCTCAAGTTGAGCGAGTACGGTCGTAGCGCCTGACTGAGCAATCGCCGGCCGAGCTCGCGCGCTTCGTCTCTCCTCAGCCCCTTCAGGTAGGTACGGATTGCGTTACGCGCTTTTGCCGTAGTGACGAAGTTGACCCAGGTCGGATTCGGCTTCGCCCCGCGCGCGGTCAAGATCTCGACTGTCTCACCGTTGCTCAATGCCGTTTTCAGTGGCACAAGACGGCGGTCGATCTTGACCGCAACACAGCGATTACCCACATCGGTATGCACCGCGTAGGCGAAATCGACAGCCGTCGCGCCCCGTGGCAGGCGCATGATGTCGCCCTTCGGCGTGAAGACATAGACCTTGTCCGGGAACAGATCCACTTTGACGGTTTCGAGAAACTCCTCCGAGTTCCCCGCCTTCTGCATCTCCATCAGGCCGGTAAGCCATTCCCGTGCCCTAGCTTCGGCGTTATACGTGTGCTTGTCGACTGCTTTGTATTGCCAATGCGCCGCGATACCGCGTTCGGCAACTCGATCCATGTCTTCGGTCCTGATCTGCACCTCCAGCGGGGTGCCGCCGGGCCCGAACAGTGTCGTGTGCAGCGATTGATAACCGTTAACGCGAGGTATCGAGATGTAGTCCTTAAAACGCCCGGGCATCGGCTTATAAAGTTGGTGGACGAGACCAAGCACGCGGTAGCAGCTATCGATATCCGCAACGATAATCCGCAGCCCGAAGGCATCGACGATGTCCGAGAGATGGAGGTGTTTTCTGCGCATCTTTGAATAGATGCCGTAGAGATGCTTCTCCCGGGTCACGAGCTGACTCTCGATGCTCTGATCGGCCAGGTTTTTACGTAGATTGCTTTCGATCTTACGTAAAAATTGTTTCTGACTACCCCTTGCCTTGCGCAGCGACCGCTCGAGTACGCGGTAACGGAATGGGCAGTAAGTTTTGAAGCCGAGATCCTCAAGCTCGATTTTTAGGCTGTAGATACCGAGCCGATTGGCGATGGGCGCATAGATCTCGAGCGTCTCTTTGGCGATCCGTCGCCGCTTCTGCGGTTCCAACGCGTCGATGGTTTGCATGTTGTGCAGACGATCCGCTAGCTTGACCAGAATCACGCGCAAATCCTTGACCATGGCGAGCAGCATCTTGCGGAAGCTTTCCGCTTGCGCCTCGGCGACGCTATCGAAATGAAGTTTATCGAGTTTGCTGACACCGTTGACGAGCAACGCGACGCCACGGCCGAACTCTTTCTCGATGTCCCTGAGGGTACGCGGCGTATCCTCCACCACATCGTGCAGGAGTGCCGCCTTGATCGAACCCGCATCCAGATGCAGGCCCGCCAGAATCTTTGCGACTGCGATGGGGTGCGTAATGTACGGCGCGCCGCTCAGACGCTCCTGTCCTTCATGGGCCTTCGCGCTGAACTCGTATGCAGCGCAAATCCCGACGATATCTTCCTGAGGTAGGTAGGCTTCCAGCTCCGTCAATAACGGCTCGAACTCATCGCTCCGCCAGGCGGCGGGGAGTCGGTCCCGGATGACAGCACCGTAATCCATGGTGACCTCTCGTGCGTCACGCTGGGCGAGACGCCTGGCCCGTCAGCTACTCTGCATCAATCGCCGACAGAAATCGGGCGAACTGCCATCAGGTCATCAGGAACAACTGGGGCCTGCGCGTCCACCACCAGCACCTCCTCCATTGGCTGATCCCGTTGTTGAAGAATATCCTCGGTGATATAGCCCTCTGCGATCTCGCGCAACGCTATCACTGTGGGCTTATCATTCTCCCAATCGACCATCGGCTCGGCACCGTTAGCCAACTGGCGCGCGCGCTTCGACGCCACGAGCACAAGCTGGAACATATTCGGGATTTTCTCGCTACAGTCTTCCACCGTAATTCGGGCCATTACGCACCCTCCTTGGATACATTATTTGTGCCAGTGTACTGCAATAGCCCTCGGCGTAGCCATATGCGCCGGCAGTCGCGGTGGACTGCAGGCGATATTTCGCGGCTACCACAGGCTCCTTGGGTTACTGGCTCACGGCCAGGATTTTCTCGATGCGGGCTTGCGTCTCCGGGGAACTCGTGCGGTTCTCGGCGCGCCCGGTGCTGACGATGTCCGCAAGCTCAGACGTAGCCTTGTCGAGGTCATCGTTGATGATGACATAATCGAACTCGTTCCAATGTTCCATGTCGCTCAGCGCCTGACGCAGCCGCCGCTGGATGACCTCCTCGGAGTCGGTGCGTCGCCCGCGCAGCCGGCGCTCGAGCTCATCGCGGCTCGGTGGCATGATGAAGACGAGCACCGCATCGGGCCGGCGCGAGCG
>SMUZ01012969.1_pt1 | contig 29948 bp, 24 predicted proteins | sample 2456421 | NCBI WGS metagenome assembly SMUZ01 (sample SAMN11095932, study PRJNA526329) | marine sediment metagenome | biome: Marine sediment; feature: Surficial sediment; material: Deep marine sediment; isolation source: Hadal surficial sediment | place: Pacific Ocean | collected 2014-11 | depth... | reverse complement strand
GTTGCGGCTCCCGCTGCGGCGAACTTCGACCGCTCCATGCCGTGCAGCGTCTCGGTGAAAACCCTCATGTAAATGACAGCGAGGATGATGCCGGAAACCAGCATCGCCGTATTGAATTCCAGAGATTCCATCTCGCAGGTTCCTCTTCGTGGCAGCGATCAGCGCCCACAGAGGCCCGCTGAGAGAGCGGAAATCTTAGTCGCTCCGCTCATTATCTGCAAAGAAACTCGGCCCGCCTGGTGCAAGTTGGGGGCTAGCTTTTCGGCGAGCGCGGCGGGTTGTCCAGGGAATCCCAGACCGCCGGGGCGCCGGTCTGCTCTCGAATATGGTCCAGGACGACGCGGTGCGCTTCCTCCGCCGCCGCTGACGCAGGCGGCACCGCGAGATCCAATCCCTCACGCTGAATCCGCTCGACGACGAGCTCGACGCTCGCCGTTTCCTCGGCCTGACCGTCCAGCGAGAGGCTGGCCTGGCCGCCCGTCATGGCCAGGTAAACGTCGGCGAGGATCTGCGCGTCCAATAACGCGCCATGCAGCTCACGCTTGGAAATATCCACATGGTAGCGTTTGGCGAGCGCGTTCAGGTTGTTGCGCTGACCGGGATGCTGTCGCCTCGCTAGCGCAAGCGTGTCGAGTATCTCGCAGCGTTCACGAAGGTCGGTCGGCAGGTCGTCCGACCGCGCGAACTCGTGATTGATGAACGAGACGTCGAAGTCGGCGTTGTGAATGACGAGCTGCGCACCGTCGACGAACTCGAGAAATTCATCCGCGATCTCCACGAAAAGCGGTTTCGAGACGAGAAACTCGTCGGTGATGCCGTGGACCTCCCGCGCCGCCTCGTCGATGGCGCGCTGCGGATTGATATAGCGGTGGAAGGAGTTCTGAGTGACGCGGCGATTGACGAGCTCGACACAGCCGATCTCGATGATGCGATGCCCTGCCTCGGGCTCAAGCCCGGTCGTCTCGGTGTCCAGAACCACTTGTCGCATCGAACCGCCTCGAAACTCCGTGCGCGAGTTTTAGTATAGCGCTGCCTAGCCGCGACTTACTTCGCCAACCCGTCCAAGCCTCGGTTCGCCAGGGCGTCGGCGCGCTCGTTCCCGGGATGGCCCGCGTGCCCTTTGACCCAGTGCCAGTGCACGTCGTGCCCTTCGACGAGCTCGGCGAGCCGCATCCACAGATCCTGGTTCTTCACCGGCTTGTTTTTGGCCGTCCGCCAGCCGCGGGCACGCCAGCCGTCCAGCCATTTGGTGATCCCGTCCTTGACATAGACCGAGTCGGTCGTGATCTCTACCCGGCAACGTTCGGTGAGCGCTTCCAGCGCCCGGATCGCGGCCGTGAGCTCCATCCGGTTGTTGGTCGTCGCGCGCTCTCCGCCGTAGAGTTCCTTCTCCCGCTTCTGGTGACGCAGAACCGCACCCCAACCGCCCGGGCCGGGGTTGCCGCGGCAAGCGCCGTCGGTAAATACCTCGACGGGCTTCATGGCGACTGACGACGTTCGGACGTGCGCGTCGTCGGCCCGACGAGCCCGCCGACGACCTTCAGGCGGCGGCGACTCCACGGTCGCCGGATCGGCGTCAACGGATAGACGCGCTTCTGGGCGCTCAACAGGTAAGCGCCACCGAGTCCGGGTAACCAGCGGCTCGCCCAACTCTCCTTCGGCAACTTCCCGCTGAACCGTCTGATCTGCTCGAAGGGCAGCGTGTGACAGTAGCGCACACGCGTCCCGACATCGAAGCTCAGAAGCTCCAGCCAGTCCCGAAGACGGCCCTCGCGGATCAGGCGCTGGTGGCCGGGCGGGTAACCACGCCGAGACAGCAGATGACGGAGGCCCCACGGACCGGCCGGTCTGAAACTCAAGACGACCAGATGACCGTCGGCGCGCAGAACACGGTCCACCTCGCGCAGCAACGCGTGCGGAGACGGGATCAGCTCCAGTGTGTGCGGCAGCAGCACGACATCGATCGAATCGGCGGCGACGGCCAGGCGGTCGGTATGACACCGCAGGTCGGCGCCAAGCCCGGCGCGCCAGTCCAGTAGCGCGGTACGTTGCGTCCGGGCGTAGGGGAGGAAGGACCCGGCGCTACCCCAGACACCGATCTGCAGACACTGCTCGCCGAACATCCGTGCCAGCGTTCGTCGTACGAGACGCTGTTCGGCCGCGAGACAACGCCGCCCCAACGGCGTCGCCAGCCAGCCCGTTCGTGTTCCTGTCCGACTCGCCACGGGGGTAACTTTGGGACAGGGCCCGCGTCGAGTCAATCGCGGCCGTAGCCGGCGGCGTAAGCACCGCTCGCGGGATGACGACCCCGGCGGGCTTGCACCGGCGACGGCGATCGGTAGCATACCGGGCATGCAGGCCCGCAGATTGCACCAGGTGGTCGCCGAACGCGTCCGACGAGCGGCATGGCTGCCGGCCATTGCCGTCGTGTCGAGCCTCGGCGGCTGCCAGCTGTTCGTCGCGACACTGCCGCAGCCGGAGATCACCCCGGCGTCAGCCGGCCTTACGCCGGCCCCGGCGGCGAAGACCAAGGCACCGCGCCCACCGGGTGAACACAGCGCCCTGGTCGAGGCGAAACTAGACGGCAAGACCGTACGCGAGAGCGTCAGCGACGATCTATTGGTGCAGCTGCGTTCGGCGCTCTCGCTTCGGTTTGTCGAGGAGCCCGCGGTCCTACTGGAACTCGACTGGTACCGCACACATCCGGCTTACCTCGAGCGGGTCTTCACTCGGGCGGACCCCTACCTCTACTACATCGTCGACGAGCTGGAGCGGCGGGGAATGCCCGTGGATCTCGCGCTGCTGCCGGTCGTCGAGAGCGCGTTCGACCCGTTCGCGTACTCTCATGGCCGAGCGGCCGGCTTATGGCAGATTATTCCCGCCACCGGCACCGGGCTGGGGCTGAGACAGAACTGGTGGTATGACGCCCGCCGCGACGTGGTCGAATCGACCCGCGGTGCGCTGGACTACCTGGAGCATCTCCATGGCCTGTTCGACCAGGACTGGCTATTGGCGGTCGCGGGGTACAATTCCGGCGAAGGCAATGTGGCGCGCGCGATCGCGCGCGCGAAGGCCGCCGGCGAGCCAATCGACTTCTGGCATATCAGCCCGTATCTGCCTGTCGAGACTCGATCTTACGTGCCGCGGCTACTCGCCATCCGGACGCTGGTGGCGGACCCTGCCGCCTTCGCCGTGACCTTACCGGACCTGCCGAACGAGCCTCATTTCGATATCGTCGCGACGGACGGCCAGATCGACATGGCCTTGGCCGCCGAGCTTGCCGGCATCACAACGGCGCAACTGTACGAACTCAATCCAGGCGTCAATCGCTGGGCAACGGATCCCGAAGGCCCGCATCGATTACTCGTGCCGGTCGATCGCGCGGCGCAACTCACCGAGGCGCTGTCGGCGCTCGGCGACCGAGAACGGGTCAAGTGGTCCCGGCATGAGGTGCAAGCCGGGGAGACGCTCGGCCAACTGGCACAGCGCTATCAGACCACGACGCCGGTCCTCCAGGACGTGAACGGCCTCAGGAGCCAACTCATCCTGATCGGCCAGCAGATCATGATTCCACATGCCGTGACCGACCGTAGCGCGTACACGCACAGCGTGGACGCGCGACTCGAACGCCAGCAGAACCAGACGCGCGGCGGGCAGCGTCAGACTCACGAGGTACGGCCGGGGGAGTCTCTGTGGCTGATCGCGGCAAGCTATGGTGTCGGCGTCAGGGAGCTGGCCGGCTGGAACGCCATGGCGCCGGGGGATATCTTGAGCACGGGTAAGCAGCTGGTCATCTGGAGCGACCAGGGGAGTGCGCTGCCGGCGAGCAACGCTCGCATCAGGCGCGTCACGTACATCGTCCGCCAAGGCGATTCGCTGGCGCTGATCTCCACGCGTTTCCATGTCAGCGTCACGGAGCTGCTGCAGTGGAACCAGATCTCAGCGGATAAATACCTTCAGCCGGGGCAACGGCTGCTGCTGTATGTCGACGTGACCGAGCAAAGCACTTAGCAGACTTTGAAAAACCCTGCTGGCTACCCCGTAACTTCCACCAGGAGGAACTAGATGGGATTTCTTACCGGCAAACGAGCCGTCGTCGTGGGACTGGCGAGCACTCGCTCCATCGCCTGGGGCATCGCCCGGGCGCTCAAAGCCCAGGGCGCCGAGCTCGCGTTCAACTACCAGGGCGAGAAACTCCAGGGGCGGGTGGAGAAGATGGCCGCGGAGCTCGGGAGCGAGATTACGCTACCCCTCGACGTCGCCGAAGACAGCCAGATCGAGGCGTTCTTCGCTGGGCTGGCGGCTCACTGGGACGGCTTCGACATTCTGGTTCACTCCATCGCCTATGCGCCGGCCGACCAACTCAACGGACGCTATATCGATGTGATCGACCGCGAAGGTTTTCGGATCGCCCACGACATCTCGAGCTATAGCTTCGCCGCCCTGGCCCGGGCGGCTCGGCCGCTGATGGCGGGCCGCCAAGGCGCGTTACTGACGATGAGTTATCTCGGCGCGGTCAGAGCGCTGCCAAGCTATAACGTGATGGGGCTGGCGAAGGCGAGCTTGGAGGCCAACACGCGCTTCCTGGCGTACGATCTCGGTCCCGAGGGTATCCGGGTCAACGCGATCTCGGCCGGCCCGATCAAGACACTCGCCTCGGCGGGGATCAAAGGCATGCGGCAGATGCTCACGGCGGCCGCGGAGACTGCACCACTCAAACGCAATGTGACGATCGATGACGTCGGCAACTCGGCGGCGTTCTTGTGTTCCGATCTCGCCGCCGGCATCACCGGTCACGTGCTGTACGTCGATGCCGGCTACAACATCGTCGGCATGCAGTTCGACTGACGCGCTCCCCCCGTTCACCCGTCGTGGCCGACGAGCTTGGCTCTCAGCAGGTCGGGTTCAGGACGATGTCCGGGATGATGATCGTGGCTTCGTTGCGAACCTCGGCCGCGTATCCCGTGCGTTCGGACATACTCGCCTGCTCGGCCAATTGAGCGCTGTTGCGAGCCTGTTCCGCCCGGGGGATCGAGTCGATCTGACCTGCCTCGACCGCGGACAACACCAACACCGCATAATCGCCGCTTGCGACAGACACTAATTCCCTGATCTCAGCGCCGGCTTGAGGCTTGCCTAAACGAAACGCGGTAGCGAGTACGTCCGTCGGGACTTGCCCATCGGTGCGCTCGACCCAGGCGACCGCGGTCCAGGCGCCGCCAAGCTCTTGCGCCACGGCTTCGATATCTTCCGCCTGGCCGAGTGCCGCTAAAAACTCGGTTGAAGCCGCCTCAGCAAGCCGCTGCGCCGCGGCACGGAGCAGTTCCTGCTCGACCTCCTCCCGGACGATCTCCAGTGGCTGCTCCGCCGGCGGATGATGGGCGCTGACGCGCAAGACCACGACATGATCGTCCGCGAGTTCGATCGGCCCGCTGTTCTCTCGCTGCCCGAGGACCTCGGGGCTGAACGCGGCCTGGACGACCGGCGCACTGACCGGGAACGGGCTCGTGGTGCCATTGTGAGTGAAACCGGAAAAAGTCCGCAGAGGAAGATCCATCTGCGTTGCTACCGTGGCGAGTTCGTCGAACGCATCGAATACGCGATCGGCTAACTCGCTTGCTTGATCGTAGAAGAGTTGTTCGGCGCGACGAACTTGGAAGTTCCCCGCGAGTTCGTCTCGGACCGACTCGAAGGTCCTGATCTCCCCGGGTCTGATCTCGTCCAGGCGAATGATGTGGTAGCCGAAACCGGTCTCGATCGGCCCTTCGACGGCGCCGACGGTCATCGAGAACAACGTGTCCTCGAAAGGCCCGACCAACAGTCCTCTGCTGACCCAGCCGAGATCACCACCCTGGCCACTGGTCCCGGCATCTTCGGAAAACTCGGCCACCAACGCCTCGAAATCCTCGCCCTCGTCCAGTCGAGTTAGAACGGCCGAGGCAATCGCTTCGGCGTCCTCGGTATCCAGCCCGATCAAGATATGTCTTGCGTGGCGTTCCTCCTCCGTCTCGTAGAGATACTTCTCGTCCTCGTAGTACGTTTCGAGCTCCTCCTCGGTCACCACCACGTCGGCGGCGAGCTCGGCGCCCTGAATTTCGATGTACTCGAGGTCCACGCTTTCTTCGCTGTAGTACGCGGCCTTATTCGCTTCGTAATGTGCCAGGATCGTCGCTTCGTCAACGCTCGCCTGGTCCAGGAAATCGTCGACTGCAAACAGCGCGTATGAGATCTCCCGGCGCTGGTTGTACAGCTCGACATAGCGGCGATATTCCTCGGCCGTATAGAAACCCGAGTTCATGATCCCGCCCTGCAGTTCGAGGAGCGAGAGCTGTTCGCGCTGCTGTACTTCGAACCCGGCAGGCGTGAGACCGAGGTTCAGCAACGATGCCCGGTAGACGTCTAACGAAAACTCTCCACCGACTTGAAACTCCGACCGCGTACGAATCGCCGCCGTCAGACGTTCATCAGACACGCGGTAGCCGGCCGACTCCACCTGCTGCAGCAGCGCCTCCATGCGAATCAGCCGCTCCAAGACCGCCCGTCTCAGCTCACGCTGCAGGTCGTCGGTAATTTCGAGTCGATACAGTGCCTGATATTGCGCCTGCTGATTCTGCAGGTCGCGCTCGAATTCGAGGAGCGGTATCTCGTTGCCGTTCACTTTCGCCGCGAACGTCGTGCCGGATAGCGTGAAATCGACCCCCCAAAATATAAAAGCGACGGCGATTAGACCCATAATACCGCCGGCGACCCATCGTCCGATTCCGTCACTGATCGCTTGTAGCATGATGCTCTGACTTCAACAACCGCATATGACTGCCCAAGAAAAAGGGACAGATCTATCTTCGCGAGAAAATAAATCCGTCCCGTCTATCTGGCGGAGTGGACGGGACTCGAACCCGCGACCCCCGGCGTGACAGGCCGGTATTCTAACCAGCTGAACTACCACTCCGGCTGTCTTGCTTGGTGGGTGCTGAGGGGATCGAACCCCCGACCTTCGCCTTGTAAGGGCGACGCTCTCCCAGCTGAGCTAAGCACCCCCTGGGACAGAACCGGTTAGTTTACGGCTTCCTTTAAAGCCTTACCAGCCTTGAACCCAGGCACATTACTCGCTTTTATCTGAATCGTCTCACCCGTTCTTGGGTTACGTCCTGCTCGCGCCTTTCGATGTTTAACGCTGAACGTCCCGAAGCCAACAAGCGCGACTTGCTGCCCGTTTCCCAGCGAGGTAGTGATGCTGTCCAGCACGGCATCGACCGCGCGACCTGCATCGGCTTTGGAAAGATTAGCTGCACCTGCTACTGAATCGACGAGTTCCGCTTTGTTCATTCCGATCCCTTCTGTGAATTAAATGATTTATCCCAGACGCACACGGACGCCTACCCATATAAGACCTGTCTGGCAGTCGATCGAGCCCGCATGGCCTCCCTCGTGCGAGCGCTACGGAACCGCCAGACTACGGACCTTATACCAAGGCGTATTTTCCAATGTCAAATAAGAGTTTCAGCGCTAGTGCGGCAGCACGGTCTTACTTTTGTCGGCGGTCTTCGATTTAGCGTCCCGCCCTTCGCTCTCGGACGCATTATCGCTCTTCGGTTCAGGCATGTGTCGTAGCGACAACGCCAAGACTTCATCAATCCATTTAACCGGAAGAATCTTCAACTTGTCCTTGATGTTCTTCGGAATTTCCACCAAATCCTTTTCGTTGTCGGCCGGAATCAGTACGGTCTCAATGCCTCCCCTGTGGGCCGCCAGCAACTTCTCCTTCAGCCCGCCGATCGGCAACACCTCACCCCGCAACGTGATCTCTCCGGTCATCGCGACATTCGCTCGCACGGGGATCTTGGTCAGCGCTGAGACCAAGGCTGCGCACATTCCGATACCGGCCGAGGGCCCATCTTTCGGCGTTGCGCCCTCCGGGACGTGGATATGCACATCCGAGTTTTGATGGAAGTCTTCGTCGATTCCCAGCATGGCAGCTCGACTACGTACGACCGTCATCGCAGCTAGAATGGACTCCTTCATCACATCACCCAACTGTCCGGTGTGGATTAACTTCCCTTTACCGGGAACAACCGCACCCTCGATCGTGAGCAACTCTCCACCCACCTCGGTCCAGGCGAGACCGGTGACCTGACCGATCTGATCGTTCTCCTCGACGCGGCCATAGCGGAAGCGCTGGACGCCGAGAAACTTGTGGAGGTTACGATGGGTCACCCGCACGGTGCTCTTGCGGGGCCTCAGCAGCAGCTTCTTGACGACCTTGCGACAGATGCTGGCGAGTTCGCGCTCGAGGTTTCTGACGCCAGCCTCGCGCGTGTAATAGCGGATCGTATCCAGAATGGCCGAGTCGGAGATCCGGAGCTCATTCTTCTCGATACCATTCTGCGTCGTCTGCTTCGGCATCAGGTATCCCTTGGCGATATGCAGCTTTTCGTCCTCGGTATAACCCGGCAGGCGAATGACCTCCATTCGGTCCAGTAACGGCGGTGGAATATTCAAGCTATTCGCCGTGCAAACGAACATGACTTCCGAGAGGTCGAAATCCACCTCTAGATAGTGGTCGTTGAACGTCGAGTTCTGCTCGGGATCGAGAACCTCCAACAGGGCGGACGACGGATCTCCTCTGAAATCCATCGACATCTTGTCTACTTCATCCAGGAGAAACAGAGGGTTACGCACTTTAACCTTGCTCATATTCTGGATGATCTTGCCCGGCATGGAGCCGATATACGTGCGCCGATGGCCGCGGATCTCGGCCTCATCCCGGACTCCGCCCAGCGACATGCGTATGAACTTACGATTCGTCGCGCGTGCGATGCTCTGCCCGAGCGATGTCTTACCCACACCGGGCGCGCCCACGAGGCAGATTATCGGTCCTTTGAGTTTCTTGACACGTTGTTGCACGGCCAGATACTCCAGGATGCGTTCTTTGATTTTCTCCATCCCGTAGTGATCTTCCTCGAGAATTCGCTCGGCTTCTTCCAGATTCCGCAAGACCTTGGTGCGTTTCTTCCACGGTACCTTGACGAGCCAATCAACGTAGTTGCGCACGACGGTCGCTTCGGCTGACATCGGCGACATGAGTTTCAGCTTGCCAAGCTCCGAAGTCGCCTTCTCTCTGCCTTCTTTGGTCATGCCGCCCGTCTTGATCTTCTGCTCCAGTTCGGCAAGCTCGTTGGGCGCGCTCTCCAGATCACCCAACTCGTTCTGAATGGCCTTCATCTGCTCATTCAGATAGTACTCATGCTGACTCTTCTCCATCTGCTGCTTGACGCGGCCACGGATTCTCTTCTCGATACGAAGCGCGTCGATCTCGCCGTCGATCAGGCCGAGAACGTGCTCCAGGCGTGCCTGGACGCTGTCGATCTCCAGGACTTTCTGCTTGTCCGAGAGCTTCAGCGACATATGGGCGGCGACGGTATCCGCCAGCCGTCCCGGCTGATCGATTCCGGCGAGCGAAGTCAGGATTTCGGGCGGAATCTTCTTATTCAGCTTGACGTATTGTTCGAATTGGGCCACGACGGACCGCGTGAGTACCTCCATCTCGCGCTCGTCGTAGTTCTCGTCCTCAGAAAGCGGGTCGACCTCCGCCTCGGGAAGCTCCTCGATCTCGGCCGAGAAGCACGTGCCGATCTCCAGCTTCCGGATACGCACGCGCCGGCTGCCCTCGACCAAGACCTTCACGGTACCGTCAGGAAGCTTCAGTAACTGCAGGATGGTCGCAATCGTGCCGATCTGGTAGACATCGTCTTCCCCGGGCTCGTCCACATCGGCTCTGGTCTGGGCGACGAGGCAGATCTCCTTGTCCGCCGACATCGCCTGATCCAAGGCCACAACCGATTTTTCCCGCCCAACGAAGAGCGGAATCACCATGTGCGGGTAAACCACTACATCGCGCAGGGGCAGTATGGGCAGTCGTTTACGACCTCCCGGTTCGGGGTTGTCTGTGTCCACGCTTCGGTAAACTCCTTTACCAACGGCTCGCTCTTGACGAGCCAAACGCCTTAGTGGGGGCACCAACGCCGGATCTCAAGCGCCGGAGTGCCCTCCCGACGAGTTACTCAGCGGCGCTCGTCTCCCACAGCCGCCGGCTCCTCACTCTCATAGATCACGTAAGGTTCGGCCTCACCCGTCACCACGGTCTCGTCCACGACCACCTTAGTGACATTCGTCATGGACGGCAGGTCGTACATCGTATCGAGCAGCACGTTCTCGAGGATGGTCCGTAAGCCACGGGCCCCGGTCTTGCGCGCCATGGCGCGGCTGGCGACGGCGCGCAGTGCATCGTCACGCAGTTCGAGTTCCACTCCCTCCATCTCGAAGAGCTTCTGATACTGCTTGGTCAGCGCATTCTTGGGCTCGACGAGAATCTCCATGAGGGCTTCTTCGTCAAGCTCCTCGAGTGTGGCCACGACCGGCAAGCGACCAACGAACTCGGGAATCAGGCCGTACTTGATCAGATCTTCGGGCTCTACTTCCTTGAGCAGTTCACCCAGGTGATCGGCGTTGTCCTTACTCTTCACATCGGCAACAAAACCGATGCCGCTCCGGGAAGAACGGTTGAGGATGATCTTATCCAGGCCCGAGAACGCGCCACCGCAGATAAATAAGATATTGGACGTATCGACCTGCAGGAACTCCTGCTGCGGATGCTTACGCCCACCCTGAGGCGGCACGGACGCGATCGTCCCTTCGATGAGCTTCAGCAGGGCCTGCTGCACTCCCTCGCCGGATACGTCCCGGGTGATCGAGGGGTTATCGGACTTGCGGGAAATCTTATCGATCTCATCGATATAGACAATGCCCGTCTGCGCCTTTTCCACATCGTAGTCACACTTCTGCAGAAGCTTCTGGATGATGTTCTCGACGTCTTCGCCGACATAGCCGGCTTCGGTCAGCGTCGTCGCATCGGCGATCGTAAAGGGCACATTCAAGAGCCGTGCAAGGGTCTCCGCCAGCAGGGTCTTGCCGCAGCCGGTCGGCCCGATGAGCAGGATATTGCTCTTGGCGAGCTCGATGTCGTCCTTACCGCGCTCCCCCATGCGCGTCTCCAACCGCTTATAGTGGTTGTAGACCGCGACCGCGAGGACTTTCTTGGCGATCTCCTGACCGATGACGTACTCGTCGAGAACCGCTTTGACCTCGTGGGGTTTTGGCAGTTTGTCGCCACTGTGCTCGGCGCGTTCGTCCAGCTCCTCGCGAATAATGTCGTTACAGAGTTCGACGCATTCGTCACAAACGAAAACGGACGGCCCCGCGATCAGCTTACGGACCTCGTGCTGACTCTTGCCACAGAACGAACAGTACAGCAGCTTGCCGTCGTCCGATTTGCCGCGGGAATCCTCGCTCATATCGCGTCCTTCGCCCTCGGAGAAGAGAGTACGTTCAGCCTTATAGCATTAGTCTCAGGGCTATGCCAAGGCCCGCTTCCCAGTTCCCGACGTCCTGCCCTAAATTCAGGGAAAATATCGTAAGTCCTTGAACCTTCAGCTACTACCGGTCTCTTTAACGCGCTTGTCGAGCACCGAATCGATTAGACCGTAGCTGACCGCGGTTTCTCCATCCATGAAGTAATCACGATCGCTGTCCCGCTCGATCGTCTCCAGGGGCTTCCCGGTATGCTTGGCCAGAATCTCGTTCAGGCGCGATCTGAGCTGCAGTACTTCTCTGGCCTGTATGTCGATATCCGCGGCCTGGCCCTGGAAGCCACCACTCGGCTGGTGGATCATGATTCTCGAGTGCGGCAGACAATGGCGCTTACCCTTGGCGCCGCCGGCGAGCAGTATGGATCCCATGCTGGCCGCCTGGCCGACGCAGATCGTACTGACGTCAGGCTGGATGAACTGCATGGTGTCGTAGATGGCCAACCCTGCCGTGACGGTTCCACCCGGGGAATTGATGTACAGATGAACGTCCTTATCCGGATTCTCGGACTCGAGATACAACAGTTGCGCGACGATCAGATTCGCGACCATGTCTTCAATACCGCCGACGATGAACACGACGCGATCTTTTAGGAGCCTCGAGTAAATATCGTAGGCTCTCTCGCCTCGAGCCGTTTGCTCCACCACCATGGGAACCAAATTCAGTCCTGTGACACTCACTGTCGCTCTCCTTTCTTTACCGTCTGTCGCATGTGAATCGCCGGGCATATCAGAACGCCATGAACTCTTTGACGGCGATCGACTTCTCCGTAGTCTTAGCGTTTTCAAGTAGAAAATCCACCACTTGTTCCTCTAAGACACTGGCCTCCAATTGCGCCATCAGCGCTTGATCGCCCCGATACATCCGCGCAGCTTCTGCGGGTTGCTCGAACTGCGCGACCAACTCTTCGACTCGTCGAGCCAACCGTGAGCGATCGAGCTTGATGTCGTTCACGCGGATCAGCTCCTGTACCAGCAACCCCAGTGCCACTCGACGTCGCGCAGGATCTGTAAACTTCTCTCTTGGCGGCGCCTGCTCCGGATCCTCGATGTGGAGCTGCCGCATGGCCTCCGCCTGCAGAGAAGAAATCTCCTTTTCTATCAATGTCTTAGGTAGGTCGATCTTATTGGCAGCCAGCAGGCTGTCGAGCGCTCGACGATTGATCTCGGCCCTCAACCGTTCCGCGAGTTCGCGTTCCAGGTTCTCGCGAAGACGCTCCCGCAGCGCCTCGACACCGCCCTCGGTGATCCCGAAAGCCTTAAGAAACTCCTCGTCGATATCCGGCAGTACTTTCTCTTCCACACGGTGAACCGTGATCTCGAACATGGCCTTCTTACCGGCCAACGCCTCCACAGGATAGTCTTTCGAGAATTTGACTTTCGCGGACTTGGACTCGTCGGCAACCACTCCTCGTAGCGCTTTATCGAAGTCGTCCTCGACCTGGCCTTCGCCGACGACGATCGGCACCTCTTTACCCTCTCCGCCTTCAAAGGGTTCGTTACCGATCCTCCCGACGAAGTCCACGATGACACGGTCACCCGGTTCCGCCTTACGCTCGACGGCCCGCCACTCGGCGCGCTGGTGCCTGAGCCTGTCGAGCATGTCGTCGGTGTCGGCTGCGGTGATCTCGACCCGTGGTTTCTCGATACGCAACGAGTCGGTCGACTTCAGGGTGATCTCCGGGTAGACCTCGAAAGTCGCTCTGAACGTAAACTGCTCATCACCCTTTCCGCTCATGGGCTCGATGTTTGGGCCGCCGGCGGGATGCAGCTTCTCCTGGACTAGTGCGTGCGAATAGCTGGAGCGGATAACGTCCGAGATGACCTCCTGACGAACCTGGTCACCGTAGCGCTGCTGGATGATCTCGGCGGGAATCTTTCCGGGCCGAAATCCCTTGAGCTTGGCGGTGCGCCCGACCCGCGTCAGCCGCTGCCTGACTTCCTGCTCTATCTGCGCGCTGGGGACCCGCACCGTCATGCGGCGCTCCAATCCACCCGGCCTCTCGACCGAGACGTCCAAGGCATTTGTCGTTGCTGCGTTCACAGATTCCCCTGGTTCCTAGGCCACTCAGTGACGTGGCCCCCACCCGGCTTGGCTAGACATCCAGACGGGCGGTGCGAAAGGGGAGACTCGAACTCCCACGGGTTGCCCCACTGGATCCTAAATCCAGCGCGTCTACCAATTCCGCCACTTTCGCGCACGGCCGCTCATGGCCGTCATTATAGCGGACCCAAATCCGGCCACGGCGCGCGCTATCGCTGTCGGAGCCACGACCACGGCGCTCGCTGTCGGCGATCGCGATAGTTCATGCCTCCCTGCGCCTTACCCACATCGCTCTTGCTCAGCGCCGTTGCCAGAGGCTTCGGTCGACATGAATCAATCACACTCGCCGCCTGCTCAGCGCTGCTCCAGGCCGAGCTGCCAGGCCATGAACGCCACTTGATCCGCGGCCTCCGCGACGCGGGCGGCTAGCGGCTTCCCCTGGCCGTGGCCCGCCGATCGATCGACCCACAACAGGATCGGTTCCTCCGCCGGATCGCCGGTGGTTGCCGCCTGAAGGGCGGCCGCCATCTTGCGCGCATGCAGCGCGTGTACGCGCGTGTCGTTTTCTCCTGCCGTCAGCAGCGTCGCCGGATAGGCCGAACCGGGGGTGATGGTCTGATAAGGAGAATAGGCGCGAATGAAGTCGAACTGCTCAGCGTCTTCCGCGGTCCCGTATTCCGGAACCCAGTAGCGTGCCATCAGGAAGTTCTGATAGCGCAACATATCCAACAACGGCACGCCGACGATCGCGGCGGAGAAGAGCTCGGGACGCTGCGTGATCGCGACACCGGTGAGCAGCCCGCCATTCGAACGACCGGCGATCCCCAGTCGTTCCACCCGGGTATAGTCGTTGTCGATCAGCCATTCGGCCGCCGCGTAAAAATCGTCGAAGACATTCTGTTTGTTGGCCAGCATCCCGGCCCGGTGCCAATCCGCCCCAAACTCTCCGCCGCCCCTGAGATTGGCGACCGCATACACGCCGCCACGGCCGAGCCAGGGCAACCAGGTCGCGGAAAATCTGGGCGTCAGCGAGATATCGAAGCCACCGTAGCCATACAGCAGCGTCGGGTTATTCCCGTCCAGTTCGAGGTCACGACGATGAACCAGAAACATCGGTATCTGCGTACCGTCTTTGGAGGCATAGAAGATCTGCGTCACGGTCAGGTCGCCGGTATCGACCGGGAGTTCGGGACGCCGCCACAGCGTGGTCGATCCTGAGGCCAAGTCGACCCGATAGATCCCCGCGGGCTCACTGAAGGACTCGAATCTCAACCACGCGGTGTCGAGATCCGGATGCGTATTGATCGCGGCACTGCCGATACCGGGCAGCTCGATATCCGTCAGCCGCTTGCCGTCGCGGTCGAAGACGCGGATGCGGCTGTACGCGCTGGCCAGATAATCCACGACGATGCGCCCGGCCGCCGGCGAGATGTTGTCGATGACCGCATCGTCGACAGCGGCGATCAGTTCCTGATAGACAGATGGCTCCGGCCCCGCCAGGTCGAACGCGAGCACGCGCTTGTTGGAGGCTCCCATCGTCGTCAACGCGTAGAAGGTGGCGTCCTCGATAAACCCGACCGTGAGCGCATCTTCGCCGACCAGCAGGTCGCGACGAACTAGCTCGCCCGTCTGACGCCACCGATCCAGGTCATAAAACCAGACGTCGTTGGAATCCGTACCGGTGAAGTAGATCACCACGAGCCAACGGCCGTCCGGGGAGACGATAGGATACGGTCCCCACGTCGTTGCGAGCGCCCCTTCGGTGTACTGCTCGAAGAGGATCGGGTCCTCGCCCGCGTCACGGCCGAGACGATGCAGCGTAATCTGGCCGGAATAGGGGTTATCGGCTTCCGACAGCCGCCGGACGATGAACTGCTCGTTGTCGTCCAACCAGTCCACGGCGTCGACACGCCCGCTGATCCGGTCTTCGAGCCACTCACCGCTGTCGGTCCGCAGGATGAAAGCCGTGGTCTGTTCGTCCCCTGCATGAGAAGTCCCGAAAGCCACGTAATGCCCATCGGGACTGGGCCGATACCAGTCCAGTGCGAGCAGCCCCGCTGCATCGAGCGTGTTCACGTCCAACAGCACCTTCGGCGCGTCGCTGTCCGCGTGCACCGCGTACAGCACGGGCTGGGGTTGGTCGCCCCGGCGCAGCGTATAGAACAGCCAGTCGCCCGCCACTCGAGGAATTCCGTAGGCCTCTAGCGACAGGAGCTCCGTTAGCTCTGCCTCCAGCGCCGCGCGCCCGGCGAGCGCGTCGAGCACCGTTCGCGTGTAGGCGTTCTGCGCATCGGTCCAGGCGCTGACCCGCGCATCGAGCTCCGCGTCCTCGCCGTCGATCTCGGGAGCGTCGCTGCCTTCGAGCCAGAGATACGGGTCTTCGATCGTCTCGCCGTGGAGCGTATAACTGAACGCTTGCTGCTCGGTCGGTGGAGGCGCGGCGGAAACGGACACGGATGAGGCCATGAGGAATACGTACCCTAGCAACCTGGGGGGCAGTCCGAAAGGAGTTCGCATACCACTGATTCCAAAGTTGGTGGGCCGTATAGGAATCGAACCTATAACCAACAGATTAAGAGTCTGCTGCTCTACCTGGTTGAGCTAACGGCCCTTCGATACCGCCGGGCCATTCTAGCAGTCTGGCTGGTAAGCAGCTTATGATGCCAGCCCGTGGCGGCACGCGCCTCGCCATGATCGGACAGGTGCTGTAGGGTCCGCGCGAATTAACGCGGGGCCATTTGTCCGAACGACGGTATAACAATGATCTACGACGCCAATCAACAGACGACCGGCCGGCGCGAAGGATAGCGACGTGGTCTCGCGGTTCACGGCAATCGTTATCTCGGTCCTGGCAAGCAGCGTGGTCCACGGTCGCGTGGCCAGCCCCTATCTGCCGCTGAATCAATCGCCGGAATTCGAGCGGCTCGTCGAGCGCGTCATGATCCTCGCGGACGAGCCGATTATGACGCGCCCGATCGCGGCCGCGGCCGTGCTCGACGCCCTGCCCGCGGCTTGCGAAGCGGACGCGGCGCTGTGCGCACAGGTCCGGCGCTACCTCAGCGGCTATATGCAGACGGCCGGGATCAGCCATGCCAGCCTTTCCGTCGCCGCGACTTCGACCGAGCGGACCGCGCTGCCCAATCGTCACGGCATGCCCGCGGACAGCGGCTTCGAGGCGTCGATCATGGCGTATTGGCAACCGGGCGACTACGTCTTGATCAGCGGCGGGGTGCTGGCCTACGAAGACGAACTCGTGCCGACCGGCAGCGTCATCAGCATCGGGACGGAATATGCGCAGTTGGACATCGGCTATCGCGATCACTGGATGTCGCCGATGACCGACAGCGCGATGCTGCAGAGTACCCAGATGCAGACGATGCCGTCCGTGACGCTGTCCAATTACACGCCGTTGACCCGCTGGGGGCTGCGCTACGAATTCTTCATCGCCGAGATGAGCGCGTCGGACCGGATCGAGTTCGAAAACGGCTTCACGTCGGGCAACCCGCGCCTGGCCGGATTTCACGTCTCGTTCCAACCGGTCGCCGGCTGGTCGATCGGCTTCAACCGGATCATGCAGTACGGCGGCGGCGAGCGCCCGGATTCGTTCGGCGATCTGTGGGACGCGTTCTTCGATCCGTCCGGGAAAGACAATACGGGTACCACGGCCGATTTTGGCAATCAGGCAGCCTCGATTACGTCGCGGCTCATCATTCCCGCCGCGACGCCGTTCAGCGTCTATTTCGAATACGCCGGGGAGGACACGTCGAAGTCCAGTAACTTTCACCTGGGCAACGCCGCGTTGTCGGGCGGTATCTATTTCCCGACCTTGTGGGAGAAGTTCGACCTGACCGTGGAGATCAGCGAATGGCAGAATGGCTGGTACGTGCATCATATCTATCTCGACGGCCTGCGCCACGAAGGCAATGTCGTCGGCCACTGGGGAGGCGATTGGCGCGTGGTGAACGACGCCGTCGGCGGTAACAGCTTCATGACGCGGCTCGGGTGGCAGGCGGACTCCGGCGCCGTGATCGAGGCCACGTACCGGACACTCGACAACGAATCCTACTCCGCCCCCGTTTACGAGCGCGCCCATGCCCTGCAAGTGCGTTACAGCCGGTCCTGGAACGAGTTCCTGATCGGCGCCGAAATGGACCTCGGCAGCGATGTGTTCGGGGAATCGTTTTCGCGCCTCAGTGCGTTCATTCGTTTCTGACGGCACCGCACCATGAGAGCCGCATTACTCGTACTCTGTCTGATCGCACGGCCTGTCGGCGCCGAAGCTTTTTTCGACATCGGTGTCGCCAGTTCGCGCATCGAGTCCAGGAATACGAACGTCAGCGCGCGACCCGACAGGACCGAAACGGGCCTGCATTTAGGTATAGGCGCAAGCCGTCGCGTAGGCGAGCGCGGCGAGTTGAGTGTGCGGCTCGAACTCGACGATCTCGGCTCGGATCTATTGCTCGCGGTGCGCGCGCTCGACTACCGCCGTCATATTTCCGAGCGTCTCGCGTTCAACATCTTCATCGGCGCGGCACGGCTCGATCTAGAAACGCCCGCATTCGGCTACTACTACGGCGCCGGGATCCAGTTCAAGGAACTCGTGTCGAATTGGGATTTGAGCATCGATCTGCGCATCGCCGACGAAGTCGCGCGGGACAATCTTCTGCCGTCCGACCCGCAAGGCGGCAATCCGGATAATTTCCGCGACATATTCGGTGTCAGCGTTTATCTCACCCGCCGGTTCTGAGCCAGGATCGTCGCCACGGTCGCGTCCACATAGTGTTGCTGATCGAGTTTCCGGACGCTGTCTATTCCGGCCTGCGCTAAGTCGACGCGGGCCTGTTCGTCGTCCAACAGCGCCAACGTCTTGGCGGCCAACTCGGCGCTGTCCGGCGCGTCGATCAGCCAGCGCGCGTATGCTTCGGGGAAGCACTCCGCTGCGCCGACGCGGCGCGACGTCACGACCGGGATACCCAAAGCCTGTGCCTCGGAGATCACCATGCCGAACGCCTCGAATCGGGCGGCATAGAGAAAGATGTCGAGCGCGGCCATCCAGAACTCCGGGCGCCGGTTCTTCGGGCGATAAGCGAGCCGGCCGCTCGCGATCAGCGGATGACTCGCGGCCCAGGCCGGCAAGCGTCGCGAGCCGACCACCAGGAAACGAACCTCCGGCCGCGCGGCGGCGATCTGTTCCGCGCTCGCGAGGAATAAATCGAGGCCGCGCATGTGAAAATCGCCGGAGGTGATAAATCCGACGACGGGCGTGCTGGCGCCGATCTGCAGCGCTTCGCGCGCCCGCCCACGGAGCTCAGCCGCGCGTTGCGACGCGAATACTTGCGACCGAAAGCCGGGATGATGCACGACGATCCTCTGCGCAGTCAGCCCAAAGTGCTTGACCAGCGCTTCCTTCACCAGGTTCGAATTAGCCACGAGCGTCGTGTCGGCGGATAACTCGCCGAAGTATGCGGCTTCCCGTTCAACCTCGCCGTCCAGGTCGTCTCGCTGCAGGTAGATGATCGCCTCGGTCATCAAAGAATGCACGAACGACACGTTCGCCCCGCTGAGCTGCATGCCGTTGTCGACGACAATGTGATCGCGGACGTCGTTGAGCGCCCGAACGCCTGCGTTCGACACCGGCCTGACCGGCAGACCGGTGCCGAGAAAAAATTTAACCGCGCCGTGCCGGCACCGGATGCGGACCCTGGCCCCCGCCTTCATCAGGCCGGTCGCCTGCATGCGCACGAGCTGGCCGGCACCGCTCTGTAGATCCAAGCGGCGAAGGTAGAGCAAGACGTTCATTCCGCTTCTCGATGGCCGCGGGCGGCGCGCCCGGATGCGAACCGGTCGATGACGGTCATCACGTCATCCACATGGTCATCGAAGCGATACTTCGTGAACACATGCTCGCTCGCGGAGGTACTGAGGCGCTCAAATTCGTCGCGATCGGCGAACAGATGCCGTATCGAGTCCGCCAACGAGGCGGGGTCGACGATCTTGGGTTCGCAGAGCTCATCATTCACTGGGTCGTACACGCATTCCGGAATGCCGCAGAGGTCCCCACCGAACGCCGGATAGTCGCTCAGAGGCAGCAGCGGCTCGATACACAAGCCACTGACGCCGTGCTCGACCGCTTCCGGCAAGCCATCGACGATCGCCGCGATGACCGGACAGCCCTGCGCCGCGGCTTCGATCGCGACCAGGCCGAAGGCCTCGGTCAACGGTGGGTGCACGAGACAGTCAATGTGTTCGTAGAAACTCCGCATGTCCTGGACGGCGCCACGAAAATGACAGAGCGACGCGATGTTCAGGTCTCGCGCCACGAGTTGAAGACGGTCGAACTCGGGGCCGGCGCCGGCGATGTGCAATTCGAAATCGGCGCCTCGCGCGGCCAGTATTTTCAGCGCGTGCATGACCAACGGCAGCCCCTTGACCGGATAGAGTCGCGCCGCGACACCGAGCCGGATCGGCCGACCCCCGGGATAATCCTTCCGCCGCGGCGCCTCGGGCATCAGGCTCGGCCGCAGCGCGTTGAGGCAGACCTCGATATCGCCAGGAAAGCCCCACAGCAACTGCAATACGCGTGCCGATGCCCGCGAGTTCACGATTGCCAGCGGAATTCTCTGCAGATAGCGCGTACGCTCCTGTTCACGTCCCGGGTGCCAGGCCGCACCGTGCTCCCAATGGATACAGTTCTCGGCACCTATCCCGTCCAGGAGGAAGTTTATCCTGGCGGTACGGTTCCATATCAACGCGATATCGGTCCGGGTCGCGACGCTCTGCCGGCGGCAATGCCAGGAGCGAAGCCACGCCGGCCTGGATGGAACTTTGACTCCCCAGCGATATTTGGCATAGACCGTTCGTGCCGGCGTCCGCTGCAGGCGCTCACCGTAAAACGGGTGCACGGTACGTTGCGGGTTCAGCCAGATGTGTCGCCATTGAGGATAGCGTCGGACCGCATTCTCGACGAATTCAGTGAAGTGCGCTTCGACGCCGCCCACGTGTTGCAAGCTGACCAAGTGCATCAGACCGGGCACGCTATCGGCCTCGCCGTATTGGCCTGCTGTCCGTCACACAGACACGGATGACAAGTGCTTAAAGATGGGGTGGACGATGGGACTCGAACCCACGACGACCGGGATCACAACCCGGGGCTCTACCAACTGAGCTACGCCCGCCATGGTTTACCGACAAGATCTCTCCCGAATTGGCGCGCCCGGCAGGACTCGAACCTGCAACCCTCGGCTTAGCGTACCACTACTGTTTTCACAGCCTCTACTTAGAGTTTGTGGCCTGGACTATCTCTTCACCGTCTCAGGTGCCGCACGTATAGTCTCTACGGAGCCCCACGACGATCAGCTACTGATCATACTCGAGAGATCCTACCCTCCGTTACCGACCGGAACCTTCGGATCTTCGCAGCCGCTCACTCGCTGACAAGGCTACACGCGATGAGTCGGCCATGGGTTTCCACGGGATTGCCATCAGCACGACCTGTTAAGGGTTCCCCGTTACAGTGCAGTCCACTCTGACGGTTCCGTTTCCCGCCAGAGGCTCCTATTGCTTAAAGGCCGATGCTCTATCCGGTTGAGCTACGGGCGCCCGACCCGAATCCTATCAAGTTGCACCAAGGAAAACCTGGCCGTCTGTCGGACTCGGGGAATTTCGCGCCTCCGTCCGGCAGACTGCCAGCCCGAACTGGTCGGGGCAGACGGATTCGAACCGCCGACCCTCTGCTCCCAAAGCAGATGCGCTACCAGACTGCGCCATGCCCCGCCGGACTCGGGCGTCACCGTGACGCCAACCCGCCATGGTAAGGGCGGCCTACGAAAGGCGTCAAACCGAAGCCACCGCGGTCAGCAGCCCTTGAGCCCGTCAGAAGCGGGGTTGCGGCGAAGATTCGGGAGTTGGCTGCGCGCAAGCTCCGCTCAGAGTCAGCAACGAGTGATGCTATCATCTGTCGACCCGCCCTCCAGCTTGAGCACAGGCGCATGAAGCTTTCGAAGACGCTGATCTACCTATTCCTGGTGCCGGTCATGACGGGAGCCCAGGAAATCCCGGCAGATTCGTCCGATCCTCGTGTCCGGGTCGTGACCACTCTCGGCAGTTTCGTCATAGAACTCGACCGGGAGCGCGCGCCGCTCACGGTAGAAAGTTTTCTCGAGTACGTTCACGAGGGCCATTACGAAGGCACGGTCTTTCATCGTGTGATCCAGGGCTTCGTGGCGCAGGCGGGTGGCTATACCGAAGACTTCGAGCTCAAACCGGTTGGACGAACGGTCGTCAATGAGTCCGGTAACGGCCTGAGCAATATGCGCACCATGGTCGGCCTGGCGCGAACGACCGATCCTCACTCGGGGGACGCCCAGTTCTATATCAATCTAGCGGACAACCTGGATCTGAATCCTCGCCCGACCCGATGGGGCTACACAGTCTTCGGCACCGTGGTCGAAGGCATGGAGGTCGTCGATGAAATCGGCCATCGCCCGACCGGGGCCAGGGAACCGTTATTCAGCCGCAACGTGCCGGTGGATACTATCGTGATCCAACGCATCGAGGAGCTGGCCGAGTAAGGCCCGATGACGACCCTGTTCATCTCCGATCTGCATCTGGATGCGGATCGGCCCGCGGCCATCACCCAGTTTCTCAATTTCATGGAGCGCGAGGCGAGCCAGGCCACCGCGCTCTATATCCTCGGCGATCTGTTTGAAGTCTGGATCGGGGACGACGACACGAACCCTGGCTACGCGCCGATCATCTCGGCGCTCGCGAAACTGAAACTCCAGGGGATCCCGTGCTTTTTCATGCACGGCAACCGTGATTTTCTGGTCGGCCGGCGCTTCGCCACGGCGACGGGCTGCGTACTGCTGCCCGAGCACGAAGTCCTGGCGATCGAGGGTGAGCGAGTGCTGCTCACGCACGGTGATCTGCTGTGCACCGACGATAAGCCGTACATGACCCTGCGGGCGGAACTCAGAAGTCCACGCTGGCAGCGGGAGTTCCTGGCCAAGTCGACCACCGAGCGCCGTACCATCGCCGACGATCTCCGGGCCGAAAGTCTGGCCGCGACCGCCGCCAAGTCGGAGGAGATCATGGACGTAAATCAGAGCGCGGTAGAGGCCGCTATGCGCCAACACGACGTGGCGATCTTGCTACACGGCCACACACACCGTCCCGGCGTCCACAGATTTTCTCTCGACGGTCACGACGCGACACGCATCGTTCTGGGTGCCTGGCACGAGCGAGGCAGCGTCGTCCGTTGGGATCAGAGCGGCTTCGTGCTGGAAACGCTCGAGCGGTAGACTTTTAACGCCCTACAAGCCGCTGGCGACCTGCATTGAGCCTTCGTCGCCCTCATCATCGCTCTCCTCCTCTCGGACGACGCGCGCGTTTCGCTTTACCTTCGCCGAGTCGGAACGTTCGAGCCCGAGCTGATCCAAATAGGCTTGACTGACGTCTCCGGTGACGTAGTCCCCCGAGAAACAGGACGTATCGAAGACTTCGATCTCTGCGTTCTCATGGTGCACGGCCCTGACGAGCGCATCCAGGTCCTGATAGATCAGCCAGTCGGCCCCGATGACCTCCTGAATCTCTTCGATCGTACGGCCGTTGGCGACGAGTTCGTGCACGGCAGGCATGTCGATCCCATAGACGTTCGGATACCGGACAGGCGGAGCGGCAGACGCGAAGTAGACCTTGTTCGCGCCGGCCGCGCGAGCCATGTCGATAATCTGCTGGGATGTCGTTCCTCGGACGATGGAATCGTCGACGAGGAGAACGTTCTTGTCGCGGAACTCGAGGTCGATCGCATTGAGCTTGCGTCGCACCGACGCCTTACGCTCCGCTTGACCCGGCATGATAAAGGTACGCCCGATATAGCGATTCTTAATGAAGCCCTCGCGGTATTTCACACCCAGTTCATGCGCGACCTGGATCGCCGCAGTACTGGAGGTATCCGGCACCGGAATCACGACGTCGATATCGTGCTCGGGGCGCAGTCGTAAGATCTTCTTCGCGAGCTCTTCACCCATACGCAGACGGGCTTTGTAGACGGAGAGTCGATCAATGATGGAGTCGGGTCGCGCGAAATAGACAAACTCGAAAATACACGGTGAGTACCCTGCAGGCTCCGACGGCTCGTTACTATGGACGGCTCCCCGCGTGTCGATAAATATTGCCTCACCCGGCCGAACGTCCCGCTCCAAGTCGAACCTCAGGGCATCCAGTGCGACGCTCTCCGAGGCGACCATGCGCTCCACGCCGCGCTTGGTCTTACGGACGCCTAACACCAGAGGCCGTATCCCGTATGGGTCTCGGAACGCGACGATGCCGTAGTCGATGATCATCACCACCACCGCATAGCCACCCGAACAGCGGTGATGAACCCCTTCCACGGCCTTCAGGATCATGTCGGGGGTCAGCCCGTCGCCCGATTGCTGAGCCAATTCATGGGCGAAGACGTTGAGCAGCACTTCAGTGTCGGAGGTCGTGTTCAGATGACGGCGATCGCTTTGTGTAACCAATCGTTTGAGCTCATCAGCATTCACCAGATTGCCGTTGTGAGCCAGGCAAATGCCATAGGGTGAGTTCACGTAGAACGGCTGCGCTTCCGTCAGGCTGGCAGTGCCCGCCGTCGGATAACGTACATGCCCGATACCCATGTTCCCGCGCAATCGCACCATGTGCCGCTGCTGAAAGACGTCACGGACGAGGCCGTTGTTCTTACGCAGGTAAAGACGGCCGTCCTCCGCGGTCATGATGCCCGCGGCGTCCTGGCCTCGATGCTGCAAGTTTGTCAACGCATCGTAGAGAGCCTGATGCACAGCACGCTGACCAACGATTCCGACGATTCCACACATGACCCAAGCCTCTCAAGGGTTCACGAACTCGACGCACGGACTACAGCAGATTTCTGTCCGAGCAGGTTATCGGCTCTGACTCAGGCGAGCTAAAGATAGCTGCTACCCAATGCCGCATAATAACGAATACCCCCAGCCACCCGCTCACTGAACGGACTGAGCCGAGCTTCCTGCCACCAGGGATCCTGCACGAGGCCCGTAAATTCCAGGACGAGCACCGCCAGGCCGATAATGAGCACACCACGAATCAACCCGAACAACGAGCCCAACAGACGGTCTGTACGGGTTAGCCCGGAATGTCTGATCAGCTCCCGTACGAGCCACACGACTACGCCGCCCATGACCAAGATCAGGAGGAAGATCACGGCTCGTGCAACCCAGACCTGGAGCTCCGGCGCGACGACCCAATTGCCCAGCAGCGGTTCGATGACCCAGCTGGCGCGCCAGGCTAACCAGATGGCCGCGAGCCACGTGATGACGGACAAGGCTTCCTGCGCGAAGCCGCGCCAGTATCCAAACCCGGCAGATCCCAAGCACACCACAACGATCAACAAATCTACCCAGGACACGATCGTGTTGAATCCGAAAGCGAATTATTCCTCGACGCCTACTGCACTACCTGCGCCACGAAGCCATACGCTGACAACGCTGACGCAACCGCCAGCGCACTTTCCCTGGACGCTTGGGGGCCGATTCGAACTCGCTGCATCGAACGACCACTGGCAACATAGGCGAACAGGCGAGCGTCGAAGCCGTACGTCGACACCCTGTCGGCCTGTCGGCGCGCATTCTCTTCCTCAGCGTAACTGCCGATCTGAACGAACCAGATACCCTCGGTGCCGGCCGTAGAAGCCGCTGACGATCGGGCCGGCGGCGCAGACGTGTCGCGAGCCGGCTGTCGCATCGGACTCGCAGCCGCATGGCCGGACCGGAGCGTGCTCATGGCAGGCGTAGGCGGCTCGCGGTCGTTGTCAAGCGTGATGGTGTGAGACCTCAGCGGCGTAGACGCCGTGGGCGCCGGCAGCTCAAGTGCTTTAGACTCGAGGCCGTCGCCCGGTCCGGGCCCGTCGAGCACCCAGGGTACCAGCCACACGCCTAAGGCCACGAGCACCGCCGCGCCAACAAGTCGTTCCTTCAAGCCCCGGTCCATGTGGAGGATCTATCGTCCGGTTGATACGGGGCGCAGTATAGCCCAAGCGCCATCATCGCGGGACCGACCACGTAACAAGTTCCGAAGACCAGCACCCGGTCCCCATCTGCAGCCAGATCTCGAGCGTGGCGACATGCCTCAGCCACGACGGGATACGCACTGATGCGCTTGGCATGACATTCCGTCAGGACGGCTATCAGCGTGTCTTCCGACGCGCCTCGCTCTGTATCAGCGCACGTCACAAGCCATTCGTCCACGACCGGGAGCAGCGGATCGATGATGCCGGCCAGATCCTTGTCCGCCATCGCCGCGAACACGGCGATCGTTCGACGGGGCTTGCCGCGGAGTGCGAGTTCGTCGGCCAGGACGCCCGCTGCCGCCGGGTTGTGAGCCACGTCGAACACCCACTCGATGCCGTCCAGCAGCCGGCGCTCCAATCGCGCCGGCAACCACGCGCGCTCGATTCCGCTGGCGAGCGCCGCGTCTGACACGGGTAACTCAACCGCCAGCGAGTGAATGACTGCTACGCAAGCGGCCGCGTTACCCAGCTGCACTCGGCCACCGAACGACGGCACGGGTAACGTCGGTGGCTCCCAGGCCGCAGCCTGATACCGCCAACCGCCGTCGGGCAGAAGCTCGTAGTCGAAGTCCCGTCCCAACAGCCGCAGCGTGGTACCAAGATTTTGCGCATAGGCAACAAGCACCGCGGGCGGGTCGCGCTCCGCGACGATGGCCGGCCGAGCCTTGCGTAGGATCCCTGCCTTCTCGAGGGCAACGGCCTCTCGTGTATCGCCGAGCCAGGCCTGATGATCAAGATCGATGCTCACGATGAGGCTCGCGTCCGGATCGAGTGCGTTCACGGCATCCAGACGTCCGCCGAGGCCCACCTCGAGTATCGCGAGCTGGACGCCCTGGCGCGCGAACTCGGCAATCGCAGCCACGGCGGAAAACTCAAAGTAGGTCAGCGTCACAGCGCCGCGCGCCGCATCGATCGCGCTGAAGATCGCGACGAGTTCGTCGTCGGATGTGTCCTGGCCGTCTACGCGTAACCTCTCATTAAATCTCCACAGATGGGGAGACGTAAATGCTCCGACCCGGTAACCGGCCTCGAGGTAGATGCTCTCGAGTATCGCGACGCAGGAGCCCTTACCGTTGGTCCCACCGACCGTGATGATGCGATAAGTCGGCCGCTCCAATCCCATGGCCACCAGCACCTCTCTGATGCGCTCCAGACCGAGATCGATTTTCTGCGGATGAAGTGTTTCCAGCCAGTTCAGCCAGTCCTCCAGATCAGAGAACCGTCGAGAGTGATCCGTACGGCTAGCCCGCATACGGCATCAAGATGGCGGCGGGCGATCCGTGAGCTTGGCCAGGATCGCGGCGACCTCGTCTCGAGCGTGGCGCCGATCCACAATCATGTCGAGCACGCCTTTCTCCAGCAGAAACTCAGATCGCTGGAATTCCTCGGGTAGTTTCTCGCCAACGGTCTGCTCGATGACTCGCGGTCCCGCGAAGCCGATCAGGGCCTTAGGCTCGGCGAGATTGATGTCGCCGAGCAGCCCCAGGCTCGCCGACACGCCGCCGGTCGTCGGATCAGTCAGGAATGCGATGTACGGCAACCCCGCCTCCGCCAGGTCGGCCAGCGCGGAGCTCGTCTTCGCCATTTGCAGCAGTGAAATCAAGCCCTCTTGCATGCGCGCGCCACCGCTGGCCGTGAAACAGACGAATGGTCGTTTGTGCTCGATGCAATAGCGCACGCCCCGGACGAAACGTTCGCCCACGACAGACCCCATCGACCCCCCCATAAAACGAAACTCGAAAGCGGCGACGACAACTGGAATGGCTTTTAACGTGCCCGCGATCACGATCAGCGCATCCAACTCGGCTGTATTTTTCTGTGCCTGGCTCAGGCGATCCCGATAACGTTTGCTGTCGCGAAATTTCAGAGGATCCTGCGGCTCAAGCTTCGCCGCGATCTCGTGCCCGGAATCCGGGTCCAGGAACATCTCCAAACGTTCTCGCGCACCCACTCGCATGTGGTACTCGCACTTCGGGCAAACGAGAAGATTACGTTTGAGCTCGGCTCGGTAGAGCTGCGCGGCACAGCTGCTGCATTTGACCCACAGACCCTCGGGGACCGAGCGCTTGCGCTGCTCGGTCTTGATTCGCGAGGGCATTAGCTTGTCGAACCAACTCATGGACACCACACGGACTGCTGGGGCAGGGAATGATAACGAACAGGCTACACCCCTTCCAGGATGCCAGTGGGTGAATCGTCGGGGAATACCGGAAGATCGAAATGCTCCGGGTAGGCCACCTCCATGAGCGTCAGGCCCTGGGACGGTGCGGTCACCCCGCCCTGAGTTCGATCACGGCTGGCCAGAACCTCGGCAGCCCAGCTCTGCGCCGCCTTGCCCGTACCGATCTCGACCAGCACACCGACGAGATTGCGCACCATGTGCTGCAGGAATGCGTTGGCCGTGAACTCCAGGGCGATCAATGACTCACGTCTGTGGATACCGATCGAGATCAGACGCCGCATGGGTGTGGAAGATTGGCAGCCGGCCGCCCTGAATGCCGAGAAATCGTTCTCACCGAGCCATGCGGCAGCCGCCGCCGTCATCGCCCCGCAGTCCAATGAATCGCGTAACCACCACGCTCGCCGTCGCGAAAGAGCGGACCGACTACCTCGCTGCTGAACCAGGTAACGATACCGTCGCCATAGCGCTGAGCGACGGGCATCGAAGTCAGGCTTAACCTCTTTGACCCACTGGACGGCGATATCGGCGGGAAGATTAGCATTGATACCCAATAGCCATTGCCGCGGCTCGCGGCGCGCCTGGGTATCGAAGTGGGCGATCTGCCCAGCGGCGTGCACGCCCGCGTCCGTACGACCGGATCCGGAGACCGAGACCGGATGATCGGCCACCTTGGCGATCGCGAGGGATAGCAGTTCCTGGACACTACGGCTGTCGCGCTGCGACTGCCAGCCAACGAAGTCCGTACCGTCGTATTCCAGGCCGAGAGCGATGTGCACGTTTGCGCCAGTCAGGCTAGTGGACCAACAAACAAGGCCAGCCTGCTAAAGACCGTCGATAATCCCCTGAGCTTCCGTCTGCTGGACAGAATCCCCTTCCGCTACGACCTCTTCAAGGATGGCGCGCGCACCGTCCGCGTCACCCATGTCCACATACGCTCGAGCCAGGTCCAACTTCGTACCGACCTCGGTCATTGTCATCGTGTGCGGATCCAACAAACCGGTCTGACTTGACGTGGTGTCGACGTCGAGATCCGTCTCCGCGCCGACCAGTATGTCGGAGCCAACGATCTGTTCAACGGGGATCTCCGCCGTCTCGTCATCCCCCAGCGCCGACACCAGATCGTCCAGATCGAGAGCGACGCCGGTAGCCGTAGCGGAGGAACCCGCCGAAATATCATCGAGTACGTCGGATACTCCCGACGACGACATGACGTCAGCAGCGACTTCCGTGGCCTCGTCATCGGCGGACAGATTTGGCAAATCGTCGGCATCCAGATCCAGACCCAGATCCCCCAGATCGAGTTCCGTCACTTCCTCCCCGGCACTCTCGAGGGCGGTGTCCAGCGACGAGTCACCCGGGACAGTACCGTCCGGATCAACGCTAAGCGAGTCCGGCAGGCCAAGCGTCGGCGATTCCAGAGATGCGGCCAGGATGTCTGCATCCAGATCCGGCGTCGTCCCATCGTCTCTGTCTTCCGAAGGGGCGAACATCGCCGTCTCTAGACCGGCCAGCGTCTGATCGCCGAGACCCAATCCCTCTTCCTCGGCAGCTTCTTCAGTATCGCTCGCGTCCAGATTGAGGTCGACGCTCGAGGCATCGCCGACATCAAATGCCATATCGAGAGCGGGAGAATCGCCCGCCTCTAGAGCGACGTCGACGTCGCCGGCAGATGCGGTAGCCCCCGAGAATAACGACTCGTCGGGGCAAATCTGCTTACCCATGATAACGACTTTGTCCCACTCGGAATCGGGACCGGAACCGATCTCCCCTCGCAGGGACATTGCCGCTTCCAGGAAGGAGTCCTTGTTACCCCAGACGAAGAAGACCTCCAGAAGTTTCAGCTTCAGGTCTCGGCGACCGGGCTCGACGTCCAGCGCCTTCTCGACCAACTCAGCCGCCTGGTCATAGAGGCCATAGGCCATGTGAAAGTCTGCCTCCGCGACCGGATCCGCCTGTTCCAGGTTGATCAGGGTCTGGCTGGAAATCGTGTCATCGAACGACGTTTCTTCCGAGGCGGGTCTGCCGATGGTCAGCGTTTTTGAGATTGACGGCGAGTTACCTGCCGCCGGTTCCGGTTCCGGTTCCGATTCCGGTTCCGGTTCCGGTTCTAACATCGGCTCTAGCATTGGCTCGGGCTCAGGGTCTGATGCCGATTCTACGTCCGGCAGAGGCTGAGGCTCGAAAGAGCCTGTTTCGATCTGCTGCTCCGAGACG
>SMUZ01047953.1_pt1 | contig 30072 bp, 32 predicted proteins | sample 2456421 | NCBI WGS metagenome assembly SMUZ01 (sample SAMN11095932, study PRJNA526329) | marine sediment metagenome | biome: Marine sediment; feature: Surficial sediment; material: Deep marine sediment; isolation source: Hadal surficial sediment | place: Pacific Ocean | collected 2014-11 | depth... | reverse complement strand
GAATCGAGGTGACTTGCGCTATTTGATGTAATTGTGCCCTGGATTTTTGCGGATGCAGCAGAATCTCGATTAGCACCTGGTCAAAGTCTCGAGAGGTTAGAGGGCTCCATCAATTTCTTGTCGTGCGGGCGGTTGTAAAAGTTTGCATACTCCCAGCCGGTCACAAAAAACCGTCTCTACGAACGAGAATCTCTTCGTGTATATATAGTCTCGATCTCTGGCGTGGAATCAACGTTGCTCAACACGCGCAGCGATCGACCATACCAACGGCGCACTTACTATCAAAGCGACGCTCAATGGAATTACCCCCAAAACATCGTGTATCCACCAACTCCACCGATGCTCGAGAAACCACCGCGCTTTGATTACATGAGTATCGTAGCCAAGCTCCAACAGGTTTACGCCGCTCCAATGACCGGTCTGCAGATAGTCGATGAATCCACCCAGCATAATCAGCGCAGCTGCTACTGCGAAGGCATACGCAGTGGCGTAAAAAAACCAGGCAATTACCCGATCTGTCATCAACCTATCTCGGTGCATATCTCCGCACTAGCTTGCACCCTTCAACAACCTGATCTGTGATCAACGTCACGGATAGGTCTGGCTAGCTCTTGTCCAAAATGCTTGTATTTTGGACGGGTGCGAGAGCTACCACTCCTGAACTTACATTACCATTACAATCGAATCGGAACCGATTCGCGCGTACCTTCGTGTTATCAGTGTGGGAGGTATTATTGGGAATGCAAATGAAGACGGAAGTTCAACTATTGGGTCAAGCGGAACACGTTAGGGTGGTAGGTACGGTAGACCTGCCCGACCTTCATGTGCTACTCGCTCGACGGGTCACAAACAAAGCGATTCCTATGCGAGACCTGTTTCTCGATTTTCGCGACGCTGACCTTACGGTTTCAGCGCTCGAGATTTCGACTTTTATCGATTTCCTCGCAAGCGATCTACTTAAAAGACTCGGTACACATTACCTCACAGTGGCTAGCAGCCGCCGCTCATCCAACCATCATTGGTGGGGGAAAGTCGGTAACGCCGCCATCCTGGGACTTGCCGACTCGCATCCCCGTTTTGATGTAGTACACGATGTCGTAAAAACCGATATAGCTGCATAGAGAAACACTACTGAATCCGCGAGTTGAGTTGCTGACAGCCCGGAGAGAAGGGCTATTCTCAACGGCTTACCAAGGGTGCGAACAACGCACATCCTAGGCGAGGCTTATCGGCCTTCTTCAGGAAGGCATAAATCCGTTGCGCATTCATCCAGCCAATACAACAGCCATCAATACGACGGCGAAGGAGCCACAGAGCAAAGCTATTATCCTCGTATAGAATTGTTGAAGCTCGCGTTCGCGCAGAGACACAGTTTCCAGCAACGTGGTCAACTGCGTGTAGATTTCGGTTTTTATCTTGGCACGATCGCGGCGGTTCTCTACCGATTTAGCGGCAGCCCGCGCCATATGGGATGCCAAGTTCTTTGCCGCTAGTTTCACACGACCGACGCGCTTGCTGCGGGTAGCTTCACTGGCAGGCCACATCGTATCACTCAAGGCTTTTGAGAAATCGCCCAGTTGTGCCTCACAGGGTTGTGCTTCCCGTAGTTCGGCCATCTTTCTCTCCTGTTCAATTCATCATCTACAAGAAAGAAGTCAGGAACCGAGACCCAGGTCTCGAAAAGCACGAGGCAGCGTGATACCCATATCATCGGAAACCGTCAGTAGTCCTGGGGATGAGACAAGCTTACTGGAATCGAGACATCAGTGTCCTATATTGACCGCAAAGCTGTTAGGAAAGAATCCGATGCAATTTGCCAAATCCATCGGCTCGAAACTTAGTAAGGAAGCATTCCTCTCGCGCAAAGCCGTGTATGGCCGTCAGTACGGTTTCGACCGGTATATTCGCCAGATGCTCAAGAGCGAGGCGGATGCCATATCCCCTGATACCGTGGCTGAGCTATATGCTCACTGGGGTGATCCGCTAACTCAGAACGCTGAGAGCTACTTGCGAAGTTGCCTGGCAGAGGCGGCTCGCTGCGAGGGGCCGATCCTGCAATGTGGTACTAGTTTGCTTACGTTGATGCTTGGCGTTACCTGCAAAAACTCGGGAGAAGAAAAAGCCAAACATCTATGGTGCTTGGAAAACGATAATCACTGGGCAAATGTAATCCGTTCGTGGTTGACTCAATATTCGATCGGCAACGCCCACGTTATAGAGGCTAGAGCTAAGATGTTCGAGGACTACATCTGGTACGCCATCGACCCCACTCGTTTGGCTGACAAATTCTCGCTGGTCATCTGTGAAGGTGCGCGCGCCACGCCAAAAGGCTTGATCGGTGTGCTGGAACGCCTGGAAGATAAACTCGCATCCAATTGTATCCTTCTGACCCGGAATGTGACCAAGCTGGCCGATCTCAAACGCATCAATGACTGGGCCAAAGTACGGGGTGCTACTTTTGTTGTGGTGGAAAAGAAGGAAGCTTTCATAAAGCTTACTCTGCATACACAAGAACCCATGGCGGCACAACGGCAGCTTTAATCCGGTGAGCGCGGCTGGAGCTGGGTAGCGCTTTCCAGCTGCTGGCAAACCCGAATAGAGTTGACCGCTACGAGGAAAGTTCTATTTAGGTGGAGTGGCACAGATACATCCCGCACCATAACAAATAGCCGACACCCAAATCGTGCTGTTTCATGCCTGAACGGCCATAAACGGAAGCCCTCGCGAGTTTGGGCTTTTTGTCTTTTATCACCTTCAAGCTTCACAGCGCGAACGCCCTGGGGTGGTGTCACAAAGGCGGGAGCGAGAGTACCATCATCACCGGTGCTGGGCAGGTTGGTCACCGTCCGCGTGTGGCATGGCACAAGGGCGAGAGCGTCCGCTCTATGACTGAGCCTAAACGGTAAATGTGATTCAACAACTGAGCAAGGAAGAGAACATGTCTCATACTTATTCTGGAGGGTGCGACCATATACACACTTATTCGGACAACGATCCGATCGACATCCACACCTGCCACTGCTCTGTCTGCAAGCGTGTGACAGGTCAGGACACAACTCATGTGGTGTTTTTCAATCACGGAGATGTGGCAGTTGATGACCTTGACGGCTTGAACCGTAAGCCATTCAATGATCAAAACCCGGACGGTCCCCTGGAACTGTGCACCTGTGCAACCTGTGGCACGCCGATCATGCTCGATGACAAAGAAGGCCGTATTCGAGCGATCGTACCAAATCTGATGGGATACGACCCAGACAGCCTGCCCGCGACCTATCATGCTTTTTATGATTCGGCCAGTGGTGTCCCGGAACCGAACGACGGTCGCCCAGTCTATGAAGGGTTGCGCCCTGACTTCGTCTGGCCAGAGTCAGCCTAAAAAGCATTTTTAATATTGCATACCAGTTCATCATCGTGTCCGACGCGCCATTGCCGGCCGCGCTCCCCGAAGGGGTAGCCAACGGATCTCAGCGGCGCAGCAAAAAGGCGTAGCTCTTGCGGATGCAAAAAGTGTGACGCAGATTGGTTAGGCGTCGAAAAGGCCTCCTGTCGAAACCAGAAGGTTTTTACTCAGCGTTGGCGGCCTGGTATTTGTCCACGTTTTTCTCGAGATCGTGGTACGCAAAATAGCCAATGAACATTTCGTCCCAACTCTGTGCTCCCCAGCTGATATCTTTTGTGGGATCGGGGTTGCCTGGATTGTATTTGGAATTGTCAAAAGCGCCGGAGACGATTACTCGAGAACCTGCCGGTAACATCTTCGGACTGGTCAGCTTGTACGTTGGCTGCCAGTTGAAGTTGTAATTTGGTACGGACAACAACTCTTCAGTGGAGTTGTCCGGGTAAATCACTTTGAACTTAAAATATTTGCCACGGTAATGCATATGCGGTCGCATACCGTACAGCACGATGTCGTTTTCGAACACAAACTGCTGGGACGTTTTATGTTCCGTAGCACCCGCCGGAATGAGGAAATCACCCTGAGTTACAGACTTGTTGACGAATTCATAGTCCGGCCGCGTGTCGTGGAAATACAGTCCGATCTGGGTTTCGTCGACCGTTGCCTTCCCGTAGGTTGTGTAGTGCAGCTGTACCGAAAGTTTGTATCCTTTCGGGATGTAGACCCCGGCATTTTCCGGAAAGCGGGTTGAATCTGTTTTCCCCGGTGCGTAACCCTCTAGAAAACGACGCTGAGTACGCGCGGTGCCGTTGGCGCGCCAGTCGAAGTCGGCGGGTATGATGTAGGACAAAAGGTGGTGCATGACTTTCGGGTTGCCGGGTCGGAAGTGCACTGCTTTCACCCACTTGTCTTCCGTGAACGGCAAGTCGATTTCCACGTGACGGTAATCCAAAACCCCTGTCGCCGGCACTTCTTGCGCCGGTACGTTGACGATGTAGTCGGGTTCACCGAGTTGCCAGCCAACGTCGCCGATTTCCAGACTTTGGAGCGGATCTTCGCCATCGCCGCGCGGCGAGCCTAGATCGAACCAGTGAACCAGCGTTTGCAGTTCCTTGTCAGAGATGTAGCGCGCATTGCTGAAGTGACCTATGGCAGGGTCAACTTGTGCAGGTGGCATCCGTTTGGTCATCAATACTTCACGTATCATGGCGGACCAGCCGCGAACCATCGCATAGCTGTCCAGTGCAAACGGAGCGATGCCGCTTTGCCGGTGACAGTGCGCGCAATTGTCGCGAAGAATGGGTGCGACGTCCTTGGCGTAGTCGGGATGGTTGGCTGCGTGCATTTCACGTTGTGGGTATGAAAACTGACAGGCAGACAGGTCTCGGGTCTTCGACGCATCGGTGTCCCGCGCTGCTATCGTCACGGTGTCTTCCATCTCACCTGATACAGTTCGGGCCAACGCATCAGCAAGGGGCGTAGGCTTAGGCTCGTCGTTTCTGCGTCGCCTGCGTTCATCCAACGGACCTCTGAAGACGACTGTTCTGCGAGACGGGTCGATGACGATGATTTCAGAGGCCGTACTCAAGCTCAGATCTTCCCCGACCAGCTGCGTGTGATCGACCAGAATCGGGAAATCAATGTCGTATACATCCGCTTCCCGACGAATATCTTCGCGGGAATCTTCGCTGGATGAATTAATCATGAAAAACGCGACGTTCTGCGCTTCCCACTTCTGACGTAAGGCTTTGAACTGTGGTAGCTGGTCAGCGACGAGAGCACAGTTGTTTCGCTGGCTGATGAGTACGATGGCATCTTTGTGTCCGTATCGGGACAGCTGATGGTACTTACCCTGATGATCGATCAGGGCAAAATCACCTATGAGCGTTTGTGCTGCCAGTGCCGCCGATGCAAGACCCAACACTGGGATCAATGCCGCCAGTGCGATCAAGCTCATGCGTTGGGGCATTAGGGTCGCGCGAACGCGATTCCGATACATCATATTCAACTATTCGTCCGTAGCAACTGCGCCGTAAGATCAACCCGCGAGCATACTACAAAATCGCTTGGAGATGCCGCGTGCCCGCTTATCCAACACCTTAAAAGTACGCTCAGTCTCCTTGCAGAATTCTGCGCACATCGGCAAGTGGGTCGTTCACCACATGGGCTTCGACGTTGAAAACCATCGCGGCCCGGCGATTGGTGTCGTATGCCGGCCAATTCGGAACGGCCTTGTTGTTCGGGTTACCAGAACGTGCGAATGCTATCCAGGAACTGGACATCTGGTGTTCGAGTGAGCGGGCCTCGGCACTGTCTCCAGTTAATGCGGCCGCCAGGTCGACGTTGTTGAACATGAACGGAATATCGAGAGTGTGAGGCGATTTTAATACGCCATTTGCAACCGGCGTTTCCCAGGTCAGGTAATACTGGTAAACGGGTGCCGCGTTTTGTGCCGCTTTGCGTTCGGCCAGCGTGACCGAACCGTTAAACATGCGGTTATCACCGATGATTGCGTTGAGCGTATAGGACGGAGAGTAGTCGGGGTACATGTCGCGATAAACTGCGAGGAGCGCGTTCGCCTTTTCACCAACGACCATCTTCACCCGACCCGGTAACTGATCGTCCGTCAACGAGCCGAACCAGGGTGCGCTCGTGTTGAAAATGGTCATTTCGTCTTTGTTCCAGCCGATCAGTATCGGCACGTCTCTGGAGACCTCAGGCGCCGTTGGAGTGAACGGATCTCTCGGCAAAACATCGCCATCTACAACCGGTGCTAAACGCAGACCGGCAAAACCGCCACCGGCCTTGGCCGTTGCTGATTGCACCGCGTCGAGGATTTTTTGAGCTGGAAGTTGTTGCAGCAGAACCAGATTATCTTTATCGATACCAAGTTCGGCGAGAATGGAATTTGCGGCCTTGGTTGCTACTTGCGCCGGGATGCCAGTGAGCCCGGGTCCGCTCTGGATGATTGCCCTGTGGAACAAACCAGCCGCACTTGGCATAGCCAGCAAATGGCTGACTTTGGAACCGCCTCCGGATTCTCCCATGATGGTGACGTTCCCAGGGTCACCTCCGAAGGCTGCCGCGTTGTCCCGTACCCATTCGAGTGCGAGAACGATATCCAGCATGCCCGCATTTCCCGAGTGTGCATACGCCTCGCCTGCAACTTCCGGGAGGTGCAAATAGCCAAATACGTTCAGGCGATGATTGACGGTCACCACAACCACATCGCCCTTGTTCGCCAAACGTGCACCATCATAAACCGGCCAGGCGCCGGAACCGTACGCGTAACCTCCGCCATGCAGCCAGACCATCACAGGCCGCTTTTTATCATCGGTGTCGGGCGTCCATACGTTCAGGAACAGACAGTCTTCATTGTCGATCTTCATGTCCGAACGGGTGGTGAAGATCGTCGCCAATTGCAGCCCGAAGTCCGACGCCACAGAGGTGCGCGTGTAGCTCTGCATGGCTGGTGCTCCGAAGTTGGTCGCGTCCGCAACTTCATACCACGCCTCAGGCAGGGTCGGAGGTAGGAAACGGCGAGCCTCCGTCGGCGATGCGCCGTAACGAATACCTTTGAAGACGGCGACCCCGTTGTCTTCGATCAGACCGCGGACGGCTCCGTTTGAGGATTTCACGATGTCGGAAGGGATCGGTGCGTTTGCCGCTGTCGCCATGGTTGCGCAAAGCCCGATTGCGAGCCCGAGAAGTATTTTTTGAATTTTCGATTGCCTCACTGTGTTATCCCCCTGTGTATAGTTTTGCGTATATTTCCAGGTTTTCGCGGCCAGTTCACGTATCGTCTTCAGACAATTTTAATTCTTCGGCATGGGTACGCAACCAGTCTCGGAGCTTCAACATGCAACGGTGGCGTTACTGCGAGCAGCTGCTCATCCGTTGTGGGTTGGCGGTCACTCACACTTTCTCCACTCCATGTCAAACCGTAGCGAGATAAAAGTGCAACCCGCAGATAGTAAGCTGCGTGTCTGAAACGTAAGCGCGTCGTTCTTTTGCTCGTTTAAGAATGCCGGGTTTCTCTGCAACGATAAGGTCGATACCACTCAGTCCAGGACCTCGTCCGTCCGTTGCTTCGACAAATCTCAGCGTGGCGTTGTTGATCACTACAGTTAGATCGTCTCTCATCGGTAGATCGAGAATCTGTGCCCAATGTTGAGCCAGCGCCTCAGGCTGTGGTCCTTGTAATTCCACCCCTACCATATCAACGATGGATGATTGGTCTACTTTCTCTTTCCAGCCAAGGCCACCCGCTGGTTCCCAGTTGCCGTCGAAATCGTTGTGCTGATCCCAGTCGACCTCCAGAAAGGACGCAATCATATCTTTCGGGTGCAGCTGCAGGAGGTGATTGGTGTCGGTCTCCCGTTCCCAGGCGATACGCACGCCACAAGCCAAGGCTCGCTCCTTCACCTCCAGTTGTTCGGCATGGCTGCTCGCCTGGCAGATAACCATGTAGCCGCCGTTACCCTTGCGGTGTTCCAGATAGCGACCGGCGGCGGTATTGGTTTCGATCGGCGCGACCACTTCCAGGAAATTGTGACCGATGGCGAGAAGGGTGTTTTCGAGCCCCCAGGTACTGACGCCGTCATCGATGAAGCAAGGGTTTACGCCGAGCGTATAGGAGAGATCTTCGATCATCGGCTTAAGGAACTCAGCCACCAGGGCAATCTGTCGAAGCTGAATAGACATGGACTTTCCTCTACATGGACTTCCAGGCTGGAGTCACCGTCGCCGATGATGGTTTGAGCCTAGCCGCAGCATCCATAGTGGCGACGATATAGTCTGGTACTGGGGCGATACGTTGCATTACAAGACTAACGACAATCATCGCGGTGGTCGAACAGACTATTCCCGCCAGCATGGGGTGCAAGCCGGTCGGTTCGGCGAGCGCCGCCAGTTCCCACCCAAAGGCAATGCTTGCGCCGCGTACCATCGACGCAATTGCGCCTGGTGTATTCGCTTTGCGCCACCTCGCCCGCCGCGTACCACAAGGCCCAATATCCTTTGCTGAACCCCACCGCGCATCGCCCAGACCCCTATGCCTAATACAACGAGGAAGTAGAGGATGAGGAAAACGATGACCGTAGAATTCACGCCTCCTCATCCTCGCTGCTGGAATCTTCTTCCCAATGCCGTGTTACGACGAGAAAGCCGATTGTGTAGGCGATCCAGCGAATTGGAAACCCGAGAACCAGTGCTGTTGTCGCAAGTGGTAGTCCAAACATGACAACTCCCGTTGGCTGCGCTCCTTGACATATTTTACCACTTGGCAAAAAGTGCATGCAGACAGACGCCAGCAGAAGCACTCGCTAAATATTGGTGACCAGTTTTAATCGGGCTTAAGTCAGAATGAGATGATTAGCGAAATAAAAGGAGCGTACGAGTTATGAACCGACAGAGACTCGAGGAAGTGGCAAATGCCATGGTCGTACCGGGAAAAGGCATACTGGCGATGGATGAAAGCAACCCGACCTGCAAACGTCGGTTTGACTCCATCGGTGTCGAGGCCAATGAGGAGAGTCGCCGGGCGTATCGTGAGCTCCTTATTACGGCCGAAGGCAGCGGCGAATACCTGTCTGGTTACATTCTTTTTGATGAGACGATACGCCAGGCCACACGCGATGGTCAGCCGTTTCCGGAGATTATCGCGTCCGCAGGCGGCATCCCCGGCATCAAAGTCGATAAAGGTACCTTGGATTTGCCAGGGCATTCCGGTGAGAAGTTCACACAAGGCCTCGACGGGCTCGGTGAGCGCCTCAATGAGTATCGGGAGATGGGTGCTGGTTTCGCCAAGTGGCGTGCGGTGATAACAATAGATGACGGTATTCCGAGTACGGCCTGCATCGAAGCAAACATGAGAGCGCTTGCGATGTACGCATCAATCTGTCAGGACGCCGACATCGTACCGATCGTCGAGCCCGAAGTGCTGATTGACGGTAACCACAACATTGCAACGTGCGATGCGGTAACCCGCACGACGATTCGGTCGCTGTATCGCGCCCTGGCGGAACAGGATGTTTTCATTGAGGGGACCATCCTGAAACCTTCGATGGTGGTTTCCGGCAAAAGCTGCCCAACGCAAGCGGGCGTTGACGAAGTTGCCGAACGAACCATCGCGTGTCTGAAAAATTCCGTTCCTGCCGCGAATCCGGGGGTCGTGTTTCTCTCCGGTGGCCAAACGGTGGTGCAGTCAACGGTGCATCTGAATGCCATGAATGCGATGGGGGTTAATTTGCCGTGGCGTTTGAGTTTCTCCTATGGACGTGCGTTGCAGGAACCTGCGCTCAAAGCGTGGGCGGGTGCCGCTGAAAACGCGGCGCTCGCACAAGGTGCACTGGCTTTGCGCGCACGGCTGAATGGTGCCGCGACGCTCGGAGAATACAAGCCGGAAATGGAAGCGGCAGCGTAATACTCCGTCAACTTAAGTCATGTGAGCTTGCCGTAAACGATTGGGATCGTGGGTCAGATGGTTGTGTCAATGATTCTGGCAGCCCCGCTCGGCCATACACGCGGCCGCTTGCTCGATAGCCTTCCTGGCAGCGAAGGCGGGTGACTCTTGGGCAAGCTGATAATGGAGATAGGCGGCTGCGAAGGCATCACCGCATCCGGTTGGGTCGACCTGCTGTTCGTCAGCTATCGGTGGTACGTGCACTTGCTCGGATTCAAGGTTCTGGTGCAGCGTGATTGGGTTTGGTCCGTCTGTGATGATTAAGGTGTCCACCGATGAGCGCAACTCCAACTCATCACACTGCCCGCATAAAGTTCGCCACTCGTGCGCATTGACGATCAGGAGATTCGCGAACGCCACAAGCGTTTCTACTTGTTGCCGATCCAGTAACTCCGTGTACTGGCCCGGGCACCACAAACGAACCGGTATTTGCTCAAGTTGATGTGCCGCAGTCAACATTTTTTCAGGCACATCGGGGGCGATGGCGACCCCCTCGAAGTCGATTTCGGTCCTCAGCTTCTGTAGCTCCCGGGCGTGATCGTCTTGTAAAGAGGGACCGGGATAAAACGCGGTGAATTGTGCGCCGTCGATGTCGGTGAGCACGATGCCGCGCGAGCTCAACGTGTCCGGAACTGTGCGGATACCTCTCTGCGATATCTCGAGTCGCAAAAGGTGAGCCTGATATTCGGGCACGTAATCATCTCCGACGTAAGCGAAGGGTATAGGCTCATCACCGAGGCGCTTGAGGTTGTAGGCGATGTTCATCGCACAACCACCAAAAGCCCGGTAGAGGCGCTTCAGCTTCACGTTCCTGGTGTCGGCAGCCAACCGCTGGTCGAAAAAGCCAATGTCGTCAAATGCCAGCGAGCCGCAGACGAGGATGCTCGTCACTCGTTCCTCCGGTAGAAGTCACTTCAGGCGCGACTGCCCCAATCGCGATTACCCCAATATAGTGTCCTGTCGCAAAAATAACTTCACCAATCCGCTGGTCTTTTTCGCCCTGGACAGGCAGCCGCGTCGATTGAGGCGGCTTGCGCACCCGGGACCGACGCGATCGCGACTCCCGTTATCGCACCCGTTTGGATCGGTCTACGATGGATTCGGCGCTCAACCAGAACACCAGCTGTACGCGTTTGAGCAAAGGCAGCTCGGCACTGTTTTGCCAGCGGCTCTGCCAATGCTGAACGCGACGATTTTGCCGGAGCCAGCGGTTGAATGGCGGTGAAACGCTGGAGAAACAGGCGGCGGCGGCGATAAGCAACAAAATGCCGGGAAGAACGGGAATAAAGAGCCCGATGATGCCGAAGACTAGAAAGAAAGTCCCCAGGCAGATGAGTAGCAGACGTTTGAGCATCACTTTGGTTCTCGTCACATGCGTGGGGAAGCCGGTGCAGATTCTGTGCCAAACATAACTCTATGATTTTAAAGAATAAAATAACTCTGTCTCAATCGAAGTTGGCCAATCTCGCCACTCTTGAGCGGGAAATTGATTTTACAAAACGATTACTCAAACAGTATGAGCCTTCACCTGGTTGACAGGTCGGCTGGCTATGCTAAAACCAACTGGAGTAAGTATTTGCGTTGTTAAGTTATGCGTGAACTTGTCGGACATAGATTTTCAATTGCTGGTGCCCTATATCTGATCGTTGACGTTCAGAACGTGGCTGGCGAAGTGATGGTGTACGCCGAAGACCAGGCCAAGCGGCTTGGACCTAAGCGGGCCGCTTTTCACTATGACGATATCGCCGATCTGATCGATGTGGACAAGTTCGCCTGAGCACAATCTTTGCGAAGCCTGTCTCGATTTTGAAGTCCGTCGCAAACGCGACGTGACCCTTTACTCAGCTTACCTTTGATAGTTTTGGTCTAATTCACCAGTGCCCCCGTGCCTCGCCTCATTATGCGGACATATTTTTGATTCTATTGGCATGTGGTGTACCCACAGGTACGGGATGTGCCTATGGTGAGTGGGTTAGAGAGCGTATGACAAACCAAGAAGGTTTAGCGGAAATCGTACTCCTGTTCGAGGAAGACGGTTCGTCCATCGATTCTGAAATGTTATTTTCGGAGTTCGAGGCGCTTATAAGTGGGTCGTCAGTCGGCAAGGAAACAAACTTGGATCAGCATGCCGCCAGCGTTGTCCGGGCAGTTTACGCCCAGGTTGGTGCTGGTCTCATCGTGAGGGCGATGGTCTTTTTCAAGTTCGGCGTGGACGAAGATGGCCAGGTCAAAAAGGGATTCAACCTGCCACTTACCTATCTGCTAGAACAGGCCGGACAAGGTCCGGATCTCGGCATGGGTGCAGTGCGGATGGCATCGCGTACCCAGTGTCCCGTTCCGTGGCATGCCGCAAAGCTCTGGGAACCCGAGGGCGAAGGTGATGAGAATTCGGCAATGTTAGTGCAGAAAACTGTCTGGCGAAACGGGCTGTCACTGAACGCAAGTGGGACTGGCCAGCCCATGGAGGCCGGAATCGAATTGTTCGCCTATGGTGATGAAGCCCCGACCGGCGACAAGCTGCGTACGCTTGAAAACAAGCTCATAGAGACATTTGGCGAAGACGGCAAGGTCGGTGTAAAACATCTCATTAATCAGCAAGGTGAGCAGCTCTCAAAGATCTCCGAGAAGTATCGGGCCGATCTGGAAGTGCAGCAAAAGACGTATCTGACTCAGATCCGTGGTCATAGAGATGAGATCCAGAAGCTCAAGTCGCTGTTGCGTCACGAGCAGGAGCGCAGCCGACGTCTTCAGGCAATGTTGCGGAGCTAATACGAGCTCCGATTACTCGCTTGCTCCGAAGAGAGCGATCATCACAGTTACTATAAACACCAGTGCGAATAACGCCGCGATTCCAGCAAGGACGCCGATACCGGCTGCGCGAAGCGAGGAGTGCATCACCCCACCATGTTCGCGATGATAGTTGATCGCCGCTCCCTGCAACCGGTCTGCGGCAATTCCAGCCAACCCGGTTTGTAAAACGATGAAAAGAGCGCCATAACTCGGCATTTGATATGCCAACGCACTTATCAGCATAAAACAAACAACTCCCCAGCGTATCGTTAGTTTGGCGAGTTTGTTATGGCCAAGGCTCATGTAGTTCAAATAGATCAGGAATATACCAGCGGCCAACGAGCCGAGAATGGTTGCGATCAGAATTCCGCGGACGGAATAAAGACCCTTACCACTCGAGGTACCCAGCTCCGAATCTGGTGGTTGATAGGGATCAACAGGCATTCAAGTTCTCAGCTCACCGCCGAAAGCGATCCGCCCCAAGCCTTGAGGCTCGTAGAGAACGTGCACGTTCGCAACCGGGCAACTGCAGATTCCGGCAACCATTTCGGCGACTCTCCGAGCTTCTTCTTTCAGCGCGTGCAATTCCGGAATCTGGTTTTTTAATACTTTGACCATCACAGGATTTGTTTCGAATGGCAAAATGCTGTGATTCTCCGCGTAGTGAGCTCGTTGGTGGTAGTGGACTTTCACCCAGGTTTGGGCCGGCTGACTCTGAAAGATCTCGCTTAGACCATCGGCGATCCGTTGGGGCAGGTCCTCTGCCAATGCTGCGTGGGCTTCATCTTGAAGCAGTTCGATATCAACAATGGGCAAGTTTTGCTACTCGGCTAATGCCTCTCGACGCGCACTGCGAACTCGACGCTTTATCTCTTTTTCTACTGCAGCTTTGGCGGCGTCGGTGACGGTATACATTTCGAGTAACGCGATCTCATTGTCGGTCACCTTCTCCAGAGACAGATCACTGTACTCTTTGGAGGATGGGTCTTTGAGCAAGGCTCTGCGCACTCGGTGAAACTTGGCTACTCGCTTGAGCAACTGATAATTACTGTTGCACACCGACCCCCAATATTTTGGATAGAATTTGAGGATCGATTCCCTGGGCAAATTGGAACGGCGCTGGCGCCTGGACTTCCTGCGCATGAACCCGCACTCGAGCGGGTGCACGTGTTCGAAGGCTACACTGCCGTAGAACGAGGTAATGCCTGACACCATCTTCCCTAAATTCACACCGGTTGCACGAGCCCGCTTCAGCAACGTAATGCTATGTTCGTCGCTGTAGTAGCATTCCCATGCTGCCGTGTAAGCATCCTCCCATTCCTCTTTGGACATCGTTGGATGCTCGGAACAGACATGACACAAATCGTACTTGTTGAGATCTGGCTCAAGATAGGCTCCGGACTCAACCATTTTCTTGTGATCTTCGGAGCCCGGTAGTGGGGTGAGGTAGAAGAACTCCAGCAGATCGATGGGAATCTCGCGCTTGAGGATCTCGATGTGGTGGAGGATCGATTCTTTGGTGTCGTTTGGAAAACCCAGGATGTAACCGGCAATCGTAAAGACCCCTTGGTTCTTCCAGGCTTGAACCATCGAGCGGTATTCGGTAATGCGGTTCTGGCGTTTTTTGACTTCCTTCAGATTTTCCGGGTTGATGTTCTCCAAACCGATGAAGACGCGCTTCACACCGGCATCGACGCACTTGTTGATGAAATTCGGAATTTTGTGGCACAAGGTATCAACCTGAATGACCAGGTTGAAACGAATATCTACCTCTTCCCTCAGCCCGATGAGCCGGTCGAGGATTTCTTCCCAGTTTCGGTTGCGCGCAAAGTTGTCATCGGTAATGAAGAAACGCTTCACGCCTTGAGACAGATTTCGCTTGACGATGTTAGCCACGTCCTCGCCGCTTCGGTATCTCGACTTGCGTCCTTGTACGTTGATGATGGTGCAGAAGCTGCATTCGAAAGGGCACCCGCGCCCAGCATCAAAACTCGTTTGCCCACTGACAGTACGCTTTATTCGTTCAACGGGTAGAAATGGGATGGGGGTGTCGGAAATATCAGGTAGATCGTTCATGAAGTTATAAAGCGGTTTCAGCTCGCCTTTATAGGCATCGATGAGAAATTCATCGAGCCGGTGCTCGGCTTCGCCTGCGAAGAGAGTGATGCCGAGATCCAGTGCTTCTTTAAGTTCGGTCGGCATTTCATCCAGCATGGCGATGCTGCCGCTGACATGAAATCCACCGATGGCAACCGGGACGTTCAATTTTCGAAATTCGCGGGCGAGATCCATGGCGTGTGGGTACTGGTTGGATTGCACGCCAACGAGCCCAACGACCCCACCTTTGCGTCTGATCAGGCGGGCAATACGCCTGACGTTGATTCTGGTGTTGGTTTCGTCATAGGCGTGGATGCGAAAGTCTACATCTTTACCGAGAACGCAGCGTTCGTTCGAGTCTTCAGCCAACCCGACGACCGAGGCCAATGTGTTCGATGGCATGGAGGAACGCCACCATTGAATAACGTATCCATCGTCGTCGTAGTGCGATGGTTTGATGAGCACCAGGTGGAATTTCTTCAACGAGCCATTGCTCCTTCAGCTTCCCAGGATTTCGAATATCAGGCCGAATGCGGCGAGGTAAAAACTCAACAGAGCCAGCACATAGAAAACAATGGGTTTGTTCGCCCAGTCATTCAGCAACCTCGCTCGCTTAACGATGGGTAATAGATCATAACGTGTGCCGAGGTTTTCCAGATAGCGGAATACGAAATACTGATACAGCCCACCAAAAACGACTACACCCGCCCAGGCAAATAACGCAAGCAGCAGCCATCCTTGAATATTCTCCCGACCAAACAGCAGCGTGACGAGAAGGCTGAGCGCGGCGAGTTGCACATACGATTTGGCGCTTCCTGCATACCCTTCACAGATGCGAGTTTCCCGATCGTAGCGTTCCGCCCTCTCTCTCAGTTGTGCTTCATCCATAGGCGCGGTAGTTTACAAGGCCCGCCGTGTGAGGGCTAGAGCGTCACTAAACACCAGGCGTGGTGCCGCAGGCGCTCGCCATGGCGATGGCAACACGGTTGCCTTCGTTGTTGTTTCCCCGCACCTTCCTGCACGTCTTTACCATATAATCGTTCGATTCGTCGTTGCTGACCAGTCGCTTGAGGTTACTCGGAGATGCTGATAGAGATCTTTTCTGACATCGTTTGTCCGTGGTGTTACATCGGCAAACGGAGTTTGGATAAGGTACTCGACTCACCAGCAGGTGAAGACCTCGAGCTGATCTGGCGTCCCTATCAGTTGTATCCCACCCTGCCACCTGAGGGGATTGACCGACTGGCTTTTTTGCGTGCGCGTTTTGGCAAGGGTGTTAGTTCCGATCACGTACCAGAGCGTATTAGCGTCGAGGCACAAGCCGTCGGTCTGAGCTTCGACTTCGGGGCAATAAAAATAACGCCGAACACGTTTCAAGCACATCGGATGATGGATTTCGCCTACACGAGCGGTCAGCAGCATGCGCTGGCGGAGGTGCTTTTTCGCTACTACTTCTGTGAAGGTAAAAACGTCGGAGAAATCGACGTTCTGCTCAGCGCCGCCGAGGATGTCGGGTTGGAACGAGGTGTGGTTCTGGAATACCTCGAAAGCGACGCGGGTGGTGAGGAGGTTCACCGACAACTGGCACGCGCGGCGGATATAGATGTTGCGGGCGTGCCGTATTACTTACTGGCGGAGACCTTCGCTATCCCGGGTGCGCAATCGCCTGATGTGCTGACGCAATTCATTACCCGCGCCAAGGAGCGTCTGGCCACTGCCTGACGTTCTGAGGTGCTCCATGGCATGACTATGAGACAGCTGACTCTGCAGGGTTATGGTTTGACCAGATTAGCGTGCTGTTTCGGTATTGCCCTGCTCCTCGGCTGTAGCGAACCTACCGTTGAGTGCGGTGAACGGCGACTAGCTCCCGATATCGATCTGGGACTACTCTCGAGCGGTGAACTACGCTCCCTCAGCGCGCTTCGTGGAAAAGTGGTCTACGTAGATTTCTGGGGTTCCTGGTGTTTACCCTGCAGAGAGTCTCTACCTTTCCTCAACGAAATTCGTAACAGTTTGTCACGCGATGACTTCGAGGTCCTCGCCATCAATCTCGACGAGCTGGCCGAAGATGCAACCCGTTTCCTCACCAACTATCCAGTGGACTACCCCGTTCTCGCCGATCCCGAGCACACAACTATCAGTGCCTATGGTGTCAAGGTGCTTCCCTCATCATTCCTCATCGATCGCCAGGGTCGGATATGTACGTCCCATGTCGGCTTCAAGTCTGCACAAAAAGACTCCATCGAAGAGGAGATTCACGCACTGTTGGTTCGCTAGTTGATGGATCAATTAGCAAGGTACGGGGCTGCTCATGCAGACGATCAGCTAATCAGCAGATCAAAAGCGGATGGAGACCGGGTTGGCAAGCAGGTAATATCCACAACCCAACATGTCCACCTCGATGAGTTCGCCTGCTTTGACGACAGGTTTTCTGGGTAAAACCATTTCTGGTCCTTTCACCATTCCTTCCGGAATAGTGGCCACGGCTATGCCGATCATCGAATATTTGATTCGAAACGTTCCCCAGGTAGGCGTGATAACAACCAAAAGTATTGGTCTGGAGCCCCGGTTGGGTTATCGCGAACCCGTTTTCAGTCAGTATGCGCCGGGTTGTTTCGTCAATGCGGTGGGTCTGACAAATCCCGGTGCACGCCGCTCTGCTGAGCTTTTCGCCGAACTGGAAGTACCTGATGACCGCTTCTTTTTGACATCCATCTTTGGTGGCAGCATAGAGGAATTTGTCGAGGTGGCGCGTCTGCTCGCACCATTCTCCGACGGCCTTGAGCTGAATCTCTCGTGCCCCCACGCAGAAGGTTATGGCGTGGCCATGGGGCAAGACCCGGAACTGGTGAAGGAGATCACCGCAGCGGTAAAAGCCGTAGTCGATATTCCCGTCATACCCAAACTGACACCAAACGCGCCCAACATCGGTGAAATCGCCGCAGCGGCGGTGGCCGGTGGAGCCGATGCTCTGTGCGCCATCAATACCGTAGGGCCCGGCTATTTCAGCGCTCATGGGGAGCCTGTGCTGAGCAATGAACTAGGCGGCCTTTCCGGCAAAGGGATACTGCCAACGGGGTTACAGTGCGTACGCGACATAGCCAAACAAGTTGATGTGCCTATCATCGGCTGTGGCGGCATCAGCTGCGCCGATGATGTCAGGGCCTATCAAACTGCTGGCGCAAGTATTTTTGGCGTGGGCTCCGCCCTCTACGGGATGACGTCCCTGGAGATTGAAGATTATTTCGATGTGTTAGAGGTGGACTTCGCGGGTCTGGATAACAAGAGTGAATCCCTGGTGAGCTACGAAATGGATATGGGCTTTCGTCCCGTCACTCTCCTCGAGAACGAAAGGATTACCAACGACATTTCCATTCTCACGTTTGCTCCTAAGTTGGACATCAAAGCGGGGGAGTTCATTTTCTTGTGGATTCCAGGGTTAGGGGAAAAGCCGTTCTCGGCCTTGACCGATGACCCATTCAAGCTCGTGGTGATCAATCTGGGTCAGTTTACCCAGCAACTCATTGAGCTGGAGGCCGGTACACGGGCCTATGTGCGTGGTCCCTATGGCACGCCCGCCGATCCGCCCCAGGCGTCTCGCATAATCGCGGTGGCCGGAGGAACCGGATTGGCAGGGGTGTACCAGCTTGTGCGTGACTATGGCAACGCTGACATTTTCATTGGGGCGCGCAGTGCCGAGCGGCTCTATTTCATCGACGAATGTGAGGCCTGCGCAACGGTGCACCTGGCCACTGACGACGGCAGTCGCGGTTTCCACGGCGTGGTAACCGAATTGCTGCACCAGCATCTGGAGTCCTTGTCGGAGGAAGAGCTACGCAACGTCGTTTTCTACAACTGTGGTCCGGCACCCATGGTGCATGCTGCCTTGCGGGTGCAGCGCAGGTTTTGCTCGGATGCACAGATTTTCAACTCCATCGACTACCTGACAAAATGCGGTGTGGGAATTTGTGGCGCTTGTACAGCACCCGATGGGCGCCGTGCTTGCGTGGATGGCCCCTTTTTGCAGGCCGGTTAACCTCGCAATTAGCCCACCTTTGCTTAGTCCACCTTGGGAAGAACGAGTTTTGGCGTGACGGGCATGCTGAAAACGTGTTTGGCCATCGCATCATACACATGACCGCATTGGTCGCAGTGGATCACCAGAAACCACGGTTGTTTGGTTTTCGAGCGTTCTTCGCTTTCCTTGGAAACGATGTGTGACATCCCTTCCACGGCACATTCCGGACACTTGGGTTCCGCCATCGTTTAGTCCAGCCGCTGGTCCATATGATGGGCGGGCATAATGCCCGTTGACCTGCCGACAATTTTTGCAGGGACACCGGCGACGGTGGCTCCTGGTGGCACGTCTTGTAGGACCACGCTACCGGCACCGACTTTGGCGCCTTCACCCACCTCGATATTACCGATGACCTTACACCCCGAAGCGAGCAGAACGCCGCGGCGGATCTTGGGGTGGCGATCACCGGTTTCTTTGCCTGTGCCTCCGAGCGTCACGGAGTGGAGGATCGATACGTCGTCTTCGATCACGGCGGTTTCGCCGACGACGATGCCGGTTGCGTGGTCGAGCATCAGGCCTGAACCGATTTGAGCCGCAGGATGAATATCAACGCCTAAGGTCACACTGATCTGGTTCTGGAAAAAGCGTGCCATGGTCTTACGGCCTTGATTCCACAACCAATGAGAAATCCGATAAGCCTGTAACGCGTGAAAACCCTTATAAAAAAGAAACGGTGTGGACAGGTCTTCACAAGCGGGATCTCTGGCGTAAGCTGCCAACATGTCGATTTCCGCGGCTTTGAGAATCTCCTCGTCGTCTTCGGTGGCTTCCTTGACCACGTCGCGTATTAGCATGGTCGGGAGCATCGGGTTGTCGAGTTTGCTGGCAAGGCGAAAACTCAGCGCTGAGCCGAAAGACTTATGATTGAGGATCGTTGCATGGAAGTAGCTACCGAGTATGGGCTCTTCGGTGGCTTTCAAGCGGGCTTCCTCGCACATGATTTCCCAGAGAGACTCATGGCTGGATAGATCCAGGCAGGATTCCTGCTGAACCTGAGCCAGAATCCGGGTATATCTTTCGTCCAATGCTTGGCTCATGTCCGATTTCCACTGCCTGATTGCCGAGAAGGGCAAATGAGCCTATGCAACCGCGTTGAGAATGCAAGCATTGTGGTGTAGCCCTGGCCTAATGTAGGGTGATGCGTTTGGTAAGACACGGGCGGAAATGACAAGTTCCTTCTCGACTGTCGGGTTGATCGGCCGCCAGGGGAATCCGCAGATTCTCGAAAGCGTCGTGGCTGTTGCACAGTGTCTCGTCGGACACGGCGTCGATCTGGTCGTTGAAGACAGTACCGCACCCATGCTCAACGGTACTGGGCATGAAATACTCACCCGGCTGGAACTAGGCGAACGTTGCGATCTCATCGTGGTTGTGGGCGGTGACGGGAGTCTCTTAGGGGTAGGGCGTGATCTTGCTCACGCTCAGGTGCCGGTGCTTGGGGTCAACCGAGGTGGTCTGGGCTTTCTGGCAAACATTTCTCCGGATCAAATCGAGACAAAAATCGCTGCAGTATTGGCCGGCAAGTTCACCATAGAGGATCATTTTCTGCTCGATGCTCGAATTTGGCGTGGCGATAAGGAGGTAGGAAACTCACCGGCGCTGAACGATGTTGTCGTGCATCTCGGCGGCATGGCTCGGATGATGGAATTTTCTCTGTGGGTGGATGACCAGTTTGTTTACGATCAGCGTTCCGATGGCGTAATCGTCGCATCGCCAACGGGCTCTACGGCCTATTCTCTGTCTGCTGGTGGGCCGATCATGCATCCCGGTCTGGATGCGATCGTTATTGTGCCGATGTTTCCCCATACGCTGACCTCCAGGCCGTTGGTGGTGAGCGGGCAGGCAGAGATCAAGGTAATTGTCGGCCATTCTGAGGTTGGTTACCCCGCCCAGATCAGCTGCGATTCCCAGGTGGAACAGGTTCTCGAGGCGGGTGATGAGGTGCGGATCTCCAAATATACCCAGCCGCTTCGGCTGCTTTATCCGTTAGGCCATAGTTTCTTTGAAAGCTGCCGCAGCAAGCTGGATTGGGCCAGCCGGTTAGGCGACCGCTGAAGTTTCGAGAAATGCGGGGCATTCAAGCCAAGGACCAGTTAGTTCTTGTCCAGAAATTGCCGTCCTACTACGTCCGCTGCGCCCGCGTGAATTTCTTCGGTCGTCTTACTACGTAAGACTCGCATTTTCCTTCGGAAAAGGATACGTACGTAGTGCGTACGCAGTGGGCATCCATGCCCATCACGCTAGTTCCCGCCCATTCTGGACAGGAACCAGCTAGTCAAGCGGCTTGTCGAGGTCGCGCAACACGCCTTCGTCGCCGACGGTTACCTGCACGATGTTGCTGCGGGCATCGGCCAGAACAGTTCGTGCTCCATTGTCGCCTTCGAGCATGGCGAGCGCCCCATAGTGGGCCGGGGTGAATCCGACGGGGTGTCCTGGTTGGCCCTCATAGACGGGTTGCACGATGGCACCGTTATCGGCGGATGCAAGCGTTTGCTTGAGCAGGGAAAGCGTCTCACCACTCACATAAGGCATATCCCCCAGGGCTACGAAGAGGTAATCCCAGGCGCTTTTAGCCTGAACGCCGCTCGCCAGCGAATGACCCATGCCAAGCTCTGCGTCCTGAGCGACAACGAAGTCTGGCGAGCCCAGCTCAGTGATGAGGGTTTGATCTTCCTCACGTATCACCACGGCGACGTTGTCGAACACCGTCTGATACTGCGCACAGGTAGCTGCTAACAGAGTCTTGCCGTTGGCGAGCCGATAACGGCGTTTGTCGCTACCGAAGCGGCGAGCAAATCCAGCGGCGAGGATGATGACGCCACCGTTCATTCAACTGAGCAGATCGGTAGGTGGTCCTATCAACCGACGCTTAACGCGGCTCGTGCGCCGAGCTCGGCAAGTTGCGTGCGTGCCGCCGCTACCTGGTGCTGCCGCACGGCAGTGATCTCCGCAAGGATCGCGATGGCGATTTCCGGCGGTGTTTTGCTGCCGATGGGCAATCCAATCGGGGCATGTAGGTTGGCAATCTCTGCGGGGGTCAGATCCAGTGCCGCGAGTCGTTCTCGGCGACTGGCGGAAGTGCGCGTAGAACCCATAGCGCCAATGTAGAACGCGTCGGTTTTTAATGCTTCCATCAAGCCCATGTCGTCTATGCGAGGATCGTGAGTGAGCGCCACAATCGCCGACGATGGATCTGCAGCGTGCTTTTTCACTGCATCGTCTGGCATGTCGTTTACCAGACGCACACCGGGAACGTCAAAATCGGCGATCAGGTGCTCGCGGGGATCGCATACGGTGACGTCGTAATCGAGGTTCTTTGCCATGTCTGCCAAGTACTTCGATACCATACCGGCGCCGATGATAAAAAGCTGATAGTGCGGACCGTAGGTATGGGTAAGCACTTCGCGATCGGAGTCCCAGTCGAGGGGTTGGTGGACCGCTACATCGAGATACGAAAATGAGCGGGATTTCAGATCGACACAGCGCTGCACACAGCGCCGCTGTACCAACCGTTCATTGAGATGTGCGAAGTGGTCAATGCTTTTTGCATCCGGTGTTACCGGCTCCACAACGATATAAAGATGCCCGCCGCAGGGTAAGCCGAGCTTTTCGGTTTCTTCGCTGGTGATGCCGTACTGAAAAAACTGTGCCTGTTCGGCTGCCAGCTCACCCCGGGTCAACTTCTCGAGCAGGTCGTCTTCCACACAGCCACCGGACAGCGAGCCAACGATATGACCACCAGGGTCGCAGGCGAGCAGAGAGCCAACCGGGCGGGGCGAAGAGCCCCAGGTTTGCACAACAGTGGCCAGCCAGCAGGGTTGGCCGTCTTGCAGCCAGGCATTAACCTGGTTGAGTACTTCGCTGTCTACCGCCTGCATCGCTATTTACCGCACATCGATATAGTCTCGCAGTTTACTACCACTTAAGCCTTCCTTCATGCGAGTTATCGAAACAGTTCTGAACGAAGATTTATCTTTGTTTTCGGGCTACCTGCACCAACAGCGTATTGTGCACCGGATCTTCGAGGAGCGCGGTCAGCAGGTGCTCGAGATCGCTGATGCGGCACATGGCGAGGTCGTTCGGGCGGCGTATCGAGCGTGGCAGTCGGGGGATCTGAAAATCCGGGCGTTGCCCTCGAGCGAACCGAAAGCGTTCAAGCGGGCGTTTTCTGCCGTCGCCCGATACCCTGCATTGACCTCAGTGGTGTTGCTTGCGCTGCTGGCATTCCCGTTCACCTGGCCCCTGGCTGACGATCGTTTGACGTTGATCGCATCCTGGTTGACGGTGATCGATCTCGGCAGTGCCGTGCGGGCACCGACGTTCATGGAGCTTCTGGCGGATTTTCAGCCCTGGCGGTGGGTTACGCCGATTTTTGTGCACTACGGCGTAGTGCATCTGCTGTTTAATTGTGCGGTTGTCCTCGAACTTGGCCGACGGGTAGAGTCGGGTACTTCCAGCTGGGGGTTTCTGACGCTTGTGTTGGTATTAGCCCTCGTCAGCAACCTGGGTCAATACGCGGTTTTACCCAACCCGAACTTTGGTGGCCTTTCAGGTGTTGCCTATGGATTGCTCGGATATGTGTTGGCACGCAATCGTCTCACCCCGGATGAAGCCTGTTGGCAACTCCCGGTGGGGCTTGCTGGAAGTCTGCTGTTTTTCCTCGTGGTATTCACCACTGGGATCACCGAGCCGTTTGGTCTTTACGTAGCGAATGGGGCTCATTGGGGCGGATTGGCTACCGGCGCGTTATGTGCCTTGGTGTTTGCCAGGTCGAGACCGGGAACGGGATCTCGCGATGTGCCGGGTTCCGCGTGAATAAGGAGGGTATCGAAGGTCCTTTAGAGAAGCTCAAGGCTGTCCGCGGGGAGGTGGTTGAGTACCAGTTGCAGGTGGGGGATCGGACGATTGGGCTGAACCGCCTCGTTGGTAAAGGGCTTGAGATTCGTTTTCTGGATCAGATCAGCTGCCGTAACTGCGCAGCGCCGTCCCGCAAAAGTTATGGCGGTGGGTACTGTTATCCGTGCTTCAAGAAGCTCGCGCAGTGTGACCTGTGCGTGATGAGCCCTGACCGGTGCCACTATGCCCAGGGTACCTGCAGAGAACCCGATTGGGGTGACGAGTTCTGCATGCAACCGCACCTGGTTTACCTTGCGAACTCGAGCGGCGCCAAAGTAGGGTTAACCCGCCTTGGCTACGAGATCGGCCGCTGGATGGATCAAGGTGCCACCCAGGCACTGCCTATTCTCAAGACGCCTACCCGGCATATTGCAGGACTCACGGAAGTTGCACTCGCGCAGCACCTGACCGATCGTACGGACTGGCGGGCACTCGTGAGCCGCGACGCGCCACTCGTAGATCTCACCCAGCTTCGTGAAAAACTGCGTAATCAGGTCAGGGATCTCCCCGTAGAGGCCGTATGGCTCGAAGATGCCAGCGAAGAGCAATTTCGCTACCCCGTTGCAAGTTATAGCCCGACGCTCGAACGCCTACGTCTGGATGACGACGGATTGATTCATGGCGCACTGCTCGGTATCAAAGGGCAATATCTGATTTTCGACACAGGGGTGTTCAACGTTCGTCAGCACACCTCCTACCTTGTTTCGGCTCGAGGTCTCGAGCGACCGCCGACGCCGCCCGAGCTTAAGAGCAATGATCAAATGGAGCTGTTTTCGTGAGTAAAGACGCCGACCCGAGGGCTATATATCTTAAAGATTATCAACCGCCTAAGTACCGAACATTAGAAACTAGATTAAGTTTCGATATTCATGACGGCAGCACAGAAGTGCGTAATGATCTGACCCTCGTGCGTGATCCACACGCGCCGGCTGATGCGTCGCTGGTGTTGGACGGTCAGGACCTGGAGTTGGTTTCCGTTACCCTCGATGGCGAGACCTTGAGCGGCAACGAATATCAGGTGGACGATAGTTCGCTGACTATTTTCTCGCTACCGGGCGCATGCGAAGTCAGCGTGGTGACGCGCATCAAGCCGGAGGAAAACACCGCGCTCGAAGGACTCTACAAGTCGCGCACCATGTATTGCACACAGTGCGAGGCTGAGGGGTTTCGCAAGATCACCTACCATCAAGACCGCCCCGATGTACTTGCCAAATTCACAACAAGCATCACCGCAGATGCAGACATGTACCCGGTTCTCCTGTCAAACGGAAATCCTGTTGCGGATAACACCCAAGATGGGCGACGCACCGTCACGTGGGAAGACCCGTTTCCCAAACCGAGTTACCTTTTTGCGCTGGTGGCGGGTGACCTGGAGGTAATCACCGACACCTTCACGACCATGAGTGGCAGGTCGGTAGAACTCAGGATCTATTCAGAATCGCACAACATTGGTCAATGCAACTACGCGATGGAGGTGTTGCAGCGCGCAATGCGCTGGGACGAGCAGGTATTCGGCCGGGAATACGACTTGGATATCTTCATGATAGTCGCTGTCGAAGATTTCAACATGGGCGCCATGGAAAACAAGGGGCTCAACATTTTCAACACATCATGTGTATTGGCGTCGCCTGATACGGCGACAGACTCATCCTACCTGCGCGTCGAGGCGGTAGTCGCCCATGAGTACTTTCACAACTGGTCAGGCAACCGGGTAACCTGTCGGGATTGGTTTCAATTGAGCCTCAAGGAAGGTTTCACGGTATTTCGTGATGCGGAGTTCTCCTCGGATATGAACTCGCGCACGGTCAAGCGTATCGAGGACGTCAGCTTTCTGCGTGCAGTACAGTTCGCCGAAGATTCAGGTCCGATGGCTCATCCGGTGCGCCCGGCTTCCTATATTGAAATCTCCAACTTCTATACCACCACGGTGTACGAGAAGGGCGCGGAGGTGGTGGGGATGTTACGCACCCTGCTCGGACCCGAACGGTTTCGTGCTGGGTCCGACCTCTACTTCGAGCGTCACGATGGCAGTGCGGCAACCACCGACGATTTTCTCGCGGCCATGCAAGCGGTGAGTGAAGTGGATCTGGAACAGTTCCAGCGCTGGTACGAGCAAGCCGGTACACCGTTGCTTGTCGTGTCGAGTCATTGGAACGCGGGAACCTTGACGCTTGAGATTACTCAGAGTTGCCCGGCGACACCCGGGCAGCCGGAGAAGCTGCCGTTTCACGTGCCGATTATGCTTGGGTTACTTAGCCGTCACGGCGCTCCGCTCAATTGTGCCGACCTCGACTGTTCTTTCAGCGACGTTTTCGAACTTCGAGAAACAAGCAACTCCCTGTTGCTGCATCTCAGGTCGGAGCAGGCTGAACTAGTCATTCGCGGGCTCGATAGCGAGCCCCAGGTGAGTTTCCTGCGTGATTTTTCCGCGCCGGTGCGTGTCGAATTTCCACGTTCTTTACAACAGCTTAGCTTGCTGGCCGTGCACGATCCTAACGGCTTCGCCCGTTGGGATGTCATGCAATCGATTCTGGTCGCAGAGATCGATCGGCTCATTATGGAATCTGGCGAGCCGAGCCAGTTCGTAGTGGATCTGTTCGCGACGTTGCTCGATAAAACAATCGCTTGTTCCGCGGATGCCGAACAATTGTTCATGTTTGCAGTAATGCTCAACCTGCCTGATGAGAACTATCTTTTCCAGCAACAAACCGCCATCGATGTGGACGGTATCTGTCGCGCGCGCGATTTGCTCAGGCACTCGTTGGCCGTTGCCTTGAAAGAGAGGTGGCACTCGCTGTATGAGGTCAATGAGATTACCGATGGATATCAACCGGACGCACTTTCCATGGCGCGGCGCGAGTTGCGTAACATCGCGTTTGCGTATCTCACCGAAGCGGCCGCTGCGCATGAAGCGCAGATGCTCATCGAAGCCCACTACAATTCTGCGGACAATCTCACTGATCGACGCGCTGCGTTGTCTGCGGTCGTCAACTGCGATGTTTTAGCGGATGAATTTCGTCAGCAGTTACTCGATGACTTTCTTCAGCGCTGGCAGAACGAATCTCTTGTCGTAAACGTATGGTTCTCCGTTCAAGCGACCAGCCGGTACGCTAACGCCGCGACGATTTGCCGCCTGGAAGAACATGCGGCGTTCGACAAGCGCAACCCGAATAAGCTGCGTGCGGTGTACGCGGCGTTCGGTCAGATGAATCAGCGGAATTTCCACGCAAGCGACGGCAGCGGATACGATCTGTTAGCTCAACGGATCATCGACCTGGATCAGTTCAATCCACAGATTGCCGCTCGGTTGTTGCAACCGTTAACTCGTTGGCGCCGCTACGATGAGCAACGTCGTGAGTTGATGCGTAAAGCGCTGGAACGAATCGCTGCACGAGAAAAGTTGTCCAAGGATGTCTTTGAGGTAGTGGCCAAAAGCCTGGAAGCGGAAGGATGAGCGTAGTGCGGACAAACCGTACCTTAGTGTGTATTCCGCAAACACGGTCGCGGTCTCGACAAGGCTTTAGCAAAGCACTTTTTCAAGGGTGAGGGTTCGAAGGCTGTAACCGACGCATGTGTCTGTATTTGGACGTTATCTGTTCAGGTACCTTGCTTGAATTGCGAGCAACCAGCCCGGGCAGCCAAGCCACCAGCGGCGATTCCCCAACCACTCGTACAGACCCGAATATAGCCATCCGAATCCGAACGCAGCCAATGCGAAAAACTCAGCCCAGAACGCTCCTCCGTAGCCGGGAAGCGACGCGTCTCTTGATACGGATACGAAGACCAGTGATATCAGCATGACGAGGCAGCAGACAGCATAAACAACAGATCGACAGGCACCTTTTTTCTTGCCCCACGCGCGGAGAGTGAAAACAACCATTATCGAAAACAGCATGAGAAAAAAAACGATGGCGCTGAGAGAATGGATTGTTGCTGGCGTCGTGTAGAGCAAACTCGCAATATTTTGGATGTAGTCGGGAACGCAACTGGAATCGGGCAACCCACACTTGGTAGTTCCGGTAGGGAAGATCGCGACGAGGAACACCGTGAACGATGCAACCTTCGCTGAGCCGTACTCGATCCAGTTCCTCGTCTCAGAATGCGGGCTTCCTTTGTACGCGCCCAGGAAGGCTGAGATGATAAACAACAGCCCGACAAACAGATCTTGGGCATCTGTGTGATAAGACGCGCTGATAGATCCGAGGGCTTCGCCAGATACGATTGCTGTGACCACAGCGATTCCCAATGCAATCAAGCCCACAAGCCCTCGAATCATGCGATAGCTAAATACCTGTTCGACCCTGGTCTTCGTATCATTCATGGGATCTTCCTTGTTGCCTGCTTCTTTTTGCCGGTACCATCGTCTTTTCGATCTCGCCCGCTGCCGGGACACCCTTGGCAGGCTTGGCTTCCCATTCCATAACAGGTTTCGCACTTGTCGTCACTCATGATTTTCAGTTTGCTTTGTTTGGGTCAGGGCATGATCTTGACATTGGCTATCAGGGAGGGGGGATGCGCTTTATATCTTGTCCTTTTCTGGTTATTACCTTCGCCGCGACTTTGGGTGGCTGCAGCAAACAACACGATGGGTACGCCTATGTCTGCGCTCTCCGTTCATCCCGGTATGATGGTTGCGCCATGAAAGTTGTCCTGAAGGTTATCCTCAGCTTCGCGCTCAGCCTCGTGCTCATCCTGCTGGCGATGATTGTCTTCGCCTTCTGGAAGCCCGTAACCGCGTCGAAAACCATCTGGCCCGTGGTGGAAAACTACATGCTGGAAGAACCATTCCTGGGCATCACGGCGAACGGCACAGTGATACCGGATCTCTTCCGCATCGAATCGACGGGGGTAAGCACGCAACCCGTGGTGGCTGCGGCCAACAACTTCATCGCCAGTCTGAGCGAGGCGCAACGCGGGCGCCTGCTCTTTCCAGTAGATGATCTGGAGTGGCGGCGCTGGGCAAACATCCACATCTCGACGCGCCAGGGGGTGGGCCTGCTGGAGATGAACGAATACCAGTCGCGCGCCGCAATGGAGTTGCTTGGCACCGGCCTGAGTTCGCGTGGTCTCAAAACCAGCCGTGACATCATGCGCCTGGAGGGTCACCTCGCCGATCTCATGGACGATCACGAACAGTACGGCGAAAAACGCTACTGGTTCACGATCATGGGCGAGCCGTCCATGACCGAACCCTGGGGCTGGCAGATTGACGGCCATCACCTGATCATCAACTACTTCCTGCTCGGCGATCAGGTGGTGGTGACACCCATGTTCATGGGCTCAGAGCCAACGAGCGCTGCGACTGGACGCTTCGCCGGAACAGCCATACTCGAAGAGGAGCTCACCGCAGGGCTTGCACTCATCAATTCACTCGATGAAGAGCAGAGATCCGTCGCAATCGTCAAGCAAAACAAGATAACCAACAACAACCGTGGCGAGCTGTTTCAGGACAACGCTATCGTCGAGTACGCAGGAATTTCTCTTGCGCAACTAACACTTGCGCAACGTGAACGCGCCCTGGAATTGATCACTCTTTATATCGGCAACATCAGTGAGGGGCATGCCGAGATAAAACTCAGTGAAATTGTTCGCCACTGGAACGATACCCACTTCGCCTGGGTTGGTGGCACCGATCCTGCGAGTATTTTCTACTACCGTATTCACAGCCCGGTGGTGATGATCGAATACGATCATCAGAAACCCGTCGCCCTCGATGGGCCGGACCTGCCCAGCCAGGACCACGTGCACACCGTTGTGCGCACTCCCAATGGCAACGACTACGGTAAGGACCTGCTGCGCCAGCACCTCTCCCAACACGGACACTGAAGACGCTGACTATCGACAATCAGCCGTTTCTGGACTTGTTAGAACAAAACGTTCAGGAAAACCGCAACCAGAGGTGATGAAAACCGCGCAGCAGATGCGAAGGCACCCGTTCGTTTTTCCCGGATGCTCGTTCGACTGAACCAAATCGCGCGACGAGCGCCTGCATTGCCGCTTTCGCCTCCATCCGTGCAAGCGGCGCGCCGATACAGAAATGAATGCCGAAGCCGAAAGTGTGGTGGTGGTTCCGCTTACGGTCGAGTCTGAACTCGTGCGGCGCATCATAGTTTCGTGGATCACGGTTCGCTGCCGCCATGATTACATGCACATTATCGCCGACAGCCACATCCTGACCGTGATAGTGCATGGGTTTCAGCGCCTGGCGCATCAGGAACTGAACCGGGGCATCAAAGCGCAGTGTTTCTTCGATGCCCGCATCAATGAGTGTCGGATCGGCGGTGAGTTGGGCGTATAGATCAGGTCGGTCAACCAGAACGTTGAGGTAGTTGCCCAGCAAATTTGTCGTGG
>SMUZ01071442.1_pt1 | contig 30107 bp, 22 predicted proteins | sample 2456421 | NCBI WGS metagenome assembly SMUZ01 (sample SAMN11095932, study PRJNA526329) | marine sediment metagenome | biome: Marine sediment; feature: Surficial sediment; material: Deep marine sediment; isolation source: Hadal surficial sediment | place: Pacific Ocean | collected 2014-11 | depth... | reverse complement strand
TCCATGCCCCGGCTGAAATTAAGGGCCTCCAGTGCTCCCGCCGTTTCCAGAATGGCCGCCAGAGCCGAGTTGGAATCGCCCAACATCGCCGCCAGCACAATAGTGACGGCCACCTGCCGAATGATACCGCGGGTGGAATGCTTGAGCAACACGTGCTGATACTCGTGCGCCAGCACGCCGGCCAGCTCTTCCGGCGTCTCCGTGGCATTGATCAATCCCTGAAACACCACCACCGTACCACCGGGCAGGGCCAGGGCGTTGACCATGTTCCCCGGATGAACGTAAATATGAAACTGATAGGGCTGTTTGGGCACGGCGGTCAACAGCCGCTTGGAAATGGCGTCCAACGCCTCGCGCAATTCAGGAGGCGGTTCCTTGAGCGGCGGCTGGAACATGCTTTCATAGACCGTCTCGCCCAGCTTCTCCTCCCACGCCACCGGAATGTTGCCCGCAAAGGTGTCGGACAACACGGGCAGGCCGAACTTCCAGATGCCGAAAAACAAGGGGGGAATGAGGACCAGCGCCAACACGATCAGGGCGCGCCGTAAATTCCGCCGTTGCGGCGGCGCCAAAAACGAACCCAGCGCGCCCGGCGCCACGCGGTGTGCTTCCGCCAGAAACTCGGGGTCCTCGATAACCACCAACCGGGGAGTCACCTCGTTTTTGGAGATGAACCGCTCCAGTCTTATCGGGCCGTCGGAGCCGGTGCGGGTCATCCGCAGTCCGGAATACGGCCAGGAAAGGAGGGGTTGGTCCGGGAATATCAGGTGCAGGTGCTGGGGATTGAGACGAAGCTTGACGGGATGCCGTGTGGGGCTTTTCCCGTCATAGTAGAAACCTTCAAACTCCATCAGGGAAGGAGACATCTGGACCTGTCAGCGATGGCGGGGTTAAATTCCGAAATCCATGTCAATGTCCATTCCGTCGACGGCTCCTTCCGCCAGGGCGCCACTCTGTTTCGCATCCTGCACCACCTTGTCCAACCGCATGTTGGCGTCAATCGTGAGATGTTGCGTTACAAAACTCAAGTTGCGCACCATGACCCAGGGATAGGCCAGCCCCAGGGTAACCACCAGCAGCAGCATATTCACCAGATTGAGGGTGAGCATCTGCCCGCCGGTGGCGCTGAAATTGAAAGTGCCTCCGGCGAACCGGGTTCGACTCCAATTGTAACGCGCGAGAAATGCCTTGTACCAGAACCAGTATATCCCGAACGTCAGGGGGACCAGAAGAACGGAAATCATGAACTGGGTGAAAATATCCTTGCCGTCACCCTCGTACTGAATGTTCTGGTTGCCGAAATGGGAATTGCGCATCCAGAATGTGCGCCTGGCGATGGTGAAGTAGGGCCAGTACAAACCCAGGGTGAATAAAGTCAGAAGGAACCCTTTCACATACAGGCCGATGGCCTCCTTGCGCGACCCGCGGAATGAAAATCGAATGCCGCGCCACGCCGTTCGGGACAGCCGGTAGCGGTACGCACCCACCAGGATCGCCGGAATCGCCACCAAGATGGCCAGCACCAGAGCGCCGTTCACCACGCCTGACATTTGCGGCCCGACCATGTTTTCCACCACCGCCAGGCCGGCGGCCAGAGCGATGAAGAGCAGGTTGAAAATCATCATGCCTTTGAACAATTCCTTACCGGTACCATGATAAAAAAAGCGGTCCCCGGTAAAAGACATTTGTTCCCACAGATAACGGCGCTCTTTGGTCTTGCCCCAAAAATAGTAGATCCCGAGGGTCACCATGCTCAAGATCCAGTTCACCAACTGGATTTTGAGCAGCCCGCCGCCGGTGCCGTGGAATCCAAAATGCAGGGATTTCCCGGAAGGAGACTGGGCGGCCAGCGCCTTCGATGGGCTTTTTTGGAGGGTTTGTTGGGGTTTCTCCCCGGGAGAGGCCACGGCTGCGGGCGCCACGGCCAGGTCAGCATCGTCACTCAAATCCACCGTTTCGGCGATCTGGTAGGTCTCTTCCTGCGCTTGCCCGGAACGTTCGACCTGAAAGCCGATGGCCTTCAGATAATTTTCCGCAACCACCGCCTGCCGATCGGAAACCTCATTCTGAAAACGCCACACCTGGCCCTTGGACACTTTGTCGATAATGGACTGGGCCTGCTGAGGCGCCATGCGAAACATCAAGGCCAGTTTTTTCGCGGCGGTCTCCTGGTTCTCGCCGGCGTATGCATTCAATACAAGAAAACAACCCATAGCTCACCTGTGGTTTGAAGGAATCAAAACAATAATGCGGGCGCAGGGCCCGCCAGGGGAATTAACGTTTTTTCTTAAACAGGTTTTTGATTTTGCCGAAGAAACCCGTTTTGCCTGCGCTGGAACTTTTCATCGGCATGCTCATGCCGTCGTCGGCAATCACGGGAATGCATTCCACATCAAAACCCAGATTTTTCAGATAGGACTCCGCCACTTCCGACTGCCGGTCGGAAATCTGGTGATCGAACTGCCAGGGGTTACCATTGGCCAGATTGTCGACGATCGGGCTCGCCTCTGCCGCGCCCATACGAAACACACGGGCCATTTTCTCCGTGGCCGCATCCTGATCGGTCCCGGTCCAATTGTTGATCATCAAAAAACAGCTCATTAGCGCCTCCGAAATCTTACATATAATGTTAATGTATCCTTTGCTAGTAGTATCACTGATAACCCCAAAAATTTAAAGAAAAAATTTACCCCCCTAACCCATTGTTATAAAGGAAGGTTTGTGGCCGCTGGCGGACCTTTCAGAGGGCTGGTGGATTGGGGTGGGCGCCACTAATCAGCCCCTAATCAATCGGATTGAACAGGATGCGGAAAAGCTGAAAGAAGCGCTGATCACGGGGGCTGAGGCCCGCGGTTCAATAAAAGTCAAAGGCCACTTGCTGTTCCGTCCAGCCCAGAAAACCGTCTTCCAGGGGATCGCCGGTAAATTTATCGATGTTCTGGACCCAGCTTTCGGGACGGTCCCAATGGTCCCCGAAATGATAGAGGTACATCTTCGCCCGGATTTCCGGAGGCAGGGTCATCAACTCCTGGTAAGAGGCGTGGATGCCGCCCTGAAACAACTGGCAGTCGTGAAACATCACTTCCGCTTCCCGGCTGAAACGTTCGGGATATTCCCGGTCGAACATGGTGTCGCCGGAAATCCACACTTTCTGGTTGATGAACACGCCGGAGCACCACTGGGATTCATCGACACTGAGCGCGCTGTCCGGGAAATGGCGGGTCCGCATGATCAGCATTTCGATCGGCCCGTATTGGACCATCCAGCACTTGCGCCCGTAAGCCTCGATGGTGCGGGGCCGCAGGATGTCGAAAAAGTCGGTGATCTGGAGCGATCGGCCCTGGTTGGCCTCACAATATTCTGCGCCGCCCGACAGGCTTTTGCTCCACAAAAGGTCCTGATAATCGCGCAGAACGATCAATTTCGGCTGGCGCGGGGGCTGGCCGTACCGGTTCATCAGCATGATTTCCTCGAAGCCGCCGATATGGTCGGCGTGGCTGTGGGTGGGTAAATAACAGTCCACGTCCCGCACACTCAGGCCGAGGTCGTTCAGCGCCAGGGGGCCCTGCGTGCCGCAGTCGATCAGCACATGGTGATCCCCCTGGATCAGCAACATGTTGGATTGGCGGCGCCGTTTGGCGAAAGCCGACCCCACGCCGATGAACACCAGGCGCAAATGCCCGTCGGTCTTCAGGGAAAGCGGTTTCCCGTCCTTGCATATGGGATTGACTTCGTACATAGTTCCGTGAGGGTCCCGCCTTAAACTGGGCGGCGGCCGGTTGCAGGTGCTTGAATTACTTCAAATTCATCTCTTTTTACCATTAGAAGCGATTCAAATCCTATACGCCACAAAAAAAACATGTAAAATATTATGGAGGCGTAACCGATTCCGAAAGAGCTGTCCCAAACGCCCACTGAAAACCATTCAAAAACCCTCGATCACCCCGGCTGGAATCATCCGGGTGGCCCGGTCAACCGGCAACAAAAAAAACATAACTTTTTTCAGGACGGCAACCCATGGCGCAAACTCCCGATTACCGGAAAATGAGCAAGACCCAGTTAACGGCGCTGGCCCGGCGCAAAAAAATTCCCGTGAAGGCCGGCCTGCTGAAAGAAGACCTGGTGAAAGCCCTCAAAAAAGGCCTGCGCAAAATCGAAGCGCAGAAAAAATCCAAACCCAAAGCCGCCGCAAAAAAGAAGGCCGCCACCAAAAAACGCAAGCCGATGGCTGCCGCAAAAAAGAAGGTCGCCACCAAAAAACGCAAGCCGGTGGCCGCCGCAAAAAAGAAGGTCGCCAAGACCTCCAAAACCAGCCCCGCCAAACGCAAAACCAGAAAAATCGCAGTAAAGAAATCCCCCACCCAAAAGAAATCTACCACCCAAAAAAGAAAAACCACCCGCGTCACGAAGCCCGCGCCATCGGCACCGCGCTCCCGGCCGGCAAGAACCGGTTTGCCCGACCGCTATGGCGATCATCGGCTGGTGGTGCTGGCGCGCGACCCTAACCAGGCCTACGTCTACTGGGAGCTGGATCCGAAACGGATGCGCGAACTGGCGCCGGGCGGAGAACCCGCGCGCTGGGTGTTGCGGGTGTATGCCGCACCGCTCCACCCGGGGGTGGAAAAGGGTGCGTATTTCGACGTGGATATCAACGTGAAAGACGGCAGTTATTACCTCGACCTTTCCCGTCCGGGCGCCCGGTTCACCGTGGAAATCGGCGTGGTGGATGCCTCCGGGGGGTTCCGCGCCACGGCCCAATCGAATCCCGTCATTCTGCCCCTGGATCATCCGTCGAAAACCGTTGCATCCCCAAGCACGGCGCCTGCTAAAGATTCGGCTTTTTTTGACGGGGGTTCGGCCCTCCTCCCGGGGTCCAGCGATAAGGTGCCGATACCGGAAGCGTTGACCTCGCCGCGGGGGTCCCGCTTTTTCAAACCCCCCTCTTCCTGGTCCCGGTAAAGGACCCTGGCCATGCCCAAAGGTTACCTCGCGTTGGTTCTGCACGCCCATCTGCCCTTTGTCCGGCACCCGGAACATAAGGATTTTCTGGAAGAGGACTGGTTGTTTCAGGCCATCAGCGAAACCTATATCCCGCTGATCCAGGTGTTCGACCGCCTGATGCAGGATGGCGTGCCGTTTCAACTGACGATGTCCTTGTCGCCGCCCCTGCTGTCCATGCTGAGCGACGACCTGCTGCAGCAACGCACGGTGCGGTTTCTGGACCGTTCGCTGGAGCTGGCGGAAAAGGAGATCAAACGCACCCGCAGGCAACCGGACGTTCAGCCGCTGGCCCGGATGTACCGTGACAAGCTGGGCGAAGCGCGCGACCTGTTTGTTCACCGCTACGGGCACAACCTGATCCGGGCGTTCCGCGATTTCATGGACGCGGGGCATCTGGAGATCATCACCTGCGCCGCCACGCACGGCTACCTGCCGCTGATGACCGTGGTCCCCAACGCGGTGCGGGCGCAAATCCAGGTGGCGATGCAGACCCATGAACAATTTTTCGGCGTCCGGCCTTCCGGCATCTGGCTCCCGGAATGCGCCTACCAGCCGGGCCTCGAAGAATTTCTGGCGGAAGCGGGGCTCGACTATTTTTTCGTGGACACGCACGGCCTGCTGTACGCCGACGCCCGGCCGCCGTACGGCGTGCACACCCCGGTGCTCTGCCCCAACGGCGTGGCCGCCTTCGGGCGCGATGCGGAATCCTCCAAACAGGTGTGGAGTTCCGAGGAAGGCTACCCCAGCGATGTCAACTACCGCGATTACTACCGGGACATCGGGTTCGATCTCGATCACGCCTACATCCATCCCTACATCGCCGCCACCGGAGACCGCAAAATGACCGGCTTCAAGTATCACCGCATCACCGGGCCAACAGACCGCAAGGAGCTGTACCAGCCGAAACACGCCAAAGCCAAGGCGGCGTCGCATGCCAGCGATTTTCTGTTCAACCGGCAGAGGCAGATCGACCGCCTGGCGGGCCGGATGGACCGCCCGCCGATCATTGTCGCTCCTTACGATGCCGAACTGTTCGGACACTGGTGGTACGAAGGACCGGAATGGCTCAACTTTCTGTTACGCAAAATCGCCGGCGATCAGGAAGTGGTGAGCCTCATCACGCCGGGGGAATATCTGAAACGCCATCCGGAAAACCCCTGCACCACCCCCGCCGCCTCCAGCTGGGGTGACAAGGGGTATCACGCACACTGGATGAGCGACAGCAACGACTGGATTTACCGCCACCTGCACAAGGCAGCCGAGCGGATGGTGGAGCTGGCGCAACGGAATCCGCAGGCAACCGGCTTGGAGGAACGCGCGCTCAACCAGGCGGCGCGGGAGTTGTTACTGGCGCAGTCGAGCGACTGGGCGTTCATCATGTTCGCCGGAACAATGGTCGACTATGCCGACAAACGCACCCAGGATCACATCGTACGCTTCAACCGTCTGTATGAGGAAATTCGTAAAGGCAGGATCAATAAAAGCTGGCTGGCCGATATCGAGTCGAAGGACAACATCTTCCCCCACATCGATTACCGGGTTTACTCGTAGGAATTCCCGGTGACCTGGGTCAGTTGAGGCGGGGATTCGACAGACCCGTTTTTCTTCCACACCGGGTGGTCGTGTCCGGTCAGAAAAAATCCGGCCAACAGCAACAGGACGACAGCGGTGGCGCGGCGGTATTCGATCCTGCGTATCGCGGGTAATTGCCAGAGCAGGGCGAGGCAGACCATCCAGAACAGCAGTACGGCCCACAGATACTGGTTGTCCAACCCATTCCTCAACATCGCCTGTATCGACGGATAGGAAAATAAGGTCAGGGAAGCTAAAAACAACGCCGCGGCGAAACGGTGCGATCGTTCCTGCATGAAGCCGCCGCGCTCCAGCACCCCGGCCAGGCCCAGGTAAACCATCGGCAGACAGAAACCGGCGTACGGTGCGATGCCCAGCACCCTCAGCCCCAAACCGAACTCCATCGTCAAAATCATCAGTCCGTAAATAAAACACAAAAACAGGCAAAAGCCATAAGGCCGGGTCGACGGCGAAGACCAGTACGCCGCGAAACCGGAATGGGGTCCTTTGGCGGTGAACAACAGGACGGCGCTCAGCAACCAGACCGCCGTCATGATATGCAAATCAAACATGGAAGGCAGTTGCGCCAGAGAAAACGCTTCGGCGAAATTGTTGTGTGCGCCGCCAGCGGTCTGCTGAATAAAATTTCCAAAAGCCTGAGCCAGGCTGTGTGGATCGAAAAGAAAAACACAGCCCAGCACCGCTCCGGTGACGAACCACGCCAAACCCTGGCGCACCGGATGGTTTTGGTTTTCATGATTCAGATAAAGGAAAGTCAAATACAGAACCGGCAGGTACGCCAAGCTGAAGAAATGGGCGTTCACGGAAGCGGAAAATAACAGACCGGACAGCATCATGGGGACGATCCATCGCTGCGACTTCGCCGCCCAGACCAGCCCGGCGGCGGCACCGAGGGCCCAGGCGATGGCCATGCCATAGGGCATCCCCTCACCCAGCGCGTACAGGAACCCGGGATCCAGACCCATGAACAACGCCGCCCAGAACGCGGTGTGTTGGCTCACGATAGAGGTCAACAGACAGTAAAAGGAAAATACCGCGAGGTAATATACCCGGCAAAATGGAGGACAATATTCGCCCCACCCGGGTTCACGGCGCCGGGCCAATGGCCGGGGGCCCACCCGAAGGCGATGAAAAACGGCAGGGCCAGCAGGATGCCCACTCGCCAGTCCAGCCAGGAGGCGGTATCGATCCGCGCCGGTACCAGCCGTTCATCCGACTGTAACAGTTTTATTTTGACGTGATTAAAAATCGGTCGATCATCCTGTCCCCCAGGTTTCGATTCAAAATACGGATCGGGTTCCCGTCCAACCCGCTCCCCACTCAAAAAACAGTATACGATAAAAAACGCAGAATTCCTATAACTTACTGATTTTTAAGGTGTTGTATTATAATGGGAGCCGGCCCGGAGATTCTCCGGGATCCCGACCGGGACCCCCACCACATACTTAAAATTGGAACGGATCAGCCGGATAAAGGCAAGCATAAAATAACATTGGATGTAAATCAATTAGGCCCGGGGGGGTTCTTCCTCGACCGTTGTAGTGGGTCGATTTATAGAGTGGTTTGAAATCGCCCCATGAATTAGGTCAACTATAATGATTTCTTCCCCGTACTCCCCGTCCCATGCTGCTTTCGTCCTCTGTGTCCTCGACGGTGAAATCGGTTCGCTGACCCGCTAAAAATGTGAGTTTTTCAGGCCTTTGGTCATGGAATTCCCGATGATTTACGCTATAATTCCAACTGTACCCCGCTCACCAACCTGAATCGCTTCTAAGACTATGAAATATATGGTACTTATGTGCAATGGGCTGAGTGATCAGCCGATTGCCGAAAAAGACAATCGGACGCCCCTGCAGTTGGCGGATACCCCCAACCTGGACCGGTTGGCGGCACAGGGGCGATGCGGTTCCGTGCGCACGATTCCGGAAGATATGCCGGCTGGCAACGAGATATCGTACCTGTCCCTGCTGGGTTACGACCCGGCACGGTACAACCTCGGCCCGGCACGCTTCGAGGCCCGGGCCCTGGGCGTGGAGCTGAAGGACGATGAGATGCCGTTGTGCTGTGATTTCATCATCCTGCAATCCAGCCATAACGACATGATTCTGAAGGATTTCACCGCCGGGCAATTGTCTGCGGACAACGCGCAACTGCTGTTGGGGGCTCTCCAGGAACAGATACCGGACGCGGTAACGTTTCACCCCGGCGCCGGTTATCACAACCTGATGGTGATGAAAGGCGTGTCTCTGCCCGAACGCCTGATGCCGCCGCACGAGTTGATCGGCGAAGGCATCCGCAAGCATATGCCGCAGGGCGAAGGAGGCCGGGAACTGGTTTATCTGATGAACCAGGCGCAGATCATCCTGCACCATCATCCGTTCAACCAGGCGCGCGCCAAAAATGGCGATGACGTGGTCAACAGCGTCTGGTTCTGGGGCAACGGTAACGGCCAACGGGAAACCCCGCCGGCCTTCGCCGAAAAAGTCGGGAAAGAAGGGGCGGTGGTCACCGCTTCCCTGCTGATGAAGGGCATGGCTCAGTCCGCCGGGATGTACACCCCGGAGGTAAAGGGCGCAACCGGTTTCCCCGATACGGATTACCGGGCCAAAGTGACCGCGGCGCTGGATGCATTGGTCACCCGCGACGTGGTGTTTCTGCACGTCGCCACCGCCGAAGTGCCTTCGCTCCACGGCAACATCGACGACGTGATTCTCACCATCGAGGATATCGACCGGGAAGTGGCAGGGCCCTTGCTGGATGCGGTGGAGGAAAACGGAGACCTCACCCTGCTGATGGTGGAGAACCACATGAGCTCGGTGAATCTGATGCGCTATACGAAAGATCCCGTTCCGTTCGTGGCCTATCCCTCGACCCGGGGGGCGGATGCGGTGGAACGGTTCGACGAGGAAATCGTGCTGAGCGGGTCGGAGCATTTCAAATCCGGCTCCGCTTTGATCGAAGCGTTCCTGCATGGAAAATTATGAGCGGCAACCTGATCGTACAAAAATACGGCGGTACCTCCGTGGGCACGCTGGACAAAATCCGCAAGGTCGCCCGGCGAATCAAGAAAAGCCGCGACGCGGGCAAAGACGTGCTGGTGGTGGTCTCCGCCATGGCCGGGGAAACCGACAAGCTGTTGGCCATGGCGCATGAGTTGTCCGACCATCCCAATCGGCGGGAGACCGACCTGTTGTTGTCCTCGGGCGAACGCATCTCCAGCGCCCTGCTTTCGATCGCCCTGCACAGTATGGGCTGTCCGGCGATGGCCTTGACCGGGCGGCAGATGGGGCTGTTGACCGACGGCTCCCATACCCGCGCCCGTATCCGGGAAATCAAAGCCAGCCGCGCCCTCGATATCCTGAAGACCAACCACGTGGTGGTGTGCGCCGGGTTTCAGGGGGTCAACGAGATGGGCGACGTGACCACCCTCGGGCGGGGCGGGTCCGACACCTCCGCCGTCGCTTTGGCGGTGGCATTGGACGCCGATGTGTGCGAAATTTATACCGACGTCAAAGGGGTCTATACCGCCGATCCGCGCATCGTGCCCAATGCCCGCAAGCTGAATATGGTATCCTTTGACGAGATGCTGGAAATGGCCAGCCTGGGCGCCCAAGTCTTGCATATCCGCTGTGTCGAGTTTGCCAACAATTTTAATATGCCGATTGTGGTCCGCTCCTCCTTCGATGAAACGGATGAGGGAACCCGGATCATTGAGGAGAATCCCGATATGGAACAACCGGTCGTATCCGGTGTCATGCATGACACGGATCAATCGAAAATCACCATCATGGGTGTACCGGATCAGCCGGGCATCGCCGCCAACATCTTCAACGCGCTGGCCGACGCCTCCATTTCGGTGGACATGATCATCCAGAACGTGAGCGCCGAGGGCCACACCGATATCTCCTTTACACTGGCCACCACGAATCTGCAGGAGGCCATGCCGATCATGCAGAAAAAGGGCAAGGCGGTACAGGCCAAGGATGTCACCTCGGATTCGAATATTTCAAAAATTTCCGTGGTCGGGGCGGGCATGCGCAGTCATTCGGGGGTGGCGGCCAGGATTTTCAGCGCCCTGTCCAATGAAGGGATCAACATCATGATGATCAGCACCTCGGAAATCCGGGTGTCCTGTATCATTGAAAAATCGAAGACCGAGCAGGCGGTGCGCGCCCTGCATGGCGCATTCAAGCTGGACGAGGAGCCGGAGCCGATTTCTCAATCCACTACCGGCGCCTCGCCCACGGCATGAACCTCAATGGCGTTGAGTGATTATGAAAAACATCAAAATATACGACACCACTTTAAGAGACGGGTCCCAGGCGGAAGAAATCGCCTTTACGGTGGAGGACAAAATTCGCATCGCCCACCAGTTGGACGACAACGGCATCCACTATATTGAAGGCGGCTGGCCGGGGTCCAATCCCAAAGACGTGGAATTTTTCACCAAGGTGAAGGCGGCCTCCTTCCAGCAGGCCCGCTTGGTGGCCTTTGGCAGTACCCGCTCGCCTAAAAACAAGGCGGACAACGATCCCAACCTGAAACATTTACTGGAGGCGGAAACCCCGGTGGTCACCATCTTCGGCAAAAGCTGGGACATGCAAGTCAAAGAAGCCCTGTCTACCAACCTCGACGAAAACCTGCGCATGGTGTCCGACAGCCTGACTTTCCTGAAAAAATACACCCAGGAAGTGATGTTCGACGCCGAACATTTTTTCGACGGGTATAAAAAGAATCCGGAATACGCCCTCAAGGTGCTCAAGGAAGCCGAATCGGCGGGGGCCGACTGGCTGGTGTTGTGCGACACCAACGGCGGAACCCTGCCCTGGGAGATCAAAACCATTTTCGAAGAAGTGCGCAAGGTCTGCAAGACCCCGCTCGGCATCCACACCCACAACGATTCCGAACTGGGCGTCGCCAACGCATTGACCGCCGTCGAAGCCGGGGCCGGGCAGGTGCAGGGCACCATCAACGGGTACGGCGAACGCTGCGGCAACTGCAACCTGGTGTCCGTCATTCCCAATCTCAAATTGAAAATGGGGATGGACTGCATCTCCAACGAACACATGAGAGGGTTGAAGGAACTCTCCGCATTTGTGGATGAGCTGGTCAACAAGGCTCACTGGAACCATCAGCCCTATGTCGGGAAAAGCGCGTTCGCGCACAAGGGCGGCATTCACGTGGCCGCCGTCCAGAAAAACCGCGAGACCTATGAGCATGTCGATCCGTCACTGGTGGGCAACCAGACGCGCATCCTGGTGTCCGATTTGTCGGGTAAAAGCAGCATCGTGCAAAAAGCGAAGGAATTCGGGCTGGACGTCGACTCGAAGGATCCCAAAATCCAGGAAGTGCTGGACCAGTTGAAGGCATCGGAAAAACTCGGGTATCAGTATGAAGGCGCCGAAGCCTCGTTCGAACTGCTGATGCGCGACGCCCTCGGGGAACGCGAACAGCATTTCGAATTCATCGGGTTCCGTGTCATCGTCGAGAAACGCCAGGAAGACGAGGCCCCCATCGCCGAGGCCACGGTGAAAATCCGCGTCAACGGGGTGCAGGAAATAACCGCCGCCGAAGGCCACGGACCCGTCAACGCCCTCGACAAAGCCATCCGCAAAGCCCTCACCAAGTTCTATCCGGAACTGGAAGAAGTCCGCCTGTTCGATTACAAGGTACGCATCCTGGACGAGAAAAAAGGCACCACGGCGAAGATCCGCGTGCTGGTGGAATCCGGCGACCGCGACTCCAAATGGGGAACCGTCGGCGTCTCGGAAGATATCATCGAAGCCAGCTGGCAGGCCCTGATCGACAGCATCCTCTATAAGTTGAGCGCCATACCCAAAGGGAAAAGCACCATGGCCTAACCCAACACGCCCAAACAATCGATGTAAGCCGAAGTTGTTTAAATAGAGCCTAAAATATCTAATTCCTTCATCTCAAGGAATTTTTTTAAAATGTTTTATAATCAGCGCCCCACCGGCCATAAGACTTTATAACCAACTGATTTATAAAAAAATTATAGGGTTTGTAGATCTGCCGCAGGTCATCCTCTTCGGAAGTGGCCCATTCCACTCTTTTTCCCCTCCGCGCCCCCCTAACCTATTCACTTATATTAGGTTATATCGCCTTTTAAATATCCGCATGTCAGATATCCATATTTCGATGTAAAACGGGCACTTAGGCCATTCTATTTCTTTTTCAAATTCCTCTTTACAGGCGGGGCTGTAACATTTACAGTAGAACTAATTGTAAATATAAAATTCAAGCATTATGAAAACCGGTCTCAGGGCGGTCCCAAAGCTGGGGTTTTATAATTCTTGAAAATTAAAAACAGCGGCCAGTGGGGATTTATGAATGCCATCAATTTTTACAGGTTTGGTTATGTATACCCATTTAGGCGGTTTTATTTTTTAGCCCAAATAAATTACATAAACAGTTTTTGTACTTTTTAGTTCTGTGGGTCTTGGGAGGTTATAACCTAATAAAAATAAGGAATGAAACCCAATGAAAATTATTAGAATCCCCTTTATTGTTCCCATTATTTTAATGTGTCTTCTAGGGTTTATTTCCCCCACCTGGGCAGACTCCGATGCCAATAAAACATATGTCCAGTTATTAAACGAGGTGTTTCAAACGGAACTGGTTTATCCCCAAGGTAAGGGGGAAGTACAAATTTTCCTCGAAGGCGCTTATAGCGAAGGCGATGAGGGTAAAGGCTACCACCTTCCGTTGGTCATTGAATACGGCATTACCGATTCCTGGCAATTGGGCCTGGATTGGACTTTGTTTCAACAACATAATCCGGAAGACGGCCACACCGGAAGCGGGACTGGAGACCTGGCGCTGACCACCAAGTATGCGTTTATGAATATGGGGGGTTCGGATTTCCATGCCTCCCTCAATTTCGCAGTCGAGTTCCCCATCGCGGATATCGACAAGCATCTCACCGAAGGGTTTACGGTATACGAACCGTCTATCAGTCTGGCCAAGGATTTCACCGGCAACAACAGCCAGATATTTACCCAAATCGGTGTCGGGTTTGTGGACCGGACACGGGAACCCACCGACCCTGCCGACAAGGTAACGATCCATGACGAATTCTTCTGGAGCTCCGGTTTTTTTATCCCTTACAACAAAGAAATTATATTTTCCGGGGAATTCAGTTGGGTGAGTGATGAATTGGAACCTGAAGGACACGAAAACCTGCTGTACCTGACTCCCGGCGTGTTTTGGTCCTTGCCGGGACATCATTGGGAATTTGGCCTCGCTGTGCCGATCGGATTAAATGATGAATCCGATGATTGGGGTATTCTTCTCGCGCTGATTTATGAATTTGATACACATTGATTCATCTTACTTGGGTGAAGGAAAAATAAATTATGGGTAGAAAACTGGCTTGGTTTTTGATGTTCCTTTTGTTCTTTTCGGTTTTCAAGTCCAGCGGCAGGGTTTGGGCTCAATCTGCCGAGGACCGGGATTGGTATCAAAAAGTCAAGGTCTATGCCGATTTGAGGTTGCGCCATGAAAGCTATTTCCGGGATGGCGGAACTGTCGTGGACCGGGACCGGCAAAGGATTCGGTTTCGCATCGGGGCCACACTCAACATTTCTAAAGGGCTGGACATCGGGTTCCGTCTGGCGACCGGCGGAGACAGCCCCATCTCCACCAACCAGTCGTTCGACGATGCTTTTGATACGAAGGATTTCGGGCTTGACCGGGCCTTCGTCGCCTATCAAACAGGACCGGCCAGGTTAATAGGTGGGAAAATGGCCAACCCGTTTTATAGCACCGAGGTGACATGGGACGGAGACTTGAGTTTCGAGGGTTTGGCGGAACAATTCCGCTTCCAGCTGGCAGACTCCACCAAGCTTTTTATAAATCTGGGCCAATTTGCCCTTGACAAAAATGCCACCGGACCGGTGGAACCTTTCCTCCTGGCTTTCCAGGCAGGGATTGAACAAAAATTCAGCGCCACTGTCAAAGCCAAACTGGCGGTGGCTTATTACGATTTTCTGCACGTCAAAGGCGTGGCCCTGCCGGTCGGCGGCACCGTTTTGGCCGAGGATTTCGATGTCTTGGATGTGCTGGGCGAATTGAATTTCGATCTGGGTCTCCCGGTCCGCCGGCCGGGATCAGGCTCCCCGCGAGCCGGTTCCCCGAACGCCTCTCTGGAAAGGACCTTCCACGGAAGCGTGGAAGGTCCTTTGTCATTTTGGCCGGGCCACCGCCGGTCAGAGAGAGGTTCGGAGCAAAACGTCCAGGTTGGCCCGGTAAAATTGCCGCACCGCCCCGGTGACCTTTTTATAAGCGTCCATGAAAGTGCCGGTCTGGTCCGCAGGCGTTTCTCCCGCATAACCCAACAACCTCGCCAAAACCGCCAGAGCGGCTTCATCCCGAGGCAGATGGCTGGCATACTGGTCCGACAGCAACCGCAGGGCGCATTCCACCTTTCTCAAAAAGTGATAATGCCGGCCCAGGCTCTCCGCCTGGTCATGGTTCAGAATCCCGTAGTTCGACAAGCATTGGATGTTCTCGAATACACTGCCGCCCCTTAATTTGGGATTGCGGTGACCGTGCATCAACTGCAGAACCTGCACCGAAAACTCGATATCCGCCAACCCGCCGGCTCCCAATTTCACATCGATGCCTTTTTTGGATTCCTGCGCCAATTCTTTTTCCATACGGTCCCGCAGGCGCGAAATCTCAATGAGCGACCCATACTCCAGCTTTGGCCGGTAGGTGAACCGATGCGCCAGCTGGATAAATTGTTCACCCACTTCGGCACAGCCGGCGATGAAACGGGCACGCGTCATGGCCTGTTGTTCCCAGATTTGTCCCCGTGAATTGAAATAATCCTCGTAACCCTTGAGCGACAGCACCAGCGCCCCGCCGCTGCCTTCCGGACGCAGATTGGTATCGATTTTATAGGGGGGCGGGACGGACGCCATCTGGCTCGACAATTGGTAAATCTTCTGGGCAATCGAAACATACCTGGAAACCAGATCCTCCGAACGGGAACCTTTCTTTTCGGCTATGTCTTCTTCGTACACGAAGAGGAGATCCAGATCCGAACCGAAGTTGATCTCCTGCCCGCCCAGTTTTCCCAGCCCGATCACGGCGAAGCGTTCCGGCAGACGGTTCGCCTCCGGGGACCCCAGCGCCTCGCGTGCAAACAGGTAAAGGGACTGCAGATAAATATCGGCCAGGTGCGACAGATCCGCCAGCGTGCCCGGCACATCCGTTTCATGAATCAAGAACCTCAGGCCAATGCGCAACTCCTCGCCCTGCTTGAACTGCCGGAGGCAGATGTTTTTCCCCGGTAAATCCGGGACCGCGGCCATGCGGTTTTTCAATTCCTCCATCATCATCGCCGGCGTTTTATAACGATACAGCGACTCCTGGTTGGAGATCACGTCAATCAGGTTCGGTTGCTGGATCAACAGGGCGGACAACACCCCGCTGGTTCCGAACACAATCAGAAGAATCTCCAGAAATTTATGATTGTCGTGAAACACGTTCAAATAGGTTTCGCGCGCATGGCTGGCCTCGATAAATCGCACCAGCCGATCCACTGCGGCGTCCGGATCGGGAACCGTGCGGCACAAATCCAGCAAGTGGGGTAAAATCGCGTAAAAAGTTTGGATGCTTTTTTCGCTGGCGTGGGACAACTCGGGGCCGTCCCGGAGCAGGGTCAAAAACCTGAAAGCGCGTTTGGGATTCCGGAAGGGATACACCTTCAGGGTATCTTCCGAAAAGCGGCCCTCCAGTTCCCGTTGATCGACCCATCGCTGGGCGGTTTCCCCTGCCGCCTGCTGGTCTTCGTCCTCGGTAAAGAGATGAGCGTACATATTTCCCACAAATTGCGTATGACGCTCAAACTCTTTATTCAACCGCTCGACCAATTCTGGATAGGTCTTGCCCTGAAATCCCATTTTTTTCGCCAGAACAGCGAGGTTCTTTTCATCCTTCGGAAGGTGATAGGTTTGCAGGCCGAAGGAAATCTGCACCCGGTTCTCCAGATTGCGCAGGAAATGATAGGCCTCCCGCAATTGTTCGCTTTCGGTTTCGGTCATGAAACCCCGGTCCTTCAATTTTTCTATCAGCGACAGAGTATTGGGATCGCGCAAACTCTGATCGCGGCCTCCGAAAAGCAGTTGATAGGACTGGACGATGAATTCCACTTCGCGGATGCCGCCGAATCCCAGCTTGATGTGGCCTTTTTCCAACTGTTTCTGTTTCAGGTCGAGGTCCACTTTTTTCTTGAGCGATTTGATCTCTTCGATGGCATTGAAGTCCAGGCTTTTGCGGAACACGAAGGGCCGGATCATGTTCAGAAATTCCGTTCCCAACGCCTGACTGCCCGCCGAGACCCGGGCTTTCAGTAAGGCCTGCCGCTCCCAGGTGCGTCCCCAGGATTCGTAATAGGTTTCGCAACTGGTGAGGGAATTGACCAGCTCGCCGCTCCTTCCCTCCGGCCTGAGGTCGAGGTCGACGCGAAACACATTGCCGTCCGCCGTGATTTCGTTAAGCGTTTGGGTTATTTTCTGTCCCAGCTTGGTGTGGAATTCATGATTGGACAGAGGGATTTGGCCGTTGTCCGGCCGGGTCTCCCCCATGCTGGAGGTGTAGATGTAGATCAAATCGATGTCGGAGCTGTAATTGAGTTCGCGGCCTCCCAGTTTGCCCATGGACAGAATCGCGAATTCTGATTCCCGTTGCCGGCCTTCCGGATCGGTATACACGGGTGTGCCGTATTTTTTCTTGAGGGATTTTATGGAATATTCGTAAGCCACCTGGAGGCAGACATCGGCCAGGTCCGACAGGTTTTCCACATGTTTGCGCAAATCCACGAGGCCCATCAAATCCCTCAACCCCAACCGGATATATTCTCGCCTTTTGAATTTTCTCAGAAGGACCGGGGTTCGATCGGTCAATTCATCGCTGTCCGCCAGAACGTAAAAATCGCGGTACAACATATCGCGGGTTTTCGGCTTGGCCAGAGTGTCGGAATCGCTCAACCAATCGACATACGAAGGATTGCTCAACAGCGCGTCGGTCAACACCTGGCTTCCGGAAAACAGCACGGTCAATGCCTGCAACAGGAAAGGCGAATTGGATAACAGGGAATACAGATGGTCTTTGTCCAGAATTTCTTTGGCCAGGCGCTCAAAATTATTGAGCGCGATGTCCGGATGGTACGATTGCGACAGGTGGCTTAGAAAGGACGAAAAAAACAACGGGTACCACCGGGCAAAGTGGGTGTGTTGGCTTAAAGCCGTCAGGATCCGCCAAGCATTGTCCGGCTGTTCGAAGCCGCACCGGGCCAATGCCGCGGCGACCTTTTCATCCCAGGGCTTTTTTTCGAACAGCCACGCTTCCAATGTGTTGGGATCGTTCATTCAGACCGTTGAATCGAGTGACAGGTTCTTCAATCTAGCATAGAAAAACCCCCTGGGAAAACCCAAGGGGTTTTAATTTTCCAAAATGTTATAACGGAATATCCGGAAGACTCCGGTCCGGGATTAAGCGTCGTAATACAGGAAAAACTCGTAAGGATGGGGACGCAACTGCATTTCGTCGATTTCGACCTCCCGTTTGTAGGAAATCCAGCGGTCGACCACATCCTGGGTAAACACGTCGCCTTTGAGAAGGAACTGATGATCCCCTTCCAAGACCTCGAGCGCCTCTTCGAGAGACGCGGGGAGCCGTGGGATGTTGGCCAGCTCTTCCGGCCCGAGCGCGTAGATGTCCTTGTCCAGCGGTTCGCCCGGATCGGTTTTGTTTTCGATGCCGTCCAGACCCGCCATCAGCATGGCCGAGAAGGCCAGGTAACCATTGCAGGACGGATCCGGGAAGCGGACCTCCAGCCGTTTGGCTTTGGGGCTGGGCGAATACATGGGAATACGGACGGCCGCGCTCCGGTTCCGGCTGGAATAGGCCAGAGTGACGGGCGCCTCAAAACCCGGCACCAGCCGCTTGTACGAGTTGGTGCCCGGCGCCACGAAAGCCGCCAACGCCCGGGAATGTTTCAGAATTCCACCGATGTAGTACATCCCCATTTCGCTGAACCCGGCATAGCCATTGCCGGCGAACAGGGGTTTGCCGTCTTTCCAGATACTCTGATGCACGTGCATTCCCGAACCGTTGTCTCCGAAAATGGGTTTCGGCATAAAGGTGGCGGTTTTGTTGTGCCGGCGCGCCACGTTCTTGACGATGTATTTGTACCACATCAGGTTGTCCGCGCATTTCACCAGCGAGGCGAACCGCATATCGATTTCGCACTGTCCGCCCGAAGCCACTTCGTGATGGTGGCATTCCATCTGGATGCCCACTTTTTCCATCAGCAAGGTCATTTCGGTTCGGATATCGTTCAGGCTGTCGGTGGGCGAAACCGGAAAGTAACCTTCCTTATAGCGCGGTTTGTAACCGAGGTTGGGGCCTTCATCGCGCCCGGTGTTCCAGTTTCCCTCGCGGGAGTCCACGTAATAGGCGGCATGGTTGACATCCGACTCATAGCGAACATCGTCGAACACAAAAAACTCGGGCTCCGGTCCGAAATACGCCGTATCGCCGAGGCCCGTCGATTTCAGATACGCCTCGGCTTTTTGCGCGATGTTGCGGGGATCGCGGGTATATTTTTCCTTGGTGATGGGGTCCACAATATTACAAAGCATGCTCAAGGTCGACGCTTGGGTGAACGGGTCCATGACGCCGGTGGCGGCATCGGGAATCACCAGCATGTCACTGGCATGGATGGCCTGCCAGCCGCGGATACTGGAGCCGTCGAACCCCAGCCCCTCCTCAAATATGCTCTCTTCCAACTCACTGGTGGGTACCGTGAAATGCTGCCACGTCCCCAGAAGGTCCATGAACTTCAGATCCACCATCACGGTGTTGTTCTTCTTTGCAAAATCTATTACCTCTTTGGGTGTCATCTGGCTCTCTCCTCGCTTGACAAAATTATCAATCAAACCTTCTTTAACGGTATCGAATAGGGTGACCGGACCGGGTCAGCAAAAACCCCGGTTTTAAATCGCGTCTTCTCCATGTTCTCCGGTTCGGATCCGAATGGTGTCCTCCAGATTGGTGATGAAAATTTTTCCATCACCGATCCGCCCCGTTTGAGCACTTTTAATAATCGCGTTGACCACTTCGTCCAGTTGACTATCGGATACGATAATGTCCAACTTGATCTTGGGAAGAAAATCGACCACGTACTCAGCCCCACGGTACAGTTCGGTATGCCCCTTCTGCCGGCCGAATCCTTTGACCTCAGTGACCGTAATTCCCTTGACTCCGATTTCGTTCAACTTGTCTTTAACTTCGTCGAGTTTGAACGGTTTAATCACGGCTTCCACTTTTTTCATTGGAAATTACCTCAACTTTAAATTTGAATGTTTAGTGTCGCCTGAAAATTCAGCCCCAAGCCCTCTCCCCGAAGCCCCCAGCCGGTGGAAGGGGGAGAACAAGCTATCCCGCTGATTTTTTTGGGATGAATCCGAAACCTTAACGTATTTTTTTCCTCACCACCAGAAAATTTTTTTAACGTCCGCCTCAAGCGATGCACCAGGTTCAATAGACCAATCAATTCCCATGCCGTTTCGTCCTTGAGCCGCATAAAAGAGAGATCAGTATAATTCATTTAAATATAATGAGTTATGGATTTTTGGAGGGGAAGGGTGGCATCCCATCACCCGGGACCGGGGACCATATGCTTGGAAAATAAACAAACAGGGAAGGGAAGTGACCAAAAAATACGCAATCAAGGACGCTCGCAAGCCCGGGTGATCTGGTTCAAAGCATCTGTCAACTCCTCCTGTTTCTGCCGGATGATGTCCTTATCGGCTTTGGGAGCTACGGTAATGGGGGCACCAAAATTCAAGGTCACCTTTGAAAACGGGAGCGGCAAAATGAAGCGGTCCCAACTGTTGAGCTCGTGCTTGGGGTGCGCATCATAGGATAAAGTATACACGGGAACGCCGGTCATGCGGGCCAGTTGCACCGACCCCACCTGCGCCCGATGCCGCGGCCCGCGGGAACCGTCGGCAATGATAATCACTTTGGCGTCTTTTTTTAAAAGATGGGCCAGTTCGCGGGTGCCAGGTATCGTGTTTTTGTAAGAGGATGCCCGGACCACCGGGTACCCGTACAGTTTTACGAGGGCGGCGAGCAATTCACCGTCCTGGCTGGGGCTGATCATCAAGGTGAATTTATTCAAGAACCGGTAATGATAAAACAGATAAAACAAATGGGAATGCCAAAAGGTATAGATGGCTCCACCCGGTTTCTCCTTGATTTCACGATCCATTTCCGGGTTTAAATTTTTAATTCGGAGGGTCTTGCACCAAAGGTGAATGAGGCCCCATAAAATGGGAGGCAGGATGTAATTACATAGAAGCTTTTTCATCGCGAACCCTGACAGGAAGATTCATGGCATCCGCCATACTGCTGGCGATCCGCGCCACCACCCCCGGCGAACCCAGGGATTCGCGAACCTGTTGCAACCGTTCCTTCACCTTCCGTTCTTTTTCGGGATCCTTCAGAACCGAAAGGGCCTCAGCGGCAATTCGTTCGGGCGTCACCTGTTCGTTCAGCAATTCGGTCACCACGCCTTCTCCGGCGACAATGTTGACCAGGCCGAAGTGGGTGATGTGGGCCAGCCTCCGGCCGATCCAATAGGTGATGGGATGCAACTTGTAGATGATCACCATGGGCACGGTGAACAGCCCCGCTTCCAGGGTGGAGGATCCGGAAGCCATGATGAGGAAATCGCTGGTGTTCATCACGTCATAGTTTCTGCCGGTCAGCACCCGGATGCCAAGGGGATTGTCCCCGAGCCGTTGGCGGATCATTGCCGGATCGATGCTGTCAGCGACCGGAAGCAGGAACTGGCATTGCCCCAACTCCCGCTGAATGATGCGGGCGGCGCCCAGCATATCGTCGAGCAGATAATTGACCTCACTCATGCGGCTTCCCGGCAGCAGGCCCACGGTTTTGACGGCGGGGTCGAGCCTGAAATCCCGGAGTGCTTCTTCGCGCGACACCTGCGGCCGGACAAAATCGATAAACGGGTGGCCGAGATATTCGACATTCACCTGCGCCTCGCGGTAGAGGTCTTCTTCAAAAGGCAGAATGGGGTACATTTTGGTGATGGCTTTGCGAATGGTTTTCACCCGACCCTTGCGCGACGCCCAAATCTGCGGGCTGATATAAAACAGCGCCGGACAATTCCACCGTTTGCACACTTTGGCGAGTTTCAAATTGAAAAAGGGATAATTGATCAGGATGGCGGCGCAGTACTTCCCCTTGGCTATTTCGCGGGACAGTGTGCGGAAGATTTCGATGTGGTGCCACAGACTGTTCACCAACTCAAACAGGCCCATGCCTCCCATACGATCAATATTGTACAGGGTGTGAACGCCGGCCTCCTGCATCTGTTTGCCGCCGACCCCCTCGAACCGGAGTTCAGGATGCCGGGCCTTGAAAGCCCGCACCAGATAGCCGCCGTGCAGATCGCCCGACGCCTCTCCGGCGACGATCAGGATTTGATCCGAATCTGTAACGCCCACTGGGATGCCTCAACCACAAAAGATTTTCGATCCGGCGAACGGCCGCAAGCGCCTGGCGCCCGCGTCAGACGCACACAATGGAGATGCCCGCCCGGTCCGCCTGCGCCACCACCTCATCGCGTTCGATCACCAGGACACGGCCGGCTTCCAACGCCAATACGGTGGCTTTGCCCCGGATCAGGCCCTCGAGGGTCCGGGGGCCGATGCCGGGACTGTCGTAACGGTAATCCTGGGAGGTGCGGCTGACCTTGATGACTTTGCATTCCTCCCGCCCGAGGCTGCAACCGCGCTCGATAGTCTGGTCGGTGCCTTCCACCGCTTCCACGGCAATGACGGTTTTGTTTTTGACCACGATGGTCTGGCCGATCTCCTGATCCGCCATGTAGCGGGCGATGGGGAATCCAAACTCGATGTCTTCCATTTCCTTGTCCGTCGGTTGCCTGCGGGTCAGGACCCCTTTTCCCGGATAGAGTTCTTTCATGCATTCCATCTGGTCCAGCACAGTGAACCCCCGGCTTTCGATTTCTTCGATGATTTTCAGCATCATGGATTTATCCTGGTGAGTCCGGAAGGACCAAAATATTTTAAGCGTATCCAGGTCAAACAGCTGGGGTTTGAAAATCATTTTCTTGTCCACCTTGCCGAGGATCAGAATATCCTTGATGCCTTCCTCTTCCAGGGTTTTCAGAATTTTTCCGATTTTGACGAGGCTGATGGAATAATTTTTTTCGACCAGCGGTTTCAGACAGGCGTCGATCTCATCGGTGAAGGCGACGGACACCACACGAAGGCCTGCCTCACGAGCTTTTTTAGCGAAATAGACAGGTATCTCGCCGGCCCCGGCAATCAGGCCGATCCGTTCAGTAGCCTGAGTATTCATAAGATGAAGTTACCGGGAAAGAAGGGTCTTGAATGAGTGCGGCGAGTCCATCCCGGGGGTTGCGCTCCGGGTTCGCATGGGTAGAACGGGTCTATCGTTTGTCCGGATTAATGAGAGATCCGTTTTTGCTTTTGGATTTGCTCCATAATGCCCAGCGCGATTTCCAGGGAATACAATTCGTTGTCCACAGTCACCTTGCGCGGCGTTCCGTTTTTTACGCAATCGATAAAATGCTGGATTTCGAGTTTCAACGGGTTGTCCTTGTGCACAAAAATGCGTTCGATCAGGGATTCCTGTTTGTAGCGGAGCGAATCCTTGGTCAATATGTAATCCGACGAAGATTGGCGGTGAACGTAAATTTCCTGATCGGTATAATCCAGGATGACATAGGAATCCTTCTGGGTAATCGACAAGGTGCGTTCTTTATTTTGGGATGCGCGGCTGGCCAGAATATTGGCGATACACCCGTTTTCAAACGCCAGCTGAACGCTGACCACGTCGTCTTTATCCGAAAATACTGACCGCCCCATCACGTTGACGCGGACCACTTTCGAGTCGATGAGATTCAAAATAATATCGATGTCGTGGATCATGGTGTCCAGCACCACGCTGTCGTCCTTCATTCGTTCGACAAAAGGCCCTATCCGCTTGCAGTCCACCAGAATGGGATCGTCCACCAGCTTGTGGAGTTCCTGGACGGCTCCGTTGAACCGCTCGACATGGCCGATGTGCAGGATCAAATTCTTGCGGTCAGCGAGATCGAACAATTCCCGGGCGTGGTCCAGGTTGTCCGAACAGGGTTTTTCCAACAGCACGTGGATACCGGCGTTCAGGACTTCCTTGGCGATTGGGTAATGCAGTTTGGTGGGAACGGCGACCACGGCCACGTCCACCTGCTTGAGCATGTCCTTATGGTCTTTACAAAAAGGAACGTCATAGCGCTCGCTGATGGCCTGCCCGCGCTGCTGGTCTTTATCGGCAATGGCGATCAAATCCACATCGCGAAGTTCGGAAAGGACGCCCACGTGGTATTCGCCCATTTTCCCGACCCCTAAAACTCCCGCTTTGATTCGACTCATTTATTGATAAACCCTCTTTTTGAATTCTTTATAAAATCAATAAGATATCGGATTTCTTCCAACAATTCAATTTCGCTTTCAATTTTTTCAACAGCTTGCGCGGTATTCAATTCGGATTCTTTGAGGATTTTGAAAGCGCTTTTGATGGCGGTGCGCACCGGCGGTGCAACCTTGCGGCGGCGCAGGCCCACCGCATTGAGACCGATTAGCCGAACCGGTATGTCCCCCACCAGGGAATACGGCAACACATCCTGGCCAATCGGGCTGAGGCCCTGAATCATGGACTGGGTGCCGATGCGAACATATTGATGGACCGCGACCATTCCCGACACAAATGCGTGATCTTCTACGACCACATGGCCGGAAAGTCCGGTCGAATTCACCACAATCACATGATTACCGATTTCACAATCATGCGCGACATGCGCGTAATTCATCAGCATGCAATGATCGCCGACGGTGGTGACGCCGTTTTCCTTTCCGGAACGGTGAACGGTGACAAATTCGCGGATGATGGTTCCATCGCCGATGCGGACGGAAGAAGGCACGTCCTCGAACCCGAAAATTTGAGGATCGCCCCCCAACGAAGCGCCGTTATAAATCCGGCAATTTTTTCCAATCACCGTTCCCTTTTCGATCACCGCGTTGGGCCCCACCACGGTGCCCTCTCCAATTTCGACCTCAGGTCCGATGGTGGTGTAGGGTCCAACCGATACATTGTCGCCCAAGACTGCGGAGGGGTCAATGGTGGCGTTCTTTGAAATAGTCACAGGAGATCGACCTGACGTGAGTAACGGGTTCGGATATCCGCCGGCGCCCAACAGCTAAGACCGGACCCGCGGGAAATCGGGCGCTCAAGGTTTAACCCTTCAATTTTAAATGGGAAATGGCTTAAATCTCAACCTTTTCCGAGGATCGCCTGGATGGTCCCCTGGGTGACGACTTGATCCTCCACCAGCGCCTTGCCCTCAAACCGGAACAAATCGCCCCGTTGCTTGACCTTGGTCAACTCCAAGCGCAGCACGTCGCCGGGAACCACCGGTTTGCGGAATTTGACCTTGTCGATCCCCGTAAAAAAAACGGAGGAGCGGCCCTCTCTTTTAAGAATACGCATCCCCAGAATACAGGCCACTTGAGCCATCGCCTCCACGATCAGGACGCCGGGCATGATGGGATACTCCGGAAAATGGCCCTGGAAAAACGGTTCGTTCATGGTCACGGATTTGATGCCCACAATCCGGGACTCATCATCACACTCGATTATTTTGTCGACCAGCAGAAAAGGGTATCGATGAGGAATGAGTTTCTTGATTTCGTTGATATCTAGCATGCAGGAGCCTCAATAAGAATTTGGTTGTAGAACGGGGATAAGTCACGGCCGACACCGGCTACCGGACGACTGCTGGGCGCATCACGGGTGCAACTTGTCATAGGTTTTAACAGCCAGATTAGTCAGGTCCAGCGCGGAATCGCTGTAAAACACCGCTTTCTTTTCGATCACCATGGTCAATTTTTTCTGTTTGCCCAATTGCTTCAATACTTCAAGCATTTTTTTGGAAATCTGTTCGATCACCTTTTTTTCTTTACGCGCAAATTCTTCCTCGCGGTCCTGAACGTACCGTTCAAATTCTTTTTTCTCTTTGAGAAAACTTTCTTCTTTTGCTTTTTTCAATTCAGGATTGAGAACAAAGCCCTGTTTGTTGAGTTCCCGAAGCATACCTTCCACTTTTTTCTTGCGCGCTTCGATGATCCCTTTTTCCTTCTTGAGTTCCACCCGGAATTTCATCTGGGATTTTTTGAATGACTTGGTTTCGGTGATGGCTTTTTGAATGTTTACAAAACCGATTTTAAGCTCCGCGGCGGAGACCTGCGGCGGCGACCCCATCAGCCCACCCGCGATCATCAACAGTCCCAATCCAAAAACACGGGTCCCCATTACCTTTTCCTTTAACTCAAACATGACACCTCTTCGTTAGTTAAATCCTCAAAACGCACTTCCTGCTGAAAAATGAAATTCTGCGGCAGACTCTCCGGTTCTCTGATCCAATTTAACACCATACGCCAGCGATATCGGGCCGAAGGGGCTGAAGAACCGAATGCCGCCGCCGACGCTTTCCCGCATCTTGCTCAAATTGAAACGAGTATCGGTGGAAGAGATATTAAATCCCTCGCCGTATACATTGCCGCGGTCATAAAACGCAAACACGCGGAAGCTCTTTGTAAGGGGATACTGGAGCTCGACATTGAACAATAGCGACTGGTCGCCGCCCAGGGGGTCACCCACGATGTCCAGGGGGCCGACCTCTTGGATGGTAAATCCTCTCAGGGAATTGGCCCCACCCATGAAATACCGTTCAAAGGAGGGCAAATCTTCTCCGCTGTATCCTTCCCCGTATTTGATAGTACTGTGAAGGGCGCCCACCAGTTTGCCGAACAGTTTCTGGTAATAGGTGATCTCATAAGCGGCTTTATAAAAATTGGCACCGCCCAGGAAGCCGCCAGCGAACTCCAATCGTACCACATGCCTCCATCCCTGTGTAGGGTTGATAAAGTTGTCCCGGGAATCATGGATGAAGGTGGCTCCGATGCGGCTGGTGTTCCGGGTTTCGTTTTTCAGGGTCGAGGTGGGATTAACCACCTCCGAAACTTTCACCGTGGAATAGGCGTATTTCAACCCTCCCCAATCGGTTTCCGACAGGTTTTTCCCGAAGCGCAACCCGCCTCCCTGGGATTCGGTGTCAAAACTGAAAAAATCGGACCGCCGGTTGAACAGGTCGATCCCGACGGAGACATCGCTGTCAAACAGCCGGGGTTCGGTCAGACTGATGTTGAAATTGGTCCGGCGCGCGGACAGGTTGGCGGACAGGCTGACCTTTCTGCCGGTGCCCATCCAGTTGTTTTGGGTGATGGCGGCGTTGAAAATCACTTTGTCCACGGAACTGAACCCGGCTCCGAAGGAAATCGATCCGGTCGGCCTTTCCGTCACCGTGACATCCATATCGATCAACTCCGGCGTGTCGCCGCGGTGGGTATCGATTTTGACGTTTTCAAAGTACCCCAGGTTATTGATCCGCTGTTTGCTACGCTTCAGTTTTTTACTGCTGAACAGGTCGCCTTCCTTCAGGCGGAATTCCCGCCGGATGACGTTGTCCCGGGTGCGGGTGTTGCCGATCACGTTGACTTTCCCGACATACACCCGGTGCCCCGGATCGATTTGAATATCCAGATCGACAATCCTCTTTTCGTCGTCGATCAGGGCTTTGGGATTGACGTCGGCATAGGCATAGCCTTTCTCGGAAAACTTTTCAGCGATGCTCAACACGTCGGCCCGCAGGGTGGAAATATTGTACACGTCCCCCGAAGTGGATTTAAGGCCGGCCAGCAGATCCTTTGCTTTAAAGTCCGCCACATCCGATACGGTTATCTTTCCTATTTTATATTGCAAGCCCTCTTCTATCCTGATTTCGATATAAATCTCCTGCTCCTCGCGGTTGACCTCAATCGTGGGCTCGTACACCCGTACGCGGATAAAACCGTTGTCCTGATAAAACGCTTCCAGGCGCAGCACATCCAGCTTCAGCACATCCTTTTTATAAATTCCGGATTCGTCGATGAAGGAAAACAACCAGGTGGCCTGGGTTTCCATCACGTCTTCCAGATCGTCGGCATCAAACGTTTTGTTTCCGACGAAACGGATTTGGTCGATCTTGACCTTTTCGCCCTCCTCGATGCGGATGGTGACGTCCACCTGACCGTTGTCATTGATCTGGGTGTCCACCTCCACCTTCGCCAGGAAAAAAGCTTTGTCGTGATAATGCACCGTCAATTTCTGAATACTGTCATTCACCAGATGTTCTTTAAACGTAACCCCCCGCTTAATGGAAATCAGGTCCCTTAAATCCTGAGTGTCCAGCGCATCATTGCCGGTGAAGGTGACCTCGCCCACGGAAGGAATTTCCTTGACCACAAAGATCACCTCCACGCCGCCGTTCTCGCCGGGCCGGGTTTCCACCCGGATGTCGGTAAACTGTCCGAGGCTGTAAATCTGCTTGATATCTTTCCGGATGATGGACCGGGACAGGGGCTTGCCGACTTCGGTTTTGATGTAATAGAAAATAGTGGAGGAGTCGACCCGCTGGTTGCCCTGGATGTGAATCGCGCTGACCGTCGCTCCTTCATCCTGGGCCATCAGAGGCGAACACCACGCCACCCACAGGAATAGGGTCAGACATAACCCCGCCCGCCCGCGCCAAAAAGGCGCAGAAGCACGCAATCCCCCTATCGATGACCGAGTCAACAAATGTTCTCCCAGAATTTAAAATGAGGGCAAAAAAAAAGCACCGAATTTTACGGCAAACAATACCATAAAACTCAGTACTTTTTGAATGGAATCCGCTAGCGGTTGTCCTCCACCCGTACGGGCTTAGGGAACCGTATTCAGTGCGCCGGATTTCTCGGTAAACACGAGACTGTCATCCGCCAGGCCAACCTCAATCACCCCGCCGGATTTGAACCGCCCTTTCAGCATTTCGTCGGACAGAAAATCCTCCAAATGCCTCTGAATGGCCCGTTTCAACGGCCGGGCGCCGAAATTCTTGTCATAGCCCTTCTCGGCCAACCAACGTTTGGCCTCATCCGTCATATCCAGCGTCAATCCCTGCTGGATCATCTGCTCGTTGAGCACGTTCAGCTGGATGTCCAGGATTTGAGTGACGTCTTCCAGCGTCAACGGCCGGAACACGATCATATCGGTCAACCGGTTCAGGAACTCGGGATTGAACTCTTTTTTCAAATCCTGCTTGAGATCCTTCTCCATCTTGTCGAAGCTCAGGTCCACATCGTCTTTATGAAAACCCAGGGAACCCTTGTCCAGCGCCTTGGAGCTGATGTTGGAGGTCAGGATGATCACGGTATTTTTAAAATTGATGTTCCGGCCATAACTGTCCGTCAGGTGGCCGTCATCCATGATCTGTAACAACAGATGGAACACGTCGGGATTGGCTTTTTCGATTTCGTCGAACAGGACCACCGAATAGGGCTTGCGGCGCACCTTCTCCGTCAACTGGCCGCCCTCTTCATACCCGACATAGCCGGGAGGCGCCCCGGTCAAACGGGAGATGTTGAATTTTTCCATGTACTCGGACATGTCCAGCCGGATCAGCGCGTCGCGATGACCGAACAAAAATTCCGCCAGCGCTCCGGCCAACTCGGTTTTACCGACACCCGTCGGACCCAGGAACATGAAGGTTCCGATCGGACGCCGCATATCCTTGAGCCCGGACCGGGACCGGCGGATCGCCTTGGAGATCGCTTCCACGGCCTCTTTCTGCCCGACGATCTTTTTACCCAACTCTTCCGCCATATTGAGCAGACGGGTGGACTCTTTCTCTTCGATCCGGTTCAGCGGAATACCGGTCATGCTGGAGACCACAGCGGCGATATCTTCTTCGGTGATGCTCGGCTCGCTGAGGGAATTTTCCTGCTCCCACTTTTCCTTTGCCAGTTCCAGCTTGGAACGCAGTTCTTCTTCCTTGTCGCGCAATTCCACCGCCTTCTCGAACTCCTGATTCTCGATCCGGATTTTCTTCTCGCGCACCAGGCTATCGATCTCGCGCTGAACCTTCTTCATTTCCGGAGACTGCGACGCCTTCCGCAACCGCACGCGGGAACCTGCTTCGTCGATCACGTCGATGGCTTTGTCCGGCAGGAACCGGTCGTTGATGTAACGGTCGGCAAACCGCACCGCGAGGATGATCGCCTCGTCGGTGATCTTCGCCTTGTGGTGCACTTCATACGGCACCTTCAACCCGCGAATGATCTCGATGGTCTCTTCAACCGTCGGCGGGTTGACAATGATCGGCTGGAAGCGCCGTTCGAGCGCGCCGTTCTTTTCGATGTATTTGCGGTACTCTTCCAGGGTGGTCGCGCCGATACACTGGAGTTCCCCGCGGGACAACGCCGGTTTCAACATATTGGAGGCGTCCACGG
>SMUZ01025259.1_pt1 | contig 30245 bp, 41 predicted proteins | sample 2456421 | NCBI WGS metagenome assembly SMUZ01 (sample SAMN11095932, study PRJNA526329) | marine sediment metagenome | biome: Marine sediment; feature: Surficial sediment; material: Deep marine sediment; isolation source: Hadal surficial sediment | place: Pacific Ocean | collected 2014-11 | depth... | reverse complement strand
ATTGATTGCATTGATTGGAATTTCAACAAATTATTCTTATTCACAAGAAGTGAGTCTTGCAACTTTTCAGGAAACTGCGCAAATAATTATAGACAAGAGAATATCTCAAAATGTTACAGCATCAATTACATTGCAAAGTACCAGCATTCAAGAAATCAAAATTCCTGCAGAATTAGAACAAAAAATTAGGGAAGATAAAAGGATAAAGGCCATAATTTTGACAAATCGAGATCAATGTATTCTAGGAGTGGTAGGCCAGTCATGTATTATGATAAATGTAGAAAGAAACCCTGCAGATAAGGGCATTTTTACTATTCAAGATTCTACAAAAGAGATTGCTGAATTGTATATTGATGAAATTAATCAAGTATTTGATACAGATGCCAAATTCCATTCAGTTTTCATCCATACTGATGATGAAACAAATAGAGCACTTGGAACTTCAGGAATAGTTTCTGGCAAGGGCATAATTTCAGCAGTTTACACAATGCCCATGGAAGACACTAGTTCAATGTATGAAAAGATTTCAGCAATACTTGTTGCAAAAACAATTAGAGATGGAGGGGGATTCTATGATGTTGCAAAGGATTTATCATTTGAAGAAAACGCAAAGATGACATTTTCATTAATTCCATCAGAATCATCATCTCTTTTGCAGTTAAAATTATCAGTTGTTTATTCAAATAAAGCTCCAACAATTTCAGAGATTAATCCATTAGAATTTCTCAATATTGAGAATCTTAAGAGATCAGATTATTTTTCAACGGGATTTTATCCTTTGAATTCCTTAATTCAAGTAGTAGTTCTATCACATGAAAATACAAATGTTTCAGATGTCAGAGGAAATATCGTTCCAACACAAATCATCGACAATGAAAAGATTCCTACTGACATTACAAAGGAAGGATGGGTTTTTGATCCTGAAGAAGGGCAAAGAATTCAAGGAAAATATATTTTTGGTGAAAAAGTATCAGTAAACAAAGAAGAGTTAAAATTTTCGCTAGGAGGATCGCAACTTCAAATTATACAGTCTGAAACAGTAGAGTTTGATGAGTCAATTGTTGTAGTAATTATAATCACAGTAGTTGCAATTGCGGCTGCAATATTTTATCTGAAAGGATATAAAAAATAATTACAACAAAAGTACTGCTGCAGCAAATACAGTTGTCCATTTGCCATCCTTGTCACCTTTTGATGATTGAGTAATGTTTTGGGTTTTATAGATTTGGCCTGAAATCAACCACTGCTGCCTTTTTTCATCCCAGTTTTTATCAACATCAAATGGAATTCCTAATGAAGATGCCAGCATTTGTGCTGCAACATCTTCAGCATAGTCACCTGCTTGGATTTCGTTTTGACCAAAAGACTCGTATTCAGAGAGATAACCATATCTGCTCTTATTTTTTGGTTGTGCGATACCTACTGATGCAGCACACACTCTGTGTGGTTCATTGGTTTGATTCTTTGAATAAATTGTGAACAGAATCTGACCTGGTTTGATTTGTTTTAGACCTTCCTTTCTAGAGATTAATTTAGCGTTTGGTGGAAAGATGCTTGAAATCAACACAATATTTGTTCCTGCAATCCCAGCATCTCTTAGAGCATATTCAAAACTTGTCAATCGATCTTCATGAATGCCTTTACCTTTTGTAAGAAACAATTTCTTGGCCATCAAATCTAACATTTCTGAATTGATGAAAGAGGGTTATTATTTATACTTTATTTGAGAGAAATATTTTTCATAATTGATTTAAAAAATTTGCAATTTCTTGACCATGTTGTTCAACATTAATGTCACGAAAAATCTTTCGAATTATTCCTTTCTTGTCAATAATAAACGTAGAACGCTTTGCTAATCCGACAAAATTTAATCCAGCATATTTTTTACAAGTATCTTTGGTAGTATCACTTAGATGAAGATATGGTACACTATATTCCTTGACAAATTTTGCTTGATCTTCAACAGTGTCTACAGAAATTGCAAAAATCTCTGTATCAGTTGATATTATGTTTGAGTATGAAGTGATAACACTTTCAGCCATTTTGAAAACTTTTTTTGAAGGACACGCAAACAAATGGTTTTTTGGATAAAAACAAAGAACTATGTTCTTTTTGTCTTTAAAAGAATCAAGATGTACAGAACTACCGTCATTTGCTAAGAGTTCAAAATTTGGAGCAGGTTGACCTTCTTGCATATTCATCATTATCTTGTGAATATATAACAACTAAGATTCATAGAGTTTATTCATTAGATTTTTGTATAATCTTACGGAGAAAAATTGATTGAAAGAGTTATCGAAAATCTCTGATGAGGAAATGGATATGATAACAGACAAGATGTCTGATTATTTCCTAAGAATGATTAGAAAGGATTCTACTGACATTGACTTTGCTGTTCTTGAGAAGAGACTGAAAATAAAATATATGCGTGACGGTCATTCATCCATGTTTCTGGATGGGCGAAAAGGAATACACATTATTGTTGATCATGGATTGGCAGAACAGTGGTCTGAGATAAACTGCAAAACAGAAATCAAGATATTTGAAAAATGTAAGATCAAAGTTGTTGATTATACCATTGGGAAAGAAGTTTACAGTTATGTTGTACAACCAGAGGAGGAATTCTATAAAGAGTTGGAGAAAATACCGGACACTGTATGGTTTGATAAGACTAGTATAACCAAGTCAATCCCACAGGATGTACTTGGGCAAATTGAAAAAACTGCTTCAAGAATTGGGTTTACTCTTGAAGAGGTTTTACTATTAATGGATGAAAATGCATACATAACAGAACTCAGATCTAAAATGAAATAATGTTCTAGTCTTGTTTTCTCTTTTTCTTTCTTTTATCAGGTTCTTGACGTGTCTGTGTTAAAAATAAAAATGTGAAAAATGCACCCAATCCAAAATTAATTACCCCCAGGAAAGTAAGAATCATAGTCATTGAAGGAGGAGCAAATTTTAGTCCCATAACCATGCCCATTATGGATGTTCCATAAAACATCATCATCAAAACCTTTAGCTTGTTTGGTTCGATGTATCTTATTTTCATCAAAGGTATCAAAATTGGACATTATAATAAACTGACGGTAAATTCGAATAATTTGGGACAAGAAAGTCTTTTAGAATAATCGCGGTAACATTTTAAACCTGAAAAATTTCATTTTACTTTGTGCCAATGTAGCTCAGCCCGGTAGAGCAGCTGATTTGTAATCAGCAGGTCATGGGTTCAGATCCCGTCATTGGCTTCACTTCTTGTGTTTAAAGCCTAAATCATCTAGTCTGAAACATCTTTTGATTATTTTGAATTTATCTAGAATATTAAAAAAGGACTGGGAAGATCTTCCACACTTAGACACATCCATTAATTCTTGAGGAATATAAAGAACAAAGCAAAGCCGAATAGATGCGTAATATGTTATTTTAAAAAAATCATTTATGCCAAATTAGATGCGTAAAAATAACAAGCGTTTATTAATCCTAAATCGAGACCGCATACATCGGAATAATGACGAGCAGGCAATGAGCTTTTTCGTCATTGCTTAAGAGAAGAAAACAAAATGACAAAATTTGAAGAACTAGGATTAAACCAAGACATACTGAAAGGAATTAATGAACTTGGGTATAAAGAACCATTTCCAATACAAGAAGCTGTAATTCCAGTATTGCTTACAGGGAGGGATGTTGTAGGACAAGCTCATACAGGTTCTGGTAAGACTGCAGCTTTTGCATTAGCAATGCTACAAGAAATCAAACCAAAAAATGGAATTCAAGGATTGATCATGGCCCCTACAAGAGAACTTGCAATGCAGATTACAGGAGAAATAAAGAAATTTGGAAAATATACCAAAATCAGAGTAGCAACGATTTATGGAGGGCAAGGAATGGGAATCCAATTAGATGCTCTTGATAGAGGAGTAGAAATTGTAGTAGCAACACCAGGTAGACTAATAGATCATCTCAAAAGGGGCTCGATAGAACTAAGAGATATCACCCATATTGTTCTAGATGAAGCAGATACAATGTTAGATATGGGATTCATTGATGATATCCAATTTATTCTAGATCTTGCACCAGAAGACAGAGTAATGTCATTGTATTCAGCAACAATGCCAACTGAGATTCTAAGACTCTCTGAAGAATATCTGAATAATCCAAAACAGTTTCTATTAGATGCAGATGATCTGAGTGGAGACGGAATAGATCAATCATTTTTAGTTATTAAAGACCGAGACAAGTTCAAGTATCTAATTGATTTTATCAAACCAATAAAACGTCAATGTATTGTATTTTGTTCAACAAAATACAGGACCAGAGATGTTGCAAAATTCCTTCATCAAGAGAAATTTAATGCTGTAGCAATAGAAGGAGACATGTCACAACACAGAAGGGAGCAAGCAATGGGAAAATTCCGAAGTGGAAAAGCTGATATTCTTGTTGCAACAGATGTAGCCTCAAGAGGCATAGATGTTCCAAGAGTAGAACTAGTAATCAATTATGATGTTCCAAATCAAGAATTATTATACTTTCATAGAATTGGAAGAACAGCAAGAGCAGGTGGAAAAGGTAACGCCATAACATTTGTTTCATATTCGTCTGTTGGAGATTGGAACATTATCAAACGTCAAATCAAAGTTCCTCTCAAAGATTTGAATCAAGAAATGGGAATTGAAATTTCTATTCCAGATCCTCTAAAAAGACAAATCCCATCAAGAAGATATGGAGGTCAATCAAGATCTAACTATTCCAGAGGAGGACGTTCTAGAGGATACGGAAGATCAGACAGAGGCCGAGATTCAAGAGATGATAGAGGTGGTAAAAAAAGATTCAATGATAGAGGTGGTAAAAATAGCTACGGCGGACGTAGTAGATGGTAACAACTGTAAAACTTAAAGACTTGAACTTCATAAATTATTCTAAGATAAAGTAATGCATAAAGGATTCATTTTATTAAATTGTGATCTGGGCGCTGAAGAATACATTGTAGATGAGTTAAAACAGATGCAAGATGTCAGTAATGCATATCTTACTTTTGGAGCATATGACGTAATTGCAGAAATTCAAACAGAAAATCCAGAAGAATTCGCAAAAGTAATTGCAACAATTAGAAAACTCTCCAGAGTTGTAAGCACAATGACACTAAATGTGGTCAATCCCGAATAATTGTTATAGGAGTTAATCAGGATTATTTCAAATTGCAGAAAATTAATTATGAAGGAACAGTTTGGGTACTAAATTATAATAATCCTCAACCACTAGTAGACCATACTCTTCACATGCTAGAAAAACATGGAGTTAAGCGTGAAGACATTATACTAACAGAAACCCCAACTGCAAAAGTGGGTGCAATAGTAGTTGAGATTTGGCCATATGAGCTTGTTATAGGAAGAGTTAGAACAACTAGGAATGATTCATTTATCAGCGGTACTGAATTTAAAATTGAATTAAAATTAGACGAAGATGGAAATTATATAGATTATCTTTGAAGAAAAAGAAAATTCAAAACATCATTATTGTTGCAGTTATCATTCTCATCATTGGATCAATTGCATCATACAATTATTCAGTTGACCAAACTAAACAAAAAGGCCTACAGTTTGGAATTGAATTAGATCAAATTCAAGGAGATGTAAATCAGTTGCAAACAAAATTCTATTCTGAGAAAACTAGATGGGAGGAAGGAGATATTTCAAAAGAAGAGTTATTGGAATTCTATGATGAACACTTGAAAGAATTTAGTGGAATAATTTCTAGATATGATGAATTAACACCACCAGAACTATTCAAGAGTTCAGTGAAATTGTTAAAGCTCTCATCGGAGACTCAATTAGAAAGTGATTCACAATTCATTGAATGGATAAAAACAGGAGATGAGTCAGCAAAAATAAGATCAGACACACAATTTCAAGAAGCGTTAGAATATGAGATGTCAGGACTAGTTGAATTCTATTCAGCCAAAATAGGTGTGAAAAATTATGTGGAACCAGAAAAGTTTGAAGCTCCGCAAAGTGGTTTGACACAAAAAGTCATTCAAATATCAGAGAATATGAAAAGTCAATGCGATAAAGAATTTAGAAATAAATTAGGAGAATTTGATTCAGATAAAATAGAGATTGATTGGTTCAATTGTATCAACGAAGCTGAAAAATGGAAGATTGAGCATCTTCCTTGACTGTAAAAATTTTCATCCATACTATTCAAAACTACGAATGGCATAGATATTCAACATAAACTTCTTTAAAGAATATAACACAAGTAAAGTATGGAAAAATTTTTTATTATTACAATTATTTTTTTAGGATTAATGCCATTAGCATTTGGGGAAGTATTTATCCAAAATGATCAACAATACATTGGTGACGATGGTGCGCTTCACATTGTTGGCGAAATTAAAAATAATTTAGAAGCTCCGCTAAATCAAATCAGTATACATGTAACTTTATTTGATGAAAATAACCACCTAATTGCAACAGAGGAAACAAGTTCTTTAGTTAACACAATCATGCCAGGAATGAAGGGCCCATTTGATCTTGTTTTAACAAATAATGAAGCAAAAAAAACTAAATCGTATTCGTTAGAATTAGATTACAAGATTAGTAATCCAAAAAATCAAGTCATAGACATTACTGAATCAGAGTTGTCAAGGGACAATTACAATAATTTAATCATAACTGGAATTGTTACCAACAAAGGAGACATTACAGCCAATACTGTAGCAGTGATTGCAACACTTTACGACAAAGAAGGAAATGTTGCAGCAGTGTCCAGAGTTCATCCAGAACCAGATTACCTAAGAGCAGAGGATAGTGCGTTCTTTTTACTAGCAATTCCTGACAAAATCCAAACTAGTGAGATTTATGATTACACTTTGATTGCAGAATCAGAAGAATACGCAGCTGTTCCAGAATTTCCTGTGGGTGCACTTGTTTTGCTAATAGGGGCATTGTCTGTATATATTGGGATTACAAGGTATTCAGGCAGAATCATAACAAACCTGATTTCTGCAACAAATCTAAAGTAGGGAAAATTTCTTCTAGTAGTTTTGTTTTTTCTAGAGGTGTTGGTTTTGAAAATTTCATCTGAAAAGTGATTGTCAGCATATCTTGATCAGTATGAGATATTCTAACAGAGTGAACATGACGGTTAGTTTTAGATAAGAAATTTTTCCATTTTTGTAAATGCTCAGTTACTCGAATCACATTTTGTTCCACTTCAGAAATACTAGTTTCCAAATCAGTATCAAATAATCCAAACTTGACAAGAGGAATCATAATTAACCCACCTGAAATTTTGTCATGATTTTTTAACATGGATGAGATAATTTCTTCAGAATTTTCTTTTGGGTAAAGGTCACCATAATCAGGATCAAAATACCCTGCAATCAATTTTTTGGAATCATATATATGAAAATAATTTTCATCTAATTCTAGTTTCCACAACATCTAGGAAATAATTTATGAATAAATAAACGATTAATCAAGGACAATTAAATAAACAATGAAAAGGAGAAAAAGTCATGGTAATTTCTAAAGAGAACAAAGATTTCATAGATAGTTTAATTGACTATTACATTAGTGAATCAGAATCATATAGACAGATTGCAGAAAATTTTGTACCAGAGGTGGAATCTGTACCAGACACAGCATTTGGAATCATCACAGGGTGCGTGTATTCTGGATTTTTGCAAGCATATCAAAACCAGCAACAAACACCAAGTTTAGAAGATATGCAAGAATTTAATCAGATAATAAAAGAACGAGCAGCTCTAATCAAAAAATCCATACTTAACCCCTCTAGGGTGAAAATCGGTGAAAAGGAATCAGAAAACTAGTCTGATCAAGATTCTACAGATAATAATGCATAATTTTTAATAGAAAAGAGTGTCCAATAGGACACTCTCCTGTGGACATGGTCGCACTATCGCAGGTAATTGAATACAGCGTTAGTTGGTTTGCGATAACAAGAATTATGAACTATCTATTAAAACACTTACGTAGAAATCATCAGTAACGTGGTTTTCAAAAAATAGAAAATTAGTACAGTTTAATGATGTCTGAAAGAAATAAGAACTATGAAAGTAGACGGAAGCAAAATCATCTTTGGGTTAGGAGTAGCCTCAGCTGTGGCAATAGCAGGATTTGCACTATATTTCTCAATTCGTTAAAGATAAATCATCAAGAAAATCTAACAAAATATTGTCAGCAACAAATGAATTTAAAGTTACACAGATAGTGGATAATGGTCAAATGATTCAATTGACATTGATTGAAAATGTTTCAACTGAGCCAATTTCACAGAAACAATTGATCATAGAAAATGTTTCAAAAAAGCTTGATTCAGAAACTAAAGAACAGGTTATGCCATTACTAGAAGCAATATTACAAGCTCAACCAACTGTCAATATCAAAACCTATCAACAAACACAAATCACAATAACAATGCCAAAATCAAGATATGATAATATGCAAAGACCTCAAGTTGGAAATATAGTGGAGTTAAATTTAAAAAAATTTAAAGATGTGAATTTATCTCATCAATAGTATGCAATGGTAAAGAACAAGAAAAATTCTTACAAACAAAAACTGTAGTTTTATCTTCAAAATTTTTTCCAGTAAAGAAAGGATATTCTGATAGATTTTCTAACTGAGTAGAGTTTTGAATTGTGACCATAAAGGAATTAGGTAAATAGTTTGTAAGAAGAGATTTGCAGAGCTCAGAATTTTCCGTGTTGATGATGGTAATTTCTACAGGTTTTTCTAAATAGATGGAAATGGCGTTAAGTAGATATCCAAATCCAAATGGGTTTTCTGCGGCCATTTGTGCCTGAGATTCCAGAATTTTCGTGGCAATTTCAAGGAAACTTTGCTCTTGAGACATATGATATAGTCTAAGCATTACAAAAGCAGAAACAGAATTTCCTGAGGGTAAAGATAGATCATAGTTGCTTTTTGGTCGAATGATTAGTTTTTCGTGTTCATCTGAAGTCATAAAAAAGCTATTATTCTCAGAATCCCAAAAGTGATTTACTAAATGATGCCCAAGTTTCAAAGCTAGTTTAAGATATTTTGGCTCAGGTTCAATCTCAAAGACATCCAGTAATGCATTTGCAAAATAGGAGTAATCTTCAAGATATCCATCAATTTTTGCAGTTCCATTTTTGTAAGTTCGTAATAGTTTGTCATTTACAAAAAGATTGTTTTCAATGAAGGAAATACAGGTTTTTGCAGCATTGAGATACCTGAGATCATTTGTTACACGATAGCCTTTTGCAAATGCTGTAATCATTAGTGAATTCCATGAAACTAAAATCTTATCATCCAAACCAGGAGGGACTCTCATTGAACGAACTTTTAATAATTTTTCAGAGCATGATTTTAAAATCTCTCGGATCTTCTCTTCTGTGATTCCAAAATTGAAAGCAACAGAAGAGATATTGAGATTATTACACAGAATGCTGTTTCCTTCCCAATTTCCTCCATCAGTAACATCATAGTAAAGACAAAAGAGATCAGCGTCACTACCTAGAATTTCTTTAATTTCACTTTTCTTCCAAACATAGAATTTTCCTTCTACCCCTTCAGAGTCTGCATCAAATGCAGAATAGAAGGCACCTTCTGGAGAAGTCATTTCACGTAAAACAAAATCAAGTGTTTTTTGCAATACATCAAGATAGAAAGGATCTTTTGTTATTTGGTAGGCTTCTGCATAATTTACAGGAATCAAAGCATTGTCATAGAGCATCTTTTCAAAATGAGGAACCAACCATTTTGCATCAGTGGAATACCTATGAAAACCACCTCCAATTTGATCAAAAATTCCACCCTTTGCCATTTTATTTAGAGTTTTAAGCCCAAATTCATTGAATTTTGAGAGACCTGAAAGTTTAGCATAACGAAACAAAAATGAAACATTTGCAGCGTTAGGAAATTTAGGGGCAGAGCCAAACCCACCATAATTTGAATCACCTAATTGAAACAAATTCATGGCAGCCTCATCAAGTATGATTCGTTCTAATTTTGATTGGACTTTGACAGTTTCTGTTTTATGAAGTGCATCAAGGATACTCTCAGCAGCTTTTTCAATATCTTTTGGTTTTTCTTTCCATGCTTGTGAGAGTTGTCTGCAAATGCTTCCAAAACCTGGACGTCCATAAGAATCCATTACAGGAAAATAAGTTCCAGCATGGAATGGTTTTTGATCTGGAGTAAGAAAAATACTCAATGGCCAACCACCTTGACCCGTTGCAATCTGACAAACTTTTTGATAAATATCATCAATATCAGGTCTTTCTTCTCTGTCAACCTTTATGTTTACAAAATTTTCGTTCATGAATTTTGCAACTTCTTCATTTTCAAATGATTCATGTGCCATTACATGACACCAATGACATGAGCTATATCCAATACTTAGAAAAATTGGTTTGTTTTCATCTTTGGCTTTTTTTAATGCTTCATCATTCCACCCATGCCAATCAACAGGGTTATGTGCATGTTGAAGCAAATATGGACTCGTTTCATTAATGAGACTATTTTCAGCCATAGTTAATCAAAATCGTTAGAATATTTGTACCTAATTGGTGATGATTATCACCAGATTCCTCTTCCTTCGGTAATTTCGTAAATCCTTACATTAATTTTTCCCAGTAATTTCACTTTTGATTTGTGGGCTTTCTTGTCATGACTATAATCTTTTTTTTCAACTAGTTCTTGCAATCGCTTTAATTGGTCTAAGGAGAGTTTCTTGAATTCATTTTTGGAGCTTGAAATAAGCCGTAATAGTTTTACTCTTTCACGATCTTCTTTTGTAACTTTATTCATGGAATGATATACAGGATTAGTCCTTTATTTTTCTAATGTGCGAATCTTAAAATTTCGTGCTTAGTTTTTGAAATTATGAAAAAAATGCGTGCAATGGTACTTTCTGAATGTGCTGCAATTGAGACAAAACCATTAAAACTAACTGAGATAGATAGGCATGAAATTCAAAGACCAAATGAAATTTTACTAAAAATTGAAGCTTGTGGGGTTTGTCACTCACAACTTCACGGAATAGAAGGGGATTGGAAAGACATAGGAATTCCACCGGCTCTTCCAACAGTTCCAGGTCACGAAATAGTTGGAAAAGTAGTTCAGATTGGAGAAAGTGTTACTAAATTCAAAGTTGGAGATAGAGCAGGGATTACCCCACTTCTTGAATCATGCAAAGATTGTCAATATTGCAAAGAAGGAAAAGAGAATCTTTGTGAGTCATCAACAATTACAGGAGAATCTTTCAAGGGAGGATATACAGAATACATTACAGTAACAGAAGATTTTGCAACAAAAGTTCCAGAAAGTATGAAACCAGAATATGCAGCACCATTATTTTGTGCTGGAATCACAGCATACAAAGCAGTCAAAGCTGCAGAACCAAAATCACATAAAAAAATTGGAATTTTTGGAATTGGTGGAGTTGGTCACATGGCAGTACAATTTGCAAAAGTAGAAAATTGTGATGTAATTGCATTTTCTAGAACTCAAAATCATCTAGATGTTGCAAAAAGATTAGGTGCGATAGATGCAATGACTTTTTCTGAAAATCAACAAGAGTTCCTTGGTAAATTAAAAGAAAAACATGGAATGCTTGATGCTGCCATAGTTTTTGCACCAGCAGATATTGTTACTGATACTGCAATAAAATCAGTAAAGAAGGGAGGATTGATTGTGATTGCAACAGTTGGAGAAAACCCAGCATTTATGGCATTTGAAGAAAAGACAATCAGAGGAACTCTAATAGGGACAACAAAAGACATGGAGCAAGTCATAAAGATATGTGATGAAAAAAATATTGAAGTAATTTCTCAAATATTTCCATTAGAGAGCGCAAATGAAGTACTCAAAAAATTAAAAGATTCAGAAATTGAGGCAAGAGCAGTTTTAATTCCTTAACTTTGGCTTAAATATCAGAGGAATTGACTTTTTGCTATGAATTGTAAGAGATGCCACCATACAGATGAAGCACATATCCCAAATGAAGATAGTAATTCAATAATCAAGGTAGGTAGATGTCAAATCCCAACCTGCGAATGCCAAGAGTACTTGGATCCAATCCAAAAGATTGACGAAGATCTGTTGTAACGATTCATATATCAAAATCTTTTCAGAAAAGTTATGGACAAACACAAACCTTCAGATGAAATGATTAAAGATCTGGACAACATACTATCAAAACTTAATGCTATGGAAATTGTGTCATCAAATGATTATCAAAAAAATTCAATTAGAATAATGAGAGCTCTAGTGGACGGTCAAATGCATTCAATCAATGAATTTGGGCATTTGAAAAAAGCGATAGACTTGTTAACTTTGCAATTGTTTGATGTACAAAACAAAGTCAATAATTAAGCTTGGTATCACTTATTCCACAACCAGTACAACGATAGAGAGTAGATTTTTCAAGAATTTTTTCAGATTTCATTTCAAAACCACAGCAAGGACAAGAGAATTTTTCTGGTTCTAAACTTGGTTTTTCTGTTTTTCGAATGACATAATCAGGTTTTACTTTAGGGATATCAACAGAATTACAAGGGGGTTTGTAATGAGTCATTATCTTTTTGAGCACATTTTGTCTATAATCATTATTGGATTCAAACATAGGAAATATTGCAAGATACAAAGATTTTTTAGATCCTGATTGTTGTACCCAACATTTGAATTGTGAATGTTTAACAAAAAAAGACTTGTCATCAGTCTTTTCACAGTCACCAGCATAGACTATTTTGAAATTGTCCTTCTCTCTAGACAAGATTAAAAATACCAGTTTTTCCATTGGAGGTCCCCATTCATCAAGAGGAACAGGTCCAAGAAACTCGTACTGGAGAATTTGAATGCTCAATGAATGTATTTTCCAGCACTTTCTTTTCTTTTTTTCTCAAAAAACTACACATATACCACTAATTTGATCGCAAAATCTAAACTTGAAAAGATTAAATTCAAGAATCATGGTTTTTCAGTAAATGACAGGGTATGGTAATAATGCACAAGCAGGTTTTGCCATGATATTGGTTGCCGGAAGTCTTGCAGCAATTGGTGTTATAGCATTATTAATTGGCACCGATGTACTCTTTGCAGACAACATACAAAGAGGCAATACAGCTGAGTTCAATGAATGCAAGGAGAATGATTTCAAACTTGACGGTTGTGAAAAATACTGGGATAGAATCAACAGTGAAATCTCAGGAATTTTTGTAGACTTGGATAGGTAAAATTAGTACCCATTAGTAAAGTCTTCTAGCATGTTTTGATTTTTTGTTAGTCTATTCATTGCGTAAAATGCACCACCAACAATTCCTGCTTGATAAAAGGTATACAAGAAAACACCTGATGATGTAGGATCAGATTTTGTGAAACTTAGAACAAGCATCGTAAAGAACACAAATGTTCCAACAAATGTTATCATTCTATTCAAAAATCCAAAGTTCATTCCAACAATTCTTCTGGTAGCTGCTGCCATCAATGTAATGCTAGAAATAATTAGGAAAGTTGCTCCACCATTTTCTGTAACAAATGCATTTAACCAAACCAAAAGTCCATCTTCTAAAATTGTAATATCCGGCATTACACTGCCACCGTTTATGGCAAAGTTTACAGAGCTAAACATACCGCCAATAACAAAAAGGAACAAGAAGAGTTTTATGGTTGATCTTTTTAATGCACTACGAATTTTTGAAGGGTTGACTGCTCGTTCTGTAATTTTAACCCCATAAAGAAATCCTACTGCCATAGCAGGAATGAACATGATATTGATCAAAATAGGAGATTCCTTGTTTATAGACTCAATTTGAGGGTGAAAAATTAGAAATAAAATAACTGCAAGGCAGGCTGCTGCACCAAACAACATCAGACCTAGGTATTTGTGATCAGTTGACTCAGAGAGGCTATTCCAATTGTACATCTTGTGGATTCTTAAGAAAATCATTAAAGGCTAAATCAAAAAATCATTTGGTCAATTGGTATACAGTTTTTACCCTTTTTAGCAGAAGTCAAATAGATTCTTCATGAAGGGAGTAAAACCATTAGTCATAATAGGTACTATTATCTTGATTTTTGGTCTAATTTTTAATCTTCAAGGACAATCAGTAATAGGACCAGAATCCTCTTTCATGTATTCCAATCCAGAATGGATTACCTATGGCATTCAAATTGTAATATTAGGAATCATCATAGTTGCAGCAGGAATAGGAATTAGTGTAATTAAAAGGAATTAGTTTGTCACACGAAGAGTAATAGTACTCCTAATGTTTTGGAGTTTCCTGATTTTAGATGTAATTATTTCATTCATTTGTGAAGGAGTGTCTGTAACAAATTCAGCAACAACATCGTAACTACCATAAGTTATCAAACAACTTTTGACTTCTGGAATCTTTTTTAGTTGGGAAATAAGTAATTGTTCTTCTCCAATTTCACAACTAATTAGCATGTAGGCTTTGTCCATCTCAATCAGATTTTCTTAAAAATACACTAACTTAAAGACATCTGAGGAATTATTTTATCAACCCAGATCTCAAAAACCAGCAATTATTGGATCTTTTGGTTTCATTATTTCTCTTAACAAGATTGTTGCAAAAGAACCTCTAGATAATGAAAACTCTACGGTAGTATCATACGATGAATGGTTAGAACAATGTATTGCAGCTTGTCTAAAACCACCCTCACTACTTACTTCCTGCATCTCTTTTATGAAAAAGTCCTTTGGGACAATCTCTTCTTGTTCTAGTATTTTGGAGATTTGATAATCAAATCTGGTTTTTTTATAATACGAGTATCCAACAAACGGTAATGCTAGATGTTGATCTAATCCCTTCACATATTTCCCAATTATTCCATGAAAATCAAAACAAACATCACTTGGTTGTGCTTCAAACAGATCTTCACCATCAGAAAAGGCTGAACTTAGATACTGATTAAAGAGAAAAGATTGGTAGGCCTGAATGTAAAATCTTCGCAATGAAATCTGAATAGAGTGAATTGCACGAAGGGCATTACCATGTTCAATCATTTCTTTTAGAACAATTCTTTCAATATCCATTTGATATGGGACCTGATCAAAATATTTTTGATAGTTTTCCTTATCAGAAAGTTTTTCACGAATCTCAGTATTTTCCTTAGAGTCATAAGGTGATGTAAAAGATAAAATCAATTCAACGGCTTTGTTGAAATCTCTCTGTAAAATGGCCTTTCCAATAAGATGGGTTACAGGTCTTTTTGAACCAAAGCGTTGATAACCATAAAAATTCAGAATTTTATCATATTCAGTAAAAGAAGACAAGTCATCAGAACAATCAGAGATTTTTATTTTGAAATGATTTGATATCATATCTTTTTTTGATAATGGTTTTTTTACAAAGCCGATTTTTTCAAGAGAGTATTTTTCAGTTGAAAAATTTTCAATTGTTTTTCCTTTATTTCCAGAACAAACAAATTGTTCTGTTATAGCAGATGCATCTTTTAGTCCAAGAGACTTTAAACGAATTCCTTTTTTTCTAAAAACATCAGATAAAGCATGACTGGTATCAATTTTTTTCTTTTTTAGTTTGTATACGGCATAACCTTCTTTAGCATTTATGGAGTTTTGTGCTCTTTGAGAAATTATTTCAGTTACTTGAAAATCTTCAGGTTCAGCTCTAATTTTTCCTCCAATTCCATTAAATTCTGTACTGTAAACTGTAATACCAATTTGAGAATCTAAATTCGGGATCACTCTATTGTCACTGTAACAAATTTGCTGATTGCAACATCAGGAGATTGTGCTCCAAGAAGAACTTTGTATGTCCCAGGTACAGCATCGTCTGATGCGGAAATTATTGTGTGAATTGGTCTAGGTACATCAAAATCTAATTGGAATGTTTCAGGAGTGCCATCTGTAAGATCAACACTTAGAAAATCATGAGTTAGAGATAGAATTAATGAAACATCAAACAGATCTTTTTGTGATGTAGGAGACACAATAAAGTTGAGATTTTGTGTATCTCCAGGTGAGAGGGTCAAAATATTTGATTCTAGTTGAATTTCAAATGGCAATGGAACAGAAGTGTCAACAACTCCAATGTTATTTTCAACCCATTCTGTAAACCAAATTTTTTCACCATCTATAGCAAAATCAAAGATTTGAGCTAAACCACAATTATCTAACATCATACCAGTTCCTGGATCACAATCACCCCAGTTAGGATTCTTTGATGGAACGTGATATTCTACAAGAGATTGGAGCTTTGGATCCATTACAGAGATGTTGTTTGAAGTTTGCTCATTAAAAACAAGACGTCCTTGTTCATCAGTGTCAATCCAATATGGTCTAGAAATTGGAGATTTGATAATTCCTGTTTGGTTACCATATGTACTAAGCAAGGGTTTAGCTGTAACATATTGAGTGAATTCTTCAGTGAAAGGATCAAAACTAAAGAAGAAAGACGATGTTGTATCTGCTAACCAAATAGTTCCATCATCAGTTACCACAGCCCCGTTTGGAGTAAGTAGTTCTGGTGGTAATTGATAGACTTCAACAAAATCAAATAAAGGGACGAATTTTTCATCAGAATTTGCAACAGAATCAAGATATCCATTTTGATTAAATTTAACTAAAACCCCTCCTTGTTGGAATAACCAATTTGTATACCAGATATTGTTATTTGCATCTACTGCAAAATCTGCAGTTACAGAATCATCAACAGGGGATGGAATGCTAAGATAATGTATGTCGCCACTAGAGGGATTAGCATCTAATAATGTGAGTTTATTTCCAGTAAAATCATTAATAATAATTTGAGAGCCATAGATTTTGAGTTTTTGTGGTAAAGAGTTTCCTTCAGAAGGATATCCTAATCGCTCATATTTCTCATTAATTGTTGAAAATTTCCATACTGAATCATATGCTTCATCAGTAAACCACACTGAGCCATCTGGTGCATAATCAATTCCCCACATCATAGAACGACCTCCGGGTGGCCATAAAGGATTGTCATACTCTGTAAATCTTTCAGTAATTGGATCAAATTTTGCTAGTTTGCCAGTATTTGTTTGAGTGAACCAAACATTTCCATCATAGTCTGTTACAACTGCCAATGGATTTGTGCATGGTGTTGGAATTGAGAATTCTCGAACATAGTCAGTAGACTTTGCATCACCAGAGCCACAAAACTGAGCACGTTGTTCATCAGGAAAATTGTCAGCTGGAGTTCCAGTAATTGTGAATTCGGGATTATCTTCAGGGGGTGGGGACATCATGCTTGACAATCCAAAACCTGAAGTTATCATGATTCCACCAAAAAAGAAAACTACTAGAAGTCCTTTTTTCTTCATATCTCAAAAAATATCTAGCCGTGTTATATCTTATTCCCAACAAGTCTACAAGTTATAGTAATTTTAGATCACCAGTTATCTTATCAATCAGGTTTTCAGGAGCAGGACCAATTGAGATACATGTTGTTGTTCCAGGAGCTATCTGTGTATGTCCAGCATCTGTGACTTCAGACCATGGAAGATTCAAGTCAATTGCATGTCTTTTTACTTCTTGTAAATCTTTGATACTAGAAACTTTCAGGACAACCTTCTCTTGTCCATTCAACCATTCATTGTACCATTCAGGATGAGATTTTCTCACATACTCTGAACCAAGAACGCAAGCATGGCCTACTTGTGCTGCTATCTTTCCTTTTCCCATTTCTAGATCAGTTCTAACGATAATTACTTGTTTGATGTTTCCCATACTGTAATCAAATACAGGCTTGATGTAAAACTTTTGAGTTAAATAATTGACAAAGAAACAAAATCTGTGAGCTTTGATGTTATAGTTGCTGGAGGAAGTGTTGCAGGATTATTGTGTGCAAGAGAAATTGCCTCAAGTGGATTTTCAGTACTTGTGATTGAAGAAGATTACGAGATAGGAACTCCTGAACATTGTGGGGGATTAGTTAGCATTGCAGGGTTAGAAGAACTAGGAATAATCCCATTTAGAAAAACCTTTGATCATATGATAGAATCTGCTAAAATCACAGCACCGAATGGGAATAGTTTTACAATTAATTCAAAGATGCAAAAAGTTGTTGAAATTAGTCGAAGAGAGTTAGACAAGCAGATAGCTTTTCAAGCTCAGAAAAATGGGGCAGTAATCAAAGTCAGAACAAGTTTCCAAGAAATTACAGACACAGGAGTTAGAACAAATGAAGAGACAATTGATTGTAAGATTTTTGTTGATGCAAGAGGAGTTTCGTCACTTGTAAACAAAGATAGAACTGGAATTTTATTATCAGCACAATACGAAATTTATGCAGATTGGATCAAGAAAGGAAAAGTAGAAGTAATTTTTGATCAAGAAAAATATCCAGGATTCTTTGCATGGATCATTCCATCTAATGAAGGTAAAGGCAAAGTAGGAGTTGCTGGAAGAGGAATCAACATAGCTGAAACGTTAGATAAGATTCTTGAAGAAAAAGGAAATTATTCAACAATTAGAAAAATTTTTGCGCCAATCTGGATTAAAGGTCCTATTGCAAAGTTTGTAGAAGGAAAAACAGTTATCGTTGGAGATGCTGCAGGACAGGCAAAACCAACAACTGCAGGCGGAATTTTTACTAGTGGAATGGGAGGGATTTATGCAGGAAGGGCAATATCCAAGTTTTTGAAAACAAAGAAGAGATCAGATCTTGAACAATATCAAAAAAAATGGATAAAAAGATTTGGTAAAGAATTTGAAAAACAAGTATTTGTAAGAAAAATGTTAGAGAGGGTAGACAATAAAACAATCAATAAATTATTTGAGTCAATTACACCAGAGATCATAAAAGAGATTTCAGAAAAAGATGATTTTGATTTTCATGCTGGCTCAATTATTAAATTACTAGGAACGAAAGGTTCGATAAAAATTGCACAAACTCTAATTGGTGGAGAGTTAAAAAAATTACTTAGCTAAAATGTGCTCAAATTCTAAGGAAAGTATAAATGATGTTTACAGAAAATCGGGGTATGTCATCTACGATTTCATTACCAACATGTAGTTGTTGTCACAGACATATTATGCCTAACGATAAATGTGTAAAATTTAATTGTCCTGATTGTGGCATGGATTTAATTTGGAGATGTCAAAGTTGCAGAGAAGCAGCAAGAAACTACACTTGTTCTTCATGTAATTTTCAGGGACCTTGAGAAAATGGCTCAGATACTATTAATCACAAAAATTCTTCCTAAAGACATTGATGTAGACCTAGACAAATTAGCAGAATCTATCAAATCATCACTAAAAGAAGGAATTACAATGAAAAGACATATCAAAGAGCCATTGGCATTTGGATTAGAATTTCTAAAAGCAGAATTTGTCTTAGAAGACAAGGAAGGGCAAATGGATTCATTAGAAAATTCTGTTAAATCAACTGAGGGCGTCAGTGAATTAGAAGTCCTTAATATGAGTAGAATGTCAGTTGACATGAAATAGGTGATTTTGTGGTACACAAAGAAGAGCCTTTGCAGATGCGAATTGGAGAAGCAAAGCAAAGAGACGTAGGTAAAAAACGTGGCAGAATTGGGCCTGAAGCCATGGATTTTCTTAAAGTTACACCAGGCGATATAATTGAGATAATGGGTTCAAGATCTACTTGTGCAGTTGTCTGGCCTGTTGATGAAGATGAAAAATTTTCAGATATCATAAGAGTTGATGGACAAACAAGAAAAAATGTTGGTGGATCACTTAACGATATTGTAAAAATTAGAAAAGTGACATCAAAGTTTGCAAAAATGGTTTCACTAATACCTGTAAATGATTCGGTTACAGTTGACAAAGAGTTTACGGATTTTGTTAAAAACAGATTGAAGGGATTGCCAATTACTCATGGTGATGAAATTTCTGTAATGATTTTAGGAAATTCTATGGATTTTAAAATTACAAAGACCATTCCAAAAGGAGTAGTCAAGATAGATCATTCCACAAATCTTACCATTTCAACAGAAACTTCAGTTGATAGAAAAGTTCGAGTAACATATGAAGAGGTTGGTGGGCTCAGGCAAGAGGTTAAAGCAATGAAAGAGATTGTAGAGCTCCCACTAAAACATCCTGAGCTGTTTGCAAGATTAGGAATTGAACCTCATAGTGGAATTCTACTTTATGGTCCTCCTGGATGTGGAAAGACATTACTTGCAAAAGTTATTGCCAGTGAATCGGAAGCTAACATGTTCCCTATTAACGGTCCAGAAATCATGAACAAGTATTATGGTGAAACAGAAGCAAAACTAAGAGATATTTTCAAAGAAGCTAAAGATAACTCTCCAAGTATAATCTTCATTGATGAGATTGATGCGATTGCACCAAAAAGAGAAGAAGCTTACGGTGATGTTGAAAAAAGAGTTGTTGCTCAATTGTTGGCATTAATGGATGGTCTTGATGACAGAGGAAATGTCATTGTACTTGGTGCTACTAATAGACCCGAAAGTATTGATCCAGCACTTAGAAGACCAGGTAGATTTGATAGAGAATTTGAGATATCAGTTCCTAACGAGGATGGAAGACTGGAGATTCTTTTCATTCACACAAGAGGAATGCCATTAAGCGACGATATAGATCTGAAAAACTTGGCATCAGAACTGCACGGTTACACAGGTGCAGACATCAAATCACTTTGTAGAGAAGCAGCATTAAAGTCAATCAGGAGATACCTGCCAGAAATAGATCTTGAAACAGAAAAGATTTCCTCCGAAGTATTACAATCAATGCAGATCAAGTTAATCGACTTTTACGATGCAATGCATGAGGTAGTTCCTACAGCAATGAGGGAATTTTATGTTGAAAGACCAAAAGTATGGTGGAAAGATGTTGGGGGATTAGATGAGATCAAAAAAACATTAACAGATAATCTCATTGTAGCAATGAAAGAACCAACCAAGTTTACAAAGATGGGTATCAAACCACCGAAGGGAGCTTTGATTTATGGACCTCCAGGATGTGGGAAGACACTCCTAGGACGAGCACTTGCTACTGAAAGTGGAGCGAATATGATTTTGGTTAAAGGTCCTGAAATCCTTTCAAAATGGATAGGGGAATCTGAAAAAGCTATTAGAGAAATATTTAGAAAAGCAAAAGCAGCGGCGCCATGTGTAGTAATTTTTGACGAACTAGACTCACTAGCACGTTACAAATCAGGAGAAGGAGGAGCAAGTGAAACTGTTCTAAGTCAATTGCTAACAGAAATTGAAGAAGGTATTTCTTCACGAGTTGTAGTAATTGGGATTACAAACAGGCCAGATGTTTTAGATACTTCCTTGTTAAGAACAGGAAGACTAGATTTAGTTCTATATGTAGAACCCCCAGATGAAAAAGGACGATTAGAGATTATCAAGATTTTAACAAAAAAGATGCCATTGGTAAATGATGTTAAATTACAAGAGATTGCAATAGCTACACAAAACTATACTGGTGCAGATTTAGCAGCACTTTGTAGAGAAGCAGCAGTTCTGGCAATGAGAAACAAATCACCAAAGATTTCAAGTCAAGACTTTGCAAATAGTTTGAAGCAAGTTAGACCATCTATTACCAAAGATGTTGATCAATGGTATAACACTGTAAGAGAAAGTATATCTAACGTAGTACCTAAAACAGGAGATAAAATATTCTACGGATAAAAATGGCAATTCCACTACGAAATACAGTATATGACAAGATTAAGGAAGTAAATTCTTTAACAGATGTTGAGCTTTTTAAAATCTTATTAAAAGAAGGATATATACTTCCTGAAGACAGATTCAACAAAATACTTTTAGATTTAGAGATTCTTGGCCTTATCACAGTAGTATGGATTACAAAAGATGAGCGCAGAGTAGAAGTAGTCATTGTTGAAAAAGAGGTAGACAAGATTGAAGAACAAAATAAGGAAATGATGGAAAAAGATTATGAAGCAAGTTTCCCAGGTTTTGAAAAATAACTACTTAGAATAGTGGCACATGAAATGCTGCATCTAATGCGACTGCCACAAAAATTATTGTAAGATATGGAGCAGTGACTTTGTATGCTTTCCAAGCAAATTCAGATGTAGGATTCTTTGTTAGTTTATAGTGATATGCAAGCATCAGTCCGCCAGAGACTAGTGCAATAACGGTGTAAACAATTCCCATTCCATCTGGAATAAATGAAAGTGTCAAAGAATAAGGAACTAAAATTATTGTGTTTCCTAAAATGTACTTTGATGTTTTTTGCATACCAATTACAACAGGCAACATTGGAATTCCAGCTTGTGCATATTCATCTTTAATCTTCATTGCAAGACACCAAAAGTGAGAAGGAGTCCAAACAAAGACCAAGAGCCCAACTAAGAACCCTAACAAATCCATACTACCAGTAGCTGCAGACCATCCAGCCCAAGCTGCTGCGCTTCCAGCAATTCCCCCGATTACGATGTTTGAAGAGTTTCGACGTTTTAGCCAAACTGTGTAAATGATAACATAAGAGAAGATTCCAACAGCAATAAAGAAAGCAGATATTGCATTTAGGGCAAAGTATCCATAGATTACAGATACACAGCTTACAACAAATCCATAAATAAAAACATGGGATGCTGCCATTCGTCCAGATGGGATAGGTCTTGTACTGGTTCTCTTCATTTTCGGATCAATGTCTTTGTCATAATAGTGATTTAGGGCACTAGATCCTGCAGATGCCAATGTTCCTGCAATAATTATGTGCAAATATGACCAATAATCAAGTTCAGGTACACCGTCAACTAGTTTACTTGCTGCATACATGGAAGTTACTGCAGTAATAACTAGAAGAACAACTATCCGCGGTTTGGATATTTCTATTATTTCTTTAAATCCCAATTTCACTCTATCTTATTCCAAAGCCATTTAATTTCTTTGTCTTACATGTTCCATAATGTTTCAAAAGGAATAAGTATCTCAACCCTACCACTATCTTGAATGAGTAATTGGGATCTCATGATGCCAGGAATGGGACTAACAGCCGTAGGCTTGGCGGGTGTTATATTGTCTTATGCTGGAATTGCACACACATTCATTGATGGTTTGCATGCCCTAAGTGGACTTGTCATGTTTGTAGGGTTGATTTTCTTAGCAGCAGGTATCTTAGATGGAGGTATTTCAACCAGTAATAAAGCCAAGGCAACAACTTTGATAGTTTTGGGAATTTCATTATCATTTGGATTGTATGCTTTAGCTAGCATGAATACATCAGACTTTACAATCACATTAGCAGGAATTTTAATGGCAATTACATTCCCAGCAATCATCATAGCATATCTAGCAATGAAGCATCCAACTAAAGTAAAACCAGTTGGTGCTATCGTTTCAATGGCAGCAGCAACAGGAATTATCATATGGTTTGCATTTGGATTTGTTAGTCCTGACGCAAACATGATTCCTCAACAAGTTGGAGTTGAAGAGCCAACCATAGAAGTTGTACCAGTAGTGTCAATCTTTGCAATTCAAATTCTTGAAGATTCCATTCAAGAAGGAAATCCGGATTATGATCCAGATGTCGTTGTAGTTCCACAAGGACATACAGTTGAATGGACAAATGCAGATTCAGTTATACACACAGTTACTAGTGCAGTAGACTTTGGGGATACGTTTGATTCTGGTTTAATGGATCCAGGTGATGTCTTTACATTAAATACATCTAATTTGGCAGGTGGAGAGTACGAGTATTTGTGTATTATACATCCTTGGATGGTTGCAACATTAGTTATTGAAGAACCAAAAGAAGGAGTTAAAGTGACAATTCCAGAAGGAGCAGGAATTCCAGAAGAAGGACAAATCTATTATGATCCTCAAGTAATCGATGTAACAATTGGTACTACAGTGATATGGGAAAATCTAGATACTACAGTACATACAGTAACTTCTGGTGATCCAGACGGAGGAGTAAACGGAGTGTTTGATTCAGAAATGATGGCATCAGGAGACAAATATGAATTTACATTTACTACTGCAGAAAGCCAGGATTATTATTGCACATTTCATCCGTGGATGGTTGGAACTGTTAACGTAGAATAGATTTGCAGAAAATCATCTTATCAAAATCAGATAAAAAAATTCTAACTGAACATGCAGAAAATGAAAAACCCAATGAATCATGTGCCATACTATTTGGAAAAGACAACCTTGTCTCAGAAATATTTTTAACAAAAAATATCGAGGAATCATCAGTAAATTTTACAATTTCAAATGAACAGTTAATTGAAGGATACAAGATTGCAGAAGAAAAAAAGGTAGAAGTAATTGGCATCTTTCATTCACATCCTATTTCAGACGCATACCCATCAAATACGGACAAAAAATTCATGTTCAGCAATCCAGTAGTATGGATAATTTATTCTGGCATTAACAAGGATTTCAAAGCATATTTTCTTGAATCAGATATAATAGAAGTTCCAATTGAAGAGAAATAATTCAAGATTTTAAGCTAAACGTGGCATTTTTACCATCTGCGTTATTTAGAACAGATTTGTCTGGTAAAATAATTTTGCCAAGTATATTCACAGGAGATGCAGGAGTGATTTCACCTGGCTTCCCAATAGGAGTAGAGCCATAAAACAAACATATTGCTTTTCCAGTAGGCCAATATGCAACATCATTTAGTTGAACAGGTGACTTTGCATTTTCTTCGGGTTGTGCAATTGGAGACTCGGAAGTATAGATTTCATCACCCCAAACATTCAGATCAACTGTAAAAGGTAATTTTTCAATAAAGTCATTAACGGTTTTGGGGGAATTAGTATCATCTAATTCTAAAATTATAAGTGATAAGTTTGGAATTTTGACTTGAACGATATGTTTCATAAATTTGGATGATCTTTGAATTAGAAAACCATTGCTAAGCAAGGGTTATTTGAACAAATTTTGTTTATTCTTGGGATTTTACTATTAAAACAAGTGTAGTTCTGTGTTTATAATTTTACGAATTTTTGAAGGAATTATTTTATTCTGTATCTGAGTATGGCTAAAACTGAATTATGAATTTCCAGTTTTTTGATTATTTTTGGAGAAACTGCAAACTCAATTTTAGAGGATGAATTTTTTGCAAGCTCCAGCATTTTCATTATGTTTTTGAATTGAGAATTGGTGTGATAGTCTGCAGAAACGATAAGCGTATCTACTGCTCCAATTTCTAATGCCTTGTAAATAATATCATTTCTTTTTGCAGTTAATCCTTCTTTGAATAGTTTTTCATATTTTTCAATAATTTCTGTAACATATTTTCTTCTATGTTGGTACAAGTGATGGATTATTTTCTTATGAACATCACTTATTGGGGTGGAAAAAGACAAGGTTTCTACAAATCGACATTTTTTTATCAATCCCGAGTCAAGTTCACCATAAAATTCTGTTTTTGCAGGACCAATTCCGCCCAACAGTATTAACTCTGAATTGGAATCCATTTTTTTTACTTTATTTGCAACTTTCTTGAAGAAAACATGAATTTTGGTTTGTCTTGCCCTTAGGAATCTCCCCTGACTCTGTCCTCCTTTTCTATGTCTTCCTCGTAGGTCAATTTGAAGTCTAGCTTCTTGGATTATCTGACTTCCATGAAATTTCTGTATTCTCGCGGATTTTTGATCAAGTGTTACTAGCAAAATATCATAATTGGTTTTGAGAATATCACGGAATGGCTTGATGTAGGGTCTTTTGCTTACCATGTAAATGTAGGGCAGTTTCTTTGAGGTTCCAATTTTCTTAATGTGTACTTTGCTGTTCTTTATCCATCCAAAAATACAAAGAGTTTTTGTAAACTTGCCTATCGAGGAATGATTCTCTCTAATCTCTGTAATTCTTTTTTCAATTTCTGATTCAATTATTTCAAATGGTTCCTTCCTCTTTGTCTCACGTAGTAAAGAGATGGTTTCTTGTCCCTTACCATATGGATAGTAAACGGATACGCATGGTGAGTCAATCTGTTTTATCTCATAGAGAAACTGGTTTAATGATAACCATTCAGTTGAGGAGATCTCAAAAGATTCTAGATTGTTTTTCACAAGTTTTACTTTTTTTCTTTCGTAAATAACTGATGCTTTCCAGACAGGTTTTTTACATTATCGTAAACTTGATTTGAGACTTGACGTAAGATTTCAATTACTTCCATAACAGAAATAAATTTTTTTATAATTTAAATGAAAAAATCCTAGAAAATCTATTTTTTGAAACATTTGCAGTCACAGTCAAACATTCCTGCCTTTCCCATACACTGATCATGATATTCATGATAGCATTTTTCGCAGGTAACCATAAATCACATCTGTAAATCCACTTTAAATCTCTTTAAATGTGGTCACTTTAAATTGATTCGTGTTGACATTCACTAAACCCATAATTGAAATTGTAAATGTTGTAGCATCAGCTACGATAGACCAGAAATTAGATCTAAATGAAATTACAAAAAAATTCCCAGATACTGAATATCATCCTGAACAATTTCCAGGATTAGTATTTAGACTGAGAAACCCAAAGACTGCAACTCTAATTTTTAGAACAGGTAAAATGGTTTGTACTGGATCAAAATCAGAAGAATTGGCAGTAAAAGCAGTAAGAACTGTAGTTCAAAAATTAAGAAAAGAAGGAATTAAAATCAAAAAAGATGCAGTTGTAACCGTTCAAAACATTGTATCCTCAATAAATCTTGGAGGGAAGGTTCATCTTGAAAAAGCTGCACGAACATTACCTCGAAGTATGTATGAGCCTGAACAATTTCCAGGATTAATTCACAGAATGATTGATCCAAAAACTGTAATTCTGATTTTTGCATCAGGAAAACTAGTCTGCACTGGTGCCAAGACTGAAACAGACGTGTATCGCTCTGTAAACCAACTTCATGCTCTGCTTGAAGAAAAAGACTTGATGATTTATGATTAGACTTGCATTCCACCTTTCAAACTTGATAATTAGCTATAAATTATATCCCTCCAATATAGATACAATTTATGTACATGGAACATGAGATTGGCTGTATGTGTGAAAAATGTAATTGTGATCAGAAAGTTCGACTTTTGATCTGGATGAATTAAATGATGAGTCTGTAAAAGAATAAGCTACAACGTGAAACAAATGTCTATTGATATTCCAACTTTACTTAACAACAGCAAAAACAAAATAGTCCAACTAAGACTAAGAAACAACACGACTATCAGTGGAATACTTCAAAGTTTTGATGTATATCTGAACTTAACATTAGATGATGCAGAAGACATTTCTGGTACCAAAGTAGTGAAACTTGGAAAAATCCTTTTGCGTGGAGATAATATAATTATAATTTCTTTATCTAAGGAATAGCCGTATTTCGATAATCCATTCTACTTTGTATTCGATGTTAATTTCTTTCATCGTAGATAAATTCATAATTTTTTGACCAAGTAATCAAACCCTTCCTCGATTGTTGGTAGTTCATATTTTTTGATTTGTTCCTCAACAAGCATCGCAGGAATTGATTTACTTTCGATAATCTTTCTATGTTCCAATCTTTTCCAAATAACATTCTTCGGAGTATCAAAGTACACTCCTTTGATGATGATTGTTTTTCCATATTTTCTTGCCATTTCCCTGAGTTTCGTAATAAGACTGCACCTCATTTCAGAGCTCAAGTTAGTTCTATCAATCACAAAATCCTTGTTGTTTCTTATACAGTACTCGATGTCTTCGTAAAAGTACCTTGTAAATTTCTTGAATATGCCAATTGAATGTGACATCTGGAATGCGTTATCATAACTTATTCCAAGTAATTTTGCCTGTTCTTCTACATATTTGTCTGTGGAGCAAATTACCTGACCTAAGGTCTGGGCATAAGTTGACTTACCACTTCCGCTTGAACCAACTAAGATTGTTATTAACATTTTTCATCAATATCATAAATATTCGATAGAAAATAATTCTATCGATCTTAATGGTCATAAGATCCTGAAACTGCAGGTTGTCAATTGGTCATTGTGTTTAAGTTAATATCAAATGTTTAATCTAAAAAATTCTTAATATACTAAGATGAGTTCATAAAATTATGAAATATTGCCATGATTGTTTAACTCCGATTAATAGTTATTCAAAAGAAGAATATTGTGATATTTGTAAAAGAGATAGAGCTCTTAAAGAAAGCTCTACAGCTTAGAACTCTAATTTTCTAGTTAAACTATCAAATGACATTTTTGCATTAGTATTATTTTGTGATATATTTGAGGTCTTGTAGTTGATCAATGTTGCTGATGCAACAACATTTTCTATGTTGATTAGTGGTTTGGATTGAGGCGCGTTGTAATGCAGACATTGATTGAAACTTGCCATTTCATCATTCCTTCGTAAAATATTGTGTTTTTCTTCTGTCATTATTCTAATTTTTCAAAGGAATTTTTATAACAATTTGGGTTTGATTTGAGTTGGTCTTCTACAATTTTTTTTGAAAATTTGTGTACTGTAATCAAATGTTTTTGAATATCATCACATTTTGTTTTGCAAGTCCTGCACATATACTTCATATCAGATTCTTAGTATTTTGAGGGTACTATTCAACTGTTTGTTTTATTCTCTCAATGACATAAATGACATGATTCTAAGTACGTATAATCATCAATGAATTCAAATATTTCAGGAAATACTATTGTGAATATCATGGGATCAGAATGATACCATTATGACAGAATCATACAAATAAAGTATCAAAGTCGCTAGGCTGAAAAAGGTGTTTTGAATTAAATATCCCTTTTTGTACTAATAATCATGGAAATTCACGTATACGATACATATGTCAAAGCAGCAGATGGTCATACCATGCACTTTGATGTTATCACTGGTGAAAAAGATCACGATAAAGCCCTCACATATGGCAAAGAGTGGTTGAAGTCGGTTGGTGAAGAAAATGCAGAAATGACAACAAACGAATGTCAGTTCTGCCATTCACAAAGTGCACCAGAGCCTGTTGAGCAGGCAATTAAGGAAAACGGCTACTTTATCCAAAAAATGGAAGGCTGTCCTTAATCACTTTTTTTCCTTTTTCCAAAAGACTATATTTTTTAGATTAATTGATGTAGAGATAACATGTCAGAACACAAGTACTCAAAGTGGACAGTGGAAGGAGACAAAAAAACAAAATGGATTTGCGGGTGTTTTCAAACAGCAGATGACTATTTCAAATTCTGTGATACACATAATGAAACTTTGAAAAAAGCAATTCAAGCTCAGGTTGATGAATTAGATATGACACTGTTTGTTGAAGAGAAAGATTAGATAGCAAGGATTGCAACAAAGGCAGATACAAAGACGATGGCAATTGTATTGAGTAGTTTTATGACAGTGTTGAGTGCAGGTCCTGCAGTATCTTTGAAAGGGTCACCAATAATATCACCTACAACTGAAACTTTATGTATTTCAGAGCCTTTCTCTCCTTTCATTTCAATGAGTTTCTTTGCATTATCCCATGCACCACCAGTGTTTGCCAAGTGATATGCCAATAAAATTCCAGTAATAACTGCACCCATTAATAACCCAGCAACCGCAGTTGGACCTAACAATACTCCTAAAATTATTGGAGCAGTAATTGCAACAATTGCTGGTTTCCAGAGTTCTTTTATTGAAGCAACTGTGGCAATATCTACACATTTAGCATAATCCGGTTTTGATGTTCCTTCAAGAATTCCAGGATCTGCTTTGAATTGTCGTCTAACTTCATCTACCATTTTTCCTGCAGCCCTTGAAACACCGTTAATGAGTTGGCCTGTAATGATGAACGGAATCAAACCGCCTACTAGTAAACCAACAATTATTGAAGGATTCGTCAAACTGTAATCTAAAACCATATCTTCGAAGATGTGTGCAGCTTCAAACTGAAATGCCTGAAGCATGGCCAGAGCAGCTAATGCAGCACTGGCAATAGCAAATCCTTTGGTAACCGCTTTCGTGGTATTTCCAACTGCGTCAATTTCATCTGTGACTTTACGATTTTCTTCTCCCATTCTAGTCATCTCAACAATACCACCTGCATTATCTGCAATTGGACCAAACGCGTCAATACTAAGAACAATTCCTGCAAGACTCAACATTGCCATTGCAGTCAATGCTGTTCCAAAGATTCCATAAAGTACTGGGTCTTCACCTTCGGGTGCTGCACTAGATGCAAGACTGTAAGATAACATAATTGCAACGACTAATGCAATCATAAATGGTCCCGTTGATTGCATGCCTTTGATAATTCCCATTAATGTTAATGATGCATAACCCCATTTTGCAGAGTCTGCAATT
>SMUZ01054166.1_pt1 | contig 30256 bp, 34 predicted proteins | sample 2456421 | NCBI WGS metagenome assembly SMUZ01 (sample SAMN11095932, study PRJNA526329) | marine sediment metagenome | biome: Marine sediment; feature: Surficial sediment; material: Deep marine sediment; isolation source: Hadal surficial sediment | place: Pacific Ocean | collected 2014-11 | depth... | reverse complement strand
CCGATGGCGAACAGGACCATCAACAGCAGGATCCCCGTTTTTATCACCGCGTTTTCTTCTCCTCGTTCATGAAGTGTTCCATCTTCTTTTTCAAACGGCGGTAAATGGTGTACTCTTTCTCGGCTTTTTCATTTTGACCCATCTGTTCATAAGTATACCCCAGGCTGAAATGCGCATCCACGAAGGTGGGATCGATGCGCAGGGTGGTTTTGAACGCCTGTTCCGCCAGGTCGTACTTCTTCTGGTAATTGTGAATTCCGCCGAGCCCATAGTATCCGTTCGGATTTTTGGGGTTCTTTTCGATGGCTTTTTGAAACGCTGTTTCCGCGCCTTCGTAGTCCTGCGCCTCGACCTGGGCCAGGCCTTCCTTGTAATAATCGTCGCTGTTTTTGTCCGAGCATTGGGGTAAAATCAATGCCAGTAGACTCAGCAGGCACAGGCTAAAAAGCGTTCGGTGAGAGGGCACGAGAGGCCTTGTTTTAAAAGATTGGTCGGTGGATGCGCCGGGCCGCGAAATGCCCGAACCGTGCCAGTAGTGACTGTTCCAAACTATAACACCCAGAAAGAGTTTCCGCCAGAACAACCCGAAGTTCAACACCCATCGCTAAGGATGCATTGCGTTCATGGAGATCAAGCTGATATGGATAGCCTTCGGCGTCGGCGCTTTTCTGGTTTCCCTGCTGGCGGTGTTGACGGTCAAAAGCTACGGGGTTCTGCAGGTGCGGTGGTTGAACACCTCCCGCCTGCGCGATCTGAAGCTCCGGGTCGCCGCAACTTCCGACGACCTGGAACGCGGTGCCCTGAATGCGGTGATCGAGCGCTGTGAAGCCCTGCGCGGCCGCTGGGTTCTCGGCGAAGCGGATTTGTCCCTGATCGCAAACACGCGGGGCCTGGTCGCCGACATCGCGAAACGTTATCATCCCCAATCTTCCCAACCCCTTGCCGAAGCGCGGATCGAAAACATCCTCAACGCCTTTCTGGACATGAAGACACATATCCTGCAGTTGACCCGGCTGAGGGGCATCCGGCAGTGGACCCGGTTCCGGTTGCGTCATCTGGTGTGGTTGTCCAAGGCGTGGCAACAGAAAACCCGGTGGGAACAAACCTCCGCCGTTCGCACCGCGCGCCGCTTCCGCCTGGTGACCCTCGTCAAGTGGATCACCCTGGCCCTGAGGTCGCTGGACCTGATGTTCTGGTCCCTCAAGATGACGGTATTCTTTTTGTACGACATCGTGTTCAAAGTGTTCTTGATCCGGTGGACCCTGCTGGTGGGCGAAACCGCCATCCGCGTGTACAGCGATCAGAAAACGGGCGCGGATGTTGCGCCGGAAGATCTGCTGGAGGAGATGGACGCCCTGCCGGACCCCAACGAGTTCGAGGAAACCGGATTGTCCGGGGAGGTTCAGGAACTGGTGAACACCTCCCGCAAGGCGATTATGTTTCATCTGGGAGCGATGAGCTGGAAAGAAGCGCGCCAGCGCTATGACCGCCTCGTGGAGGATATTGCGCGGGCGCATCACCCGCAATCGGAGCGGCCTTTATACGAGGCCCGGTTGTACGACCTGTTGATCGGCTTCTCCCGGTTTGCGGAGCAGATCGTCAACCTCAACACCAAACCGGTGGTCAACAAGATGCTGCAACTGCGCCTGTCCCATCTTTTGAAAGTGAAAAGCGCCTCCGACTGGGCGTTGGAAAACCAGGTCGCCGACCTGGTTCGTAAATACAAGGTCGGAACCGCCGTCAAATACTCCGCTCTGGTGTACAAGGCGTTCAAAAAAGGGCATCCGGGAATTCTGTTCAAGGACGTGGCGCTGACCCTCACCCGGGAAGCCGGCAAGCGCTGGCTGGTGATCTATCTCCACGATAAAATCGCCGTCGAGGCGCACTGGGTCTACAAACCGAAGTAGGGGTCTCCGGAGAACGCCCGGTTCAGCGTTGGGAGGAGGTCATGGATTTTCCCAGACGGGAGATCCGGCCCACCAGCTGAATCCGTTCGGCCTGCAGGTTCATCCGCTGATCGATCAGTCGGTCGATCTGGACGTTGATTTGATCGAAACTTTGATCGCCGGGGTATTCGTCGAGCAGGATGTGGAACGCATCGTTGATCTTCAGTTCCACCTGGAAGCTGTTTTCAAACGATTGGATCAGCGACTGGAAAATACTCTGGAAACTTTTGGAAATGGCAAACTTGTATCGATTGGCTTTCGCCCAGCCCTGCAACGCATCGGCGCCGGTTTCCACCGCGCGTTTGGAGGTGCCCAGTTCGATCATGGCGATTTTAACAAATGAGGCGCCATCCTCTGGAATGTAATTCGACACTCCAGAAATCTCGGGCATCTCCATCTCGGTGATCCGGGCTTTGATGAGATAAACCAGGCTCTGGTTGGAGTGCACAATCGATTTGAACAGGTGGAACGAAGGATTGTTCTTTTCCAGCTGACCCATCCGCAGTTTTAACAGCGCGTTCTCGCCTTCCAGCGCCCGGATGATGGTTTTGCGCGACAGCAGGTCGAACTGGTTGACGACCGCCAGGTCCCGGGTCAGACTGGCTTCGAACAGATTGTACGTATCATTGAGCGACTGCCGGATGGTCTGGCTGTATTCCTTCAGGTAGCGGTTGAACTCGTCCACCTGGGAGACAAACCGGTCGGACCTGAAAAGGGGCTGGTACAGCGTATCCAATTTCGCCTGGGCCATTATGAAATCCTCCTCGATAATGACGGACAACTGGCGTTTTTTCTCCAGCGCATCACCCTCCGTCATTGAGTCTAACAGCACCGCCTGGCTCAAATCGTCGATGCCAGATGCCAGGGTGAACACATCCGTCAACTCGTCGTACACACCGGTAGAGCTTTCCAGATACTGGGTGTATTCCCTCAGATCGTGAAACAGGTCGGCCGTATAACCAGGGGCGGCCACCAGGTTTTTGTGAAAAGAAACGATGCAGATCAAAAGGATGACCCATACGCGGTATTGAAATCTCATAGTCCGGTGTCCTCAGATGGGGAAAACCCCGTCGCGGTCCGATGCCCCCGGAACCCGACGGTTCAGGGCCGGGAGCGGAAACCCAACCTCCAGCATTTCCGCCCGCTTGCCCAATTCCCGTGTTGATGTACTGTATTTAACAGGATAAATAGGGGGACGGGACTTGGCAAACATTATTTTGGAATGTAATTGTAAATTAAATTGGGAGGTTTTCAACTATTTGAATTTATTTTGGTTATGGCGGAATCAGCGGTTTAAAAAAGATACCCGGTTCACACCCCGGGTGGGGTCAAACGGTAGGAAACTCGCACCTCGCTGGCGTACACGTCGGCCCAGTGTGCGGCTTTTTTCTGTTCGGGGGTCCATAGGTCTCGCCAGTGGCAGGGTTTCTGAATATAATCCCGCCACTCCAGAAGTGTAAAGTTCAGGCCCAGTACCTGGAACCAGATTTCCAGCAGGGCACGGCTGGGGAAGCTGGTCAGCGCCAGTTCCTTGCCCTGGTAGTCGAACGTGTTGGGGAGCCGGTAATCTTTTTTCTCCGACCGGGTCAGCGAGGTCAGCAGGATCGGCAAATCCAGCGCCTCATCGCTGACATGGGGGTAATACTGGAGGGCGTCCTTGCCCTGCAGGGCCGCATAGCGGGCGGTGAAGGTATCGAGCAGAACGCATCGTTGCGCCGCCCGCGCCATTAACTGCAACAGGCGAAAGGGTTCCATCACATAATACAGCAGGCCGAAGCAGAGGATCGTATCGAAACTATCCGGTTGGCATGCTTCCAGAAATTCAAAAACGTCTTTTTCTTCAAACACGTACGCGTCGCGGGGCACCTGCATCCGGCCGAACAAATCCTCGCCCTTGCGGAGCAGCGCGGCCTCGGTATCCACCCCGTGAACGTGCCGTGCCCCGAGTTGCAGGGCGGCATAGGCGAAGGTGCCCATATGCGAGGCCAGGTCCAGCACCCGGCAATCCCGGATCACGTCCGCCTGGCGGGCCAGCAGGGTGTCGACGCGCCCGTTCAAACATTCGTAATGATAGGGTATGGCCCAGCGCCCGGCGCGGGTGTCCTCCTTCAAAAACGGAGAATCCTCAGCAAAATAGGGGTTGCTTTGTTTCAATCGTAACCTGTCAATTTAATGAATATTATTATAGGTTCAGCAGGCTCCGGATATATCCGGAGTGATCCCGCAGGCGGGTATTATAGCTCAAATGACGTGAGAACCCTGAACAGGTCCGTTGTAAGGTCTACGACAGGTTTCCGACATAAACCTGTTGCATTTACATATCTACATAGGTGAATATGTCCCGAATAGGGCCTTGTTTCAGGGGGAAAATGGATGCCGCTCACATATCCTGTAAAAGCAGTTGTCATCATTAGCCTGGTCCTGCTGGCGGGGGCCGTTTTCGTGACGCTCCGCCCGGGCGGAGGAACGCAGGTGTTCGCCGAAGAGACGACGGTGATCCGGGTTGCCGGGTCGACCACGGTTTTGCCCATCGTGTCCCGCGCGGCGGAGCGGTTTCAGGCCCGCCACGCTTTGGTCAAGATCATCGTCAATGCCGGCGGCTCCGGTGTCGGCATTCACGGGGTGGGCACCCGGCGGTTTGACATCGGTCTTGCCTCCCGCGAAATCACCCTCAAAGAAAAGCATCGATACGCTTCTTCCCATCTCCAGATCACCGTCATCGGCCGTGATGCCGTGGCCTGCGTCGTGTCTTCCGAAGTGTTTCACGGCGGAGTGCGGGCGCTGTCCAAACAACAGATCCGCGACATTTATCTCGGTAACATCACCAACTGGCGACAGGTGGGCGGACCGGACCGGCCGATCATCGTCATCGATAAGGAAGTGCACCGCGGCACCCGTCACGTGTTTATGCAATACCTGTTCGGAAAATCCAACGCGCGCGCGCCGGGAGCGCGGCTGGTCACCGGTTCCAACAACGAAGAGCAGGCCAAGATCGCGCAAAGCGATTCCGCCATCGGCATGCTGTCCATCGCCTGGATCAATGACGAGGTGGTCGGCATCGGCATCCGCGACGGGGAGCGTGTGATCCAACCCACGCTCGACAATGTGCGCACCGGACGTTTTCCCATCGCCCGCAACCTGAACCTGATCACCGCCGGTGAACCTCAAGGTGCGGTCAAACAATTCATCGATTACCTGCTGAGTGAAGATGGTCAGAAGCGGGTCGCCGAAAGCGGGTATATTCCCATTCAATTGCCCCACACCGTCTCCTGGGTGGCGGGGTCTCATTCCAAATGAATAAGCAGCCCCTGTTTCCCGAAAGGGGACCGGCATTCTGGTTGACCGGTCTTGCCGCGGCCATTTCCGCCGGGACCATCGGCCTATTGTTTGTCAGTCTGGTGGTGGAAAGCGTTCCGGTTTTTAAAAGCGAGGGGGTTTCCTTCCTGTGGGGTACCGACTGGTTCGCAGGCGAAGTCTACGGAGCCCTGCCGATGATTTACGGTTCATTGATGGTCACCGGACTGGCCGTCGTGATGGTCCTGCCGTTTGCGTTGGGCAGTGCGATCCTCACCTCGGAATTTCTCTCCGGCCGTGTGCGCCTCGTGGTCAAAGCCGCCATGGAACTGCTGGCGGGCGTGCCCGGCATTCTCTACGGGCTGATGGGCATTGCGCTGTTGGCGGTCTGGGTGCGCGATCTGTTCGGACTGATCGACGGCAACACCCTGTTCACGGCGGGCCTTCTGCTGGCGGTGATGATTCTGCCGACGGTGATGACCCTGGCCGAGGACGCCCTGCGCGCCGTCCCCGGCGAAACCCGCGACACGGCGCTCAGCCAGGGGCTGACTCGCATGGAGACGGTGATGCAGGTGGTGGTGCCGCAGGCGTTACCCGGATTGGCCGGGGCGGTGTTTTTGGGACTGGGTCGCGCCATGGGCGAGACCATCGCCGTCATGCTGGTCATCGGCGGCATCGACCGCATTCCCCAACCCTGGTTCGACCTGTTCGCGTCGGGGCAAAATATCCCCTCGAAAATAGGACGCGAGGCCGCCGAAGCGCTCGGCTTCGACCTGCAGTGGAGCGCGCTCATCGCACTGGGGCTAGTGTTGTTCGTGATGGTGATGACGTTGACCACCGCCGGCCATTTTCTTTTGAGGAAAGCCCGATGAACCCCCGCCTCTGGAAAGAACGGGCGACGATCCTCATCCTGTATGGGTTGACCGGTTGCGGCTGTCTGGTGCTGGCGGTGATTCTGACAACGGTAATCATGAAGGGCGCCCCCGCCCTCAGCGGCGAATTTCTATTCGAAGAGTCGCGCAACTTCGGGTCGGAAGGCGGCATATTTTATCAGATGATCGGTACACTCATTTTAATGGCCGGCGCGGCCATCGTGTGTCTGCCGGTGGCTTTGGGATCGGTTTTGTTTCAAACCGAGTTTTTGCATTCCCCGCCACTCAAAAAAATGTTTCGCTTTCTCATCTATTCGCTCAACGCCGTCCCCACCATTATTTTCGGATTGATCGGTTACCTGTTCTTCGGCGTGTTGCTGGATGCCGGGGTGTCGTGGGTGACGGGCGTGTTGATTCTCGCCGTGATGATTCTGCCGACCCTCCACGTCAGCATTCACGAGGCGGTGGAATCCATTCCGGATCATTACCGGGAAGCGGGGCTGGCGCTGGGCCTGTCGCCGGGCCAGCAGATGCGCGCCGTTATCCTGCCGCAAAGTATGTACGGCATGGTCACCGGAACCCTGCTGGGACTGGCCCGGGCGGCGGGGGAAACGGCGGCCATCATGTTCACAGCCACCGCGTTTTCCGGCGTGCAATTGCCGCAGTCGTGGACCGAACCGGTGACCACTCTGCAGACCCACATTCTGGTGCTGGCGCAGGAAGCGACGAATCCCAAGGCCCTGACCCATGCCTGGGGCGCCGGTCTGGTTCTGTTGACGCTCGTGTTTATTTTAATTTCAGTGACGCTCTGGATTCGATCGGGCATGGAAATGGAGGCGGAACGATGACCGAAAACGTATACGCCATTCAACTGGAAAACGTGCGCCTCAGTTATTCCGGCAAGGCGGTGATCGATGGGGCGTCATGCGCGATCCGCAAAAACGCGGTGACGGCGGTGGTGGGTCCGTCGGGGAGCGGCAAGTCCACTTTACTCCGGACGCTGTGCCGGATGAATGACCGCATCCCCGGGTTCCGGGCGGAAGGCAGCGTGCGGGTCCTGGGGCGCGATATTCACGATCCGGGGATCAATGTGTATGAACTTCGCAAACGGGTGGGAATGGTGTTCCAGAAACCCTGCGTGTTTCCCAAATCGATTTATGAAAACGTCGTCTTCGGTCTCAGATTTCATGCCTCCCCCAACGGTGAAAATTTTTCCGAACGGGCGGAACGGGCCCTGCGCGACGCGTTTTTGTGGGACGAGGTGAAAGACCGCCTGGATCAACCCGCGCACATTCTGTCGCAGGGCCAGCAACAGCGCCTGGCGATGGCGCGCACCCTGGCGGTCGACCCGGAAATCCTGCTGATGGACGAACCCACCTCGGCACTCGACTCCAAATCCGCCAACGCCATTGAAGATTTGATCCTGTCGCTCAAGGAACACCACACGATCGTGCTGGTGACGCATCACGTCGAGCAGGCCGAGCGGGTGGCCGAAGACCTCATCTGCGTAGACGACCAAACCGTCTGCCACAAACCCTGCCAATACCCTTAGTCCGACCGAAAATTTTAACCACAGATGCCTGTCCAGAGCTTGCCGAAGGGAACACAGATAAACACCGATAAAACCCAGATCCTTCGCTGGCGGTCAGGATGACAAGCGGCACAGGTCTGTCATCCTAAAAGCATGCCCTCGATCGAAGCGAAGGAAGCCGCAGGCGGCGCAGAATCTGTGGTTTTCCCACAGGCAAAAAGGCTGGGGATAAACCGCTTTAAATGGGGCGGGCAAGGGCCTATAATTCTGGTGAGTCCCAAAAGCCTATGAATCAGGGTTCGGTGATGAAGAAACGGAAAGCCCGCAGCAGCGAATTGGTTTTTTCCAGCGGCGACGAAGCGTTGTCCACGCTGGGAGAGGAGCTTCGCCAGAAGTATCCGGAGATGGCGGAGAAGTTCGAGCGACTGCAGGGATCGGACCCGGTGGTCCGCCGCCTGGTGGACACGGTGCGCGATCTCATGCCTTACGAATGGCAGGACTCCGAGCAGTTTTATCAGGGGGCGATGTTCTGCGTGCGGGGCCATTACCTGGGAGCGCTGGGGGTGTTTTCCGAAATTCTCGATGAGGCACCGGAAGCGTATCCGGTGTATCACCTGCTCGGCTATGTGTGCGGCAGTATGGGCAAATACAAGATGGAGGTGGACTATTACCGCAAGGCCATCAAGGTCAAGCCCGATTACCCGCAGGTGTATTACGATCTGGCGTTGGCCTACTGGATGCTCGGCAAGGAAAACAAGGCCTACGCCGCCATGAAGCAGGGCGTGGCGGTCAATCAGGATTTTGCGGTGGCCGACCATTGGCTGACCTTCGCCTCTGACAACCTGGGCCGGTATAAGGACCCGGACGGTCTGGGTGAAAAGGAAGAAGGGGAGAGGGTCCGGTGCATGACCCAGGCGTATTATCTTCTGGGCATGGCCTATCTGGATTACGACTTGAACGGCAACGCGCGGTCGGCGTTCAAGAACGCGGTAAAGCTGGATGAAGATTTCGCTGATGCCTATTACCAGCTGGGTGCGTTGCACCTCAAGAAACTGCGCAATCCCAAACGCGCCCGCAAATATCTGGAAACCGCCGAATCGTTGTACACCCAGACCGGCGACCTGGCGCGGGCCGGCTTGGCGCATCAGCTGTTGGCCCCGGTGGACGAGGTGCACGACCGCCAACAGGCGGCGGAGGACTGGCTGAAAGAGGGACTGCGCCTGCAACAGCTGGGGCTGTATCAGAGTGCAGTGGATGCGTGCAAGAAAACCATCGCGTTTCATCCGGAGTATGTCGACGCGTATTACAATATGGGAATCGCCTACGGCAGTCTGGAGGACATAGGTCAACCCAAGATCGAAAGCGCCATCGGCGCGTTGAAGCATGCCGTACGACTGCAACCCAATTTCGTTCACGCCCAGATCGCTCTCGGGGCGTCGTATATCCGGCGGGGAGGTTTCCAGGATGCAGTGGAGCTGCTGGAGGAGTCGGCGCACCTGGCGCCCAACGACTACAATGTGTTTTATTATCTGGGAACGGCGATGCGCATGATGGGCAAGGTCGACGAATCGCTTTCCATTCTCGAAAAGGCCGTGTCGCTGGCGCCGGATTCGGTGCATGCCCGGTTTTCACTCGGGTTGGCGTATTACGATTCCAAGCGCCTGGAGCTGGCGCGCGACGAGTTTCTGCAAACGGTGCGCATCCGTCCGGATTTTGCCGACGCGCATTTCCTGCTGGGTAGTCTGTATCATTCACCGCTGGAAGATTCGGAACACTCCATGTTCCATCTGAGAAAAGCCGAGAAACTCTATGCCAAACTCAAGAATTACCCGAAAGTCTCCCGCGTCCGGGAACTGATGGCGACGCAACCGGTGTGATGAATCCGATTTTCCATTTTCATAAAGACATGGCAGGATGGATGGCGGTGACGGGGTTCCTGTTCGTTTTCGGGACGGGAATGGCCGCCGCCGCGCCCGCCACCCCCGAAACCGAACAGGACTTGGCCGGGTTGCCCGCCCTGGAGATGGCGGAGCGCGCCCTGGTCGACACCCTGTATTATAATTTCGATCCTTGGTTTCCCCGGTTCGAGCGTAGTATCCAGCAACTGGAGGCCCGCCCCCAGACCCTCCCCACCCAGATGGAACTCCTACGCTTTTATTTTTACATGGCAGGCTTGCACGGCGAGTTGACCCATGTGCTGTCCTTTACCAGTGAGTTCAGCATCGAAAAAGTTAAAAAGGATTTTTTTTATTACAGCGGCAAGGCCCAGGTGCTGGCGGAGACGCTTCTGGAAAACCCGAAGCTTTCCCAAGCGGACCGCGCCGACGCGTATTATTTTCTGGGCTTGTCGGAAGGGTACAGGGCCCTGTTGGAATATGGCGAGGGCCATTTGCTGAGTGCATTGATCAATGGCCTGAGGGCGGACAACCATCTGGAGGACGCGCTGGAGCTGGACCCCGGCCACGCCGACGCGCATGTGGGGTTGGGCGTGTATCGATACGGCAACACTCGTTTGGGCGGGCTGGGCAATTTCATCATGCAGTGGGGACAGGACCTGCGGCTGGTAGGACTGCGTCACATCGAAAAAGCCCTGGAAAAACAGATTATGTCGCGGCCGCTGGCGATCAAAACCCTGATCTGGTTTTATATTTCCGAACAGATCAACCCGGACAACGCGGATCTTCCCGACACCCATCCGCTGTCCCCGTATGTCGCGCGGTCGCGTACGCTGTACCTGATGGACCAATACGAGCGGCTTTATTTCAGGGAACCGCCGGAGGGCTTTATCGGCAACAAGGGACTGGCCATGATGAAAGCCATTCAGTTCGTCATGGACCGCGACTATGCGCGGGCTCTCGAGCAGTTTCAAAAAAATCTGAAGATCTGCGACCATCTGATCCGCGTTAGAAAATTCCAACTCAACCCCAAATATATAGCAACGGTGAAGGCCGGAATCAAGTTCTGCCAACTGATGATGGCCGCCGCCAGCGGGGCAGATTCCAAGGCCTGTGTTTTGGTCCGGGAGCAGATCGACTTCATCGACCATGGCGGAAGTATGGTGCAATACGAATCCTCCAAAATCCGGGAAGAAATCCAGGACGTGTTCTACCATCAACTCGAGAACCTGTCCTCCCGCCTGAACTGTTTATCCTGAGGCGGCCCCAGCGCGGTTCGGGGGTATCCCCGCCTGTAAGGAACCTGCCCGTCGCACGACTAAACCCCAAACACGAACGAAGTTTAAGGAGTTCCTGTGAAGGTTTGTTTTAAATCCAACGGAATCAAGAGAATCGGATGGGTCCTGTTGTGGGTCGCGTTGTCCGGCTGGGATTTTTCCGAACATAGCATTCCGTTGAACGACATCCTGAGCGGCGGTCCGGCCAAGGACGGCATTCCCGCCATCGACCGGCCCCGGTTTGTGCCCGCCTCCCAGGCCAGCCGGACTTTTCTGGACGACGGGGACCGGGTCATTGCGCTGGTGGTCAACGGCAAAAAGAAAGTCTATCCCCTTAAAATTATCAACTGGCACGAAATCGTCAACGACAGCATCGGCGGGCGCCGGGTGGTGGTGACGTTTTGCCCGCTGTGCGGAACAGGGATGGTGTTCGATGCTCACGCGGCGGGCCGGCCATTGAACTTCGGCGTGTCGGGTTTGTTGTACAAGAGCAACGTGCTGTTGTACGACCGCCAGACCGAGAGCTTGTGGTCACAGATCAAACAGGAAGCGGTGACCGGAAAACTGATCGGCACCCGCCTGCAGTTGATCCCTTCCACGCAGACTACCTGGGGTGCGTGGAAAAAGCAACATCCGGATACCTTGGTGCTGTCCACCCAAACCGGGTATGACCGGGATTACGAGCGCGATCCCTACCAAGGCTATCTCACCAGCCGGGAAATTTTTTTTCCGGTGGGCCGATTGGATCACCGTTATCATCCCAAGGAGCAAGTTATCGGCGTGGAGCTGGAAGGGTTGGCCAAGGCGTATCCGTTCAGCGAGCTGGCACGGGTGAAATCGCCTTTCAAGGACAAGGTGGGAAAGAAAACCGTCTGGATTCTGTACGATTCGAAGTCGCGAACTGCGACCATCAAGGACGAATCGGGAAAAGAACTGCCGTCGGTGGTCGTGTTCTGGTTCGCGTGGCACGCGTTTCACCCAGACACGCAGGTCTACACCGCGCCAAAGAATTGAATGGAAATGCTATACTCTTAATCGAAGCGCTTGATCCATAAAAAACAGCAAAGCAAAAAGGAAGAAGCCCCCCAACCCCCTTCGGATAGGGGGGGCAAAATCCAAAACCCTTTCCCCTCATGGGGAGAAGGCTGGGTGAGGGGTGGAGTAATTCGAATATGTTTTTATAGAGAGGTGAAATGAAAAAGAAGATCTTTTTATTGTTGGTGATGGTGGTGGCGGTAGCGCTGTTTTTTGTGTTCGATCTGGGGCAGTATTTGTCCCTGGAGAGTCTGAAATCGAACCGCGACCAACTGCGCGCGTTTTATGACACCAACGCCGTGACGATGGTTGCGGCCTTCATCGGGGTGTACATCGTGACGGTGGCGTTGTCTTTGCCGGGTGCGACGATTCTGACCTTGTGCGCCGGGGCGATTTTCGGATCGGTGACGGGCACGCTGGTGGTGAACGTCGGCGCGACGATCGGCGCGATGCTGGCGTTTCTGGTGGCGCGGTTTTTACTGCGCGACTGGGTGGAGAAAAAATTCGGCGCAAAACTCAAACCCTTTAACGACGGCTTCTCTAAAAACGCCATTAACTATATTCTGTTTCTCAGGTTGGTGCCGCTGTTTCCGTTTTTCCTGGTCAATCTGGTTTCCGGGTTGACGCAGATACGCCTACCGGTTTATTTTTTCGGGACGATGTTCGGTACCCTGCCGGGCACGTTCGTGTACGCCAACGCCGGCAGCAACCTGGCGTCGATCAACCAGCTGAGCGACATCGCGTCGCTCGAGGTGCTGGGCGCGTTTGCATTGCTGGGCCTGTTCGCCCTCATCCCCACCGTCTACAAATACATCAAGTCCAAAAAAAATCCCCCGACTGAATCCGACCGTGTCGAACAGGAAAGTTAAGCGTTAATACCCTTCAATTTCTTTAATGTTGTTGAAGTTTGTTCAGAAATTTATCCCGCTTGGGGTTGGGGGGTGGCGTCGAGATTCGATTTGAAGGTGGCGAAGATATTTTGAATCGGGGGAATGAGTTTGGCTTGCAACTCGTCGGTCACCCAGTTGATTTTTTCGACCGGCCAGTCCTGCACCTGTCCTACGTCCAATTCGTACTTGGAGTAATAATCCGCCAGGGTCTGCTCGTAGCCGTACACCAGTGCGTTCTCCAGAATCTTGTGGTACAGGTCGCGTATCTGCAGGGATTGAACAAGCCTTCCAGAAAGGTCTGGGTCATATCCGCGATGAGGGGTTCGGCGTGCTCGAGAATTTCCGGCGAGTGCGCTTGCTCGAGGGTGCGGTAGGTGATGATTACGTTCTGCAGGAGGTACTTGATGATCTTGGGATCGGTCAGTACCGGGCCGCGTTCGAGGTCCAGACTGTCCTTGAGTTCCTTCACCAGCCGCACCGAATCGTAAATGATGGACTGCTCCCACCCGGCCTGGTTCCAGACGATGATCGGCCTCAGCCAGTTGATTTTGCGGTTGGCGTCTTCCGTGCATGGTTATGGTGGGCCGCTTTTTGTTGCTGTGCGGCAGGCGGCCGCCCCACATTTTGAGGTCGAGCGCCAGCCCGTAGGGCAGGAACGCTTCGGCGAAGGTCTTGAAGTAGACGCTCACCAGCTTTTCCAGGTTCTCGTGTTTGTCGAGCGGGCTGTTCTGCGGCAGGTTGACAATGCAGTAGAACCGCCAGATTCTGCGCAGGGATTTGCCGAAGGGATCGGCGATCAGGTACGTGCCGCCCCAGATACCGGAGGTGATGGGCACGTCGATGTTATGTATCTGGCACATTCGGGAAGAGACGCTCACCGCGACGTTACCGTACAGTTCGTTCAGGTAGTAGAGGTTGATGCCGTTGTCATCAGTAAATACCGGTCCATTTACAGCGGTTCGCGTTCGTATCGATGGTAGAACGGGTACAGCGGGTACAAAGCCCTTCTTGTTCCAATATTAAGACCGGAATGTCTTGTATTTATTTCACACAAAGAAGTGCCGGGGGGAATTTCTGAAAGCGTTTCTCCGCAGGAAGGGGCCGGGAGCGCCCGTGCTGGGGTGGTGGGGAGGTTTAGAATTCGTCTTCCGCGGATTGCCCGGTTTCGCTGATCACGATGACATGACTTTTGTTCACCGCCATGAAGGGCACCTGGTACAGCAGTTTGCCGGATTCTTCGTCGTAGACGGCGGCATTGGACACCGGCAGGAATTTATCGGTGTCGCTGTTCATCAAATCCAGGAGGCGCATGTTGGGCAGGCAATGGACGTCGCCTTCAATTTTCTCTCCGGCCGTCCGGATAATGGTGGTGATCTTGACCTTTTTGACCATGCTTTTATAAGCCATGCGAGTACGCCTCCATCAATGTTCTTTTTCCGCCTAAATGACTGTAAATCTTATTCTTAAAGTGTAACGCTCAAACCCCCCAAAATCCAGCAAAACCTTCGATTTTTGCCTTTGCGGGACTGGTGAAAAAAGCTGATTTTTGCAGGGTTAGCCGAGGACGTTGAAACGGATGCGGTGCAACCCTAGGGCTCCGTCAGGGAAGGGGTCGCGTGGGCGGTCCCGTGGGATGCCGCTGTACAGGTCGGCCGCCCGGACGGAGACGGAATAGCGGCCGGAGCGGGAGAATTTCATGGGGAAGGACCAGAACACCCAACTGTAAGGCGACAGTGGTTTTTCCAGCCGGGCCAGGGCCCGCAGGGGATAGAACACCAGAGACAACACGGCCCGCTCCAGATAACGCAAAAACCGGTTGCGGGTAATCACTGTTGCCGCAGGGCCGGGTCAGCCGCAACAGGAATCATCGTCCGAGGGTTTTTCCTCGGAGTCGATGATGTTGAACATGTCCCGGTAGGGATGGCAGTCTAACTGGCTGGCGAAATCCCCGTCCACTTCCACGGCTACGCCCATGGGAAACTGCATGTTCTTGAAAGTGACGGCCGGCAGTGGGCCGGCATAGATCACCTGCACCTTGCCGGGGCCACAGGACTCCTCGACCGGCACGGGTTTGTAGGCGGTCAGGATATAGGAATAAAAGCGGATGCTCTCGACCACTTTCCACAGGTAGTCTTTTTTCAGAGTGAAGCCGTGGAAATCGGTTCGTTTCGAATAGTTGATGAACTCATCGAGCGTCAACGCGCCGGAGACGCACTCGCCCCACAGTTCGTGGTTGTTGCGCATTTCCTGCGGCACCGGCCGGTCCGAAATGATGTCGGCGATGACGAACCGCCCGCCGGGTTTCAGAACGCGGTGGATTTCGCGGAAGACTTCTTCCTTGTCGGTCGACAGATTGATGACGCAGTTGGAAGTAACGACGTCCACTGATTGATCGTCCAGCGGAATGGCTTCCAGAAAGCCGTGCTTGAATTCGATATTGTTGTAGCCCAGGTTTTGCGCCACCAGTTCGGCATGTTTGCGGGCATTGGCGAGCATTGGTTCCGTCATGTCCACGCCGATGACTTTGCCCTCCGGTCCGACGATTTTCGCGGCGATGAAACAGTCGATGCCGCCGCCGGAACCCAAGTCCACCATAAATTCACCGGGGGCGATGTTGGCGCGGTTCACCGGACTGCCGCACCCGTAGGAGATGTCCATCACTTCGGAAGGGATATGCGAAAGGTCACTGGGATCGTAATTGACCGGGCAACACAAACTTTCCTGAGTGGCGACCGCCGCCTTGGAATAAAATTCGCGAACATCGTCACGGCTGACTTCACCACACGATTCGGTTTCGGTACCGGCTCTCCTGTCGTTCATCTGAGTATTCCTTTCCTATGATATCCGTCCATCAATTTTGATCGCCCAGAGCTGTTTTGATTCGGGCCTTGACCTGTTCGCTGAGGCCCGCATCTTTTTGAGTCGGCGCATCATCCTCGCCCAGTTTCCGGGCCAGAGCCCGGATGATCTCCAATTGCTTTTCATAAATCCGGCAGACCCCGCACATCCCCAAATGGAACTTGAGCCGCAACCGTTTTCCCAGAGGAAGGTTGTGATCCATCAGCTCCGAGATCAAGGGGGTGGTGTCCTCGCACGTCACACCGAACCACCGAGTGATCCGCGCCATCCATGATAAATCTTTCGAATTCTTGCTCATTGTATCTTACTTCCGGGTATTCCAATGACTCGTTTCCAGGCATTTTCTGAGCTGATTGCGTGCCCGGTGCAAAATAACCCACAAATTGGTCGGTTGAATTTCCATTTCCTTACAAATTTCCTCCGAGGCCAACCCTTCTATCTCTTTTAAAACAAAGATATTACGGAATTTCTCCGACAGTTTGTCCAGGCACATGGACAAGGCCTCCACCAGCTGGCTGTTTTCGGCCGCTTTGTGGGGGTCGGTATCCCAGTTTTTGGGAGCGTTGGCCCATTGCCCGTTATGCAGGTAGGCGTTTTCCAGGGGATCGGGTCCATCCTCCGATGCCAGCTCATAAGTTCTGTGCTTTTTCAAATCCCGGAAATGGTCGAGGATTTTATGTTTCAAAATACCGAACAGCCAGCTTTTTTCCGTAGACCTTCCCTGGAAGGAGTCTTTGGCCTGCAGGGCGGCCAGCAGGGTCACCTGGACGATTTCCTCGGCGTCGTCGGGGTCCTTCACCCGGACCAGAGTATAGCGGTACAGCATGTCTCCGTATTGCTCCACCCATAAATCACTGTTCAGCAGTTCCGCCATGCGCGTGTTGCTCCCGGTTGAGGTTGGCTGATGTTGACTTCCGCCTCTTGAAGCTCCTATACTGACCCCCATGAACCCCATACCCGATGCAGGCCAATGCGCGAAAATTTTAAAATCGCTGGCCGACGAGTCACGTCTGAAAATCGTCCGGCTGTTACTGCAGGGGGAGCACAGCGTGTCCGAAGTGGTCCACTCCCTCCGCATGGCCCAGCCCCAGGTGTCGCATCACCTTTCGATTCTGAGGAGTTCAGGATTGGTGGACACCCGGAGAGAGGGCAAGAAAATCATCAACTTTATCGATCCGGAAGTTAAATACATCCTGAAAAATAAAGAGATCGGCCTGGATCTGGGATGTTGTTCCATCACCTTCGACGAATCCCCAAACCCTCCCGCCTCCTGAATCACTCGGAGTCCTATCCCGGCCGTTCCCCTTGAACAGGGGGTGTGGGTCCCAGGATAACTTGCGGGCATTATACCTATTTCGATGATTTAATTAAAAGGCCTTATTTGCCCGAACCTGTGCCGGCGGGGCGGGATACAGGTTTTTGTAAATGATGTAATTGCGGATGACGTGCTTGACGTAACCCCGGGTCTCCGGATAGGGGATCGATTCGACAAAGATGTCCCGGTCCTTGATCATGCGGAACCGCCTCTGCCAGGCTTTGAGGACTTTGGGTCCAGCGTTGTAGGTGATCAGAATATGTACTCCGTTGCCCTTGAGCTTGCGGGTGAGGTCGTTCAGATACTGGACGCCGAGGCGGATGTTGAGGTCCGGTTCGAACAGGAAATCGTTTTCAAATTCCCGGCCCGGGTGGGTGCGTTCGAACAGGCGCTTGCCGGTTTTGGGCATGATCTGCATCAGGCCGCGCGCTCCGGCGGGAGAGAGTGATTGCGTATTGTACATGCTTTCCTGGCGAATCAGCGCTTCCACCAGCCAGGGATCAAGATGGTATTTCCCCGCTTCCGTTTGGATGGCTTCCGAATAAGCCGAAGGATAAAAGTTGATCCAGAATCCCCGTGGCAGTTCCTTTTCTCCGTGCTTGGTTTTGAAATCCTTGAACAATTGCAGGACCTGCATCGAGTCGCCATAGGCCCGGGCGCGGTTGTACCAGTGCGCCAGCCACATGACGCCCGAAAGGTTTTTGCGGACCGACCGCCCCAGCCGCAGGAGCTCCATCTGGGCATCGCTGAAAAATCCCAGTTCGATCAACTCCACGCCGTGCCGAAAATAAAAGCGCTCGCGTGAAGACAACCGGCGTCCCAGCTGGGTGAAGGGAGCCTGTCGGATTTTATTGCTATAAGAAGCTTTTTGAAAGGAAGAGATGGGTGCAAATGGGTCGGGCAGGGCCTCGTCAAGATGATTGACCGCCTGCAGGCCATAGTACGTGTAGGGAAACCGGACGGCCAGATCCTTGAACAGGGTTTGAGACTGCTCTTCCTGTTTCAGCTTGTCTGCGGCTTTGGCCATCCAGAACAGGTTTTTGTCCGCGAGGTCGCCTTTCGGGAACCGTTCGAGATTGCGTTTGAATTGATCGTACGCTTCCTGCCAGTGTCCGGCTTTGCCATGCACCCATCCGCTTTGCCACGCCGCCATTTCGCCTTGGGTTTCCCGGCTGAACTTTTCCACCAGCGTGCGGTACGCGGCGAGGGCCCGGCTGGGTTCCCGCATATCCTCATAAATGCGCCCGCGGTAGAACAAGGCCTGGGGCGCCCATTTGGAATTCGGCGAGGTTCGCAACAGGGCCTTGATATGGTGCAGAGCGCCCTGCAGGTTTCCCAGGTTCCACAGATTGCCCGCTATCAGGAAATGTGCTTCCGCGGCGCGGGAGTGTTCCGGGTATTGCATTAAAAACTGATTCAACACGGTATTAGCCCGGGGGCGTTTGCGCAGCCCCTTCCAGGCTTCCGCCCAATGAAAGAAAAGGGCCGGCGGGAGGCGTTCGTTTTTCAATTTCTTTTTCTTCTGGATCGCCCGGATTTCTCGGATCACCCTGGAGTAATCCACCTTGACCAGCAACGCCCGCATCCGTCGGCGGGTTTCCCGTAGCGTCAGCGGGCGGGGGGTCACCGAAACGTTTTTGACCAGCCGGTCCATTTGAACCTTGGCCTGAAGGCGGGCCGCCACCTTGGGATGACGAATATAAAGTTTGCGGTACAAACGGTAGACGCCGTCATAATCCTGCAGGAGTTTGGACAGACGGATCTGGCGCTTGATGATTTCAGGAATCCGCGGGGTCCACTTCCGGCTCGCCAGCTTTCGGGAAATTATCTTTTCCGCCTGCTCCAGTTCCTTCACCGCTTCCCGGAATTTCCCCGATGCCTCATACACATCGGCGCGCAGCAGACGGATTTCCGGCACCAGCAGGGTGTGCCGATATCGATTTAAAAGATCGGAGGTTTGTTTCAAAACCGATTTACCGTTGCCTTGGGCGTGGCGGACGCGCGCCAGTTCGAGCCGGACGTAATCTCCCATTTCGGGATATTCCCGGAGACCGTTTTGAAACAACGTTTTCGCCCGGGTCCAATCTTTTTGATGAATGTGAATTTTTCCGAGCAGGAACCGCGCCCGTTTCTGGGTGACGAGGTCCACCCCGCCGAGCAGGAGTTTTTCCAACCGGCCCCGGGCCTCCTCCCAATGTCCTGAATGGTATTCGCGCACGGCCGATTGGAACCCGTCTTCATTGTCCGCGAAAGCGGGAGAAAGGCTCCCCATCGAAAGCCAGGCGCAGATCATGCAGGCAATGCCGAGCGGCACCCGGCTCAGAATTTTTTCTTTGATGTGTGCCGCCGTTTCGCCGGGATCGAGAAGCACCGTCAACCGGCCGGCCATTTTTTTGAACCAGGTGAGTTGCCGTTTCGCAAAATGGCGGGTTTCGCGTTTGATATCATACACCGCGCGGTCCAGCGGCACATCGCCTTCCAGATGCTGGATCATTTGCGCGTAGCCGATGCTTTGAAACGGCTTGCAATGCGAAGGAATACCGCGATGGAGCAGGGATTCGACTTCGGCTTTCAATCCGCGGTCCATCATGTGATCCACGCGCCGGTCGATCTGCTCGTATAAATACGGACGGTCGGTTTCCAAAACGAACAGGTACGATTCAAACTCGTAATCGGCGGGGGCGTCCTCTGCGTGAAACTCGGAGAATTTTTTTCCCGTTTCCCGGTGGACTGACAGAGCGCGCTCGATCCGCGACGGATCGGTCGGCTGGATTTTACCGGCATACACCGGGTCGACGCTGGCCAGCTCGGCGTGCATCTCCCGCGTTCCTCTCTCCCGGATTTCATCCTGGACCTGGCGGCGGATTTCGGAGGAGACGGAAATGGCGCAGTCGCGGTTCTCCAGCAGGGTTTTCAGATAGAGTCCGGTGCCACCCACCATGACCGGAATTTTGTCCCGGCTCCTGATTTCGCGGATGCACGCCAGCGCCCGTTTCTTGAACTCGAAAGCGGTGAACTCCTCCTCCGGGTCCAGGATATCGATCAGGTGATGGGTCACCCGTTTGCGCTCTTCTACGGAGGGCTTGGATGTCCCGATATCGAAATGGCGGTAGACCTGCATGGAGTCGGCACTGATAATTTCGGTGCCGAGATGCTCCGCCAGGGCCAGCGCGGTTTGGCTTTTACCTGAGGCGGTGGGACCGCTCAGGATAATTAAAGGAAGCATAAATGTCCTGCATAGTTTGCGTGTAACGGCCATCCGGATGATAGATGGTCAGTGTGTGTTCACTCGGGTTTTCCGGTCCCGCTCCCCGGACCGCCTCCACGAGGCAGATTTTCGGAGCGACCGCCTGGTGCCCGGTCACCCGGGCGATCCGCGTGGGATTCAATTCGTGTCGCCTGAGTTGTTCTATCACCTCCCGCAGCCGGTAGAAGGGATAGGCCAGTGCGATTTTCCCCCCCGGTTTGAGCAAAGGAGCGCTCGCCTTCACCAGAGTCTCCAGCGTCAGCGCCAGCTCGTGCCGCGCCAAGGCTTTTTCCCGGCAGCGGTTGATTTTACCGCTGTTCACTTTCCGGTACGGGGGATTGCTCAGAATCCAGTCGAAAGTTCCCGGCTCCCAGTCCCTGGCGAGCACCGGATAATCCCCCGCCAGCACCCGGATGCCGCCGGACCATCCGTTGGCGGCCACATTGTCCACGGCCCGTTGGACCAGGGAATTCTGGATTTCCACGGCGGTGATCTCGAGATCCGCCTGCCGGCTCATCAGCAGCAGGGGGATAATGCCGCACCCGGTTCCAATGTCCAGAATGCGCGATTCCCCGGCCGGCCGGACCCAGTCCGCGAGCAGAAAAGGCTCCACCGAATACCGGTAGCCTTCGGGATTTTGAGTGATCTGTACCGGTGCCATGGCCTGGCTGTTCATGGAGATTCCGTTTTGGGGTTTGTTTGGCTCTAAGGTATTCAAATGTTTATATTTAAAGTCTAACCCATTCATCCGGTGCGGGCAAGGCGCGTGAGCCGTTCAAAAACGGATATGTCTTTGTTTTTATTGTGCTATAATTTTTTAATGAACCCGGTTGCCGGGGAAAACAGGAACCTTCACTAATGAGGTGATCGATTGGCCGAATTATTGGGTGAATTTTTCAATGAAGATCAGATTGTGGGCGCCGTCCTGTTTTTCATTGGAATCGGCATTTTGTCCTGGTGTTCCAAGATGGAGAAAAAGCAGTATGCCAAGATGCGTGATCCCAAAATGAAGTGGGCCTACCTCGATGCCAAAGGCAAAAAGCGGGACGAAGTCAAAAAAAGAAATTTGCGCAGTATTGTTATGACCGTGCTCGGGGGCGGCTTGGCCCTCTACGGTTTCATGGATTTCTTGTTGAACGTTAAATAAAAAACCGGGCGATAAGGGTCAACCGAACGGCCAGAACCCCCGTCGATGGTTTTCCCGCAACACCACCGCCACGCATTCCTGTTCGTGCACCATCGGGTATTCCCTGAGCGTCACCACGAATCCCTTCTCGGGCGCCGGCACTTCTTCCAGCAGGCCTCCCTCATAAAGATCGCGGACCTCTCCCAGTTTTTGCCCTTTATCGACCGCCGTCCCGACCTCAATTTCAGAATAAAACAATCCCGCTTCCCGGGTGAGCACCGGGCATTCGTGCTCTGCATCGAAAAAAGCCATTTCCCGCTGGCTGCCTTTTTCACGGGTAGGGGTCAACAATCCCTGGCTCCTCATGAAATTCACGATGCCGTCCACCAGCAGGTCGCAATACTGCGGCTGATAGGTCTGCGGTTTTCCCGCGGACAGGATGAAGGGATGCAGTCCCATGAGGTCCCACCGCTTCGCCAGGTTTAAAACGAGCGCCGGGTTTTCGGAAACCTCCCGGCCGACGGCCAGCCCCAGACTGCGCGCCAGGTTGCGCCGTTTGCGGTTGGGTTCGATCAGTTGGACATGCGGCGCGTCATCGTAATGTTTTTCCGCGGATTGCACGACGATACCGTAATCGGATTCGGCGGTGTGCCGGATCACCGTGTTGCAGATGGTTTCCGTCAACTCCCCCACCTCCATGCCGGGAAAGGTGAGATCGACATCCTGACTGTCGAAGTTCCAGACCGGGTTGCCGGTTTCCCACGCCTTGTAGTTGACGATCGGGAAAATCTGGATGTTTCCCCGGATCTGATATCCGGTTTCCCGGCCGGACTCGATGTCATTCAGAAACCGGGACAGGCGGGACGCCACCATCATGCCGTTCAACCGGTCGCCCTGCAAACCGCTGACGATGGACAGCCCTTCTCCGTCCAACGGACCCCACCGGTTTTTGTACAGGACGAGCGGTTCTCCAAAGGGAGTGGGGATATGCAGGATTTCCTGTTTCACGGCCGGGGTTCCAGATCACGCGCCACCCGGGCCAGCAGGGCTCCAGCGTGGACGACCGGTTGTTCACGCAAGGTAAACAGCAGACCGGCGCCCGGTGCGGTGACCTGTTCCAGCACCACACCTGCCACCGGGTCCACCACCTGGCCGATGATTTCATCCTCACTCACTGGCTGTCCCAGGTGTGCCCGGCTGATGAACAGGCCGGAATGCTTGGCGCAGGCTTGGGCCACTTCCCCCGGATACACCACGCGCGAGGCGGGCAGCGGGGGTATCCCCTCCGGCAAAGACGCCAGCACGCCCTGTTCCACCAGCAGGTGCATCATTCCCTGAAACAGGCGGTCGACCGTTTCGGGTTCGATGCGCAGACAGATGCCGGTTTCGATCACCAGGGTGGGAATCCCCAGTTTGTTCAGGTTGTAGCCGAGCGTGGATTCGAACACGCCGGCCATGGGGTGAATCCAAATGATGCCGGTATGGGTCTGCCGGGCCAGCGGCAACAACTCCTCGCCGAATTCTTCAATGATCCGGATCTGCGGCAACTCGTTCAGGTGCAGGTTGGAGGCGTGGATGTCGACCGCCATATCCGAGTGTTCCTGGATATCGTCGAACACCTCCTGCGCGAGTTGCACGGGAAGGGACTTGCCGGGATGCGGACCCATCATGCGGTTCATGTCCGATCCGTAAAACGGCCACAGGCGCGTGCCGTGGTTGAGCGCCGCCGGATTCGCCGCCGGGTACACATGCACTTCGCCCAGAAACTCCTCGGGCCGGGTGTCCTTGATCCGGCGCAGAGCCTGGATGAGACGGTGGCACAGGTACAGCCCTTCCATCTCATCGCCGTGCAGGCCGGAGACAAACGAAAGGCGCCGCGCCGGTTTTCCCTGATGGGCGGAAAACGTTTGCCGGATGACTTTCAGAGGCGCCCCCAGCGGGCTGTTTCGGGAAAACAGGGTTTGGGTTTTCACGGTCGGCTCTATAAATTAATAAGAAGGCTTACCGCTCTTTTTTTTCGGTTGAATGTTCATGGCGTCGATCTTGCGCTTGAGGGTGTTGCGGTTGATGCCCAGGTCCTTGGCGGTGGCCACCTGGTTGCCCCGGTTTTTCTCCAGCAGTTGTTCGAACAGATGTTTTTCCGCCGATTCAATCAACAGGTCGTACAGCTGACCCTTACCGCCTTCCAGATGATCCTTCAGGAAATTCTGGACCAGCGGGTCCATTTCTTGATCCCAGGCGGGGTGGGCCGGTTCCGAAGCCGATTCGCCGGTCTGCAGGCCGGCGGGCAAATGCTCCGGGAGCAGGGGACCGTTCGATGCCAGCACCAGCCCGCGCTTGATCACGTTCTCCAGTTCGCGGATATTGCCGGGCCAGGAATAATGTTTGAAAATCCGCTCGACCTGGGGAGACAGGTACACCCGCCCTCGCGTCAGTTCGCCGGAAAACTTTTTCAGGAAATAGTGGGCCAGCAGAGGCACGTCCTCCGCCCGTTCGCGCAACGGAGGGACATGGATATTGATGACGTTGAGGCGGTGATATAAATCTTCGCGGAAGCGTTTTTGTTCCATCAGTTCCGGCAGGATCTGGTTCGTGGCGGCGATCACCCGCACGTTCACCCGGATGGGTTCTTTGCCGCCCACCCGGTAGAATTCACTGTTTTGCAGGACGCGCAGGATTTTAGACTGCAGGGCGAGTTCCATGTCGCCGATTTCATCGAGCAGGATGGTTCCGTTGTCGGCCAGTTCGAATTTTCCTTTTTTGGCCTCCACCGCTCCGGTGAACGCGCCTTTCTCGTGGCCGAACAGTTCGGACTCCAGCAGTTCGCGCGAAATGGCGGCGCAGTTGATGAAGATAAAGGGCCGTTTCGCGCGGTCGGAATAATAATGAAGCGCCCGTGCCACCAGTTCCTTGCCGGTGCCGCTTTCGCCGGTGATCAATATCGGAAGCTGGGTGACGGCGGCTTTACCGATGGTTTTGAAAATGTCCTGCATGGAGCGGCTTTTGCCGACAATGTCGTCCACCGAAAAATCCGTCCCGTCCGCCACGACGGGTTCCTCGGGAGGCACCACCTGCGAGCTGGCGACGACCTTGTCGATCAGTCCGTAAATTTCGCCGAAGTCGAACGGTTTACTGATGTAATCGTACGCTCCCTTGCGCATGGCCAGGATGGTGTTGTTCATGGTGTCCTGGGCGGTCATGACTACGACGCGGGATTGCGGTTGCTGGTCTTTGATCTGGTCCAACAGCTCCATACCGCTCATCCCCGGCATGAAAATGTCGGTGAAGACCAACAGGTATGAGTGCTCCTTGATTTTTTCCAGCGCTTCTTCGGCGGAGGCCGCGGTGTGCACGGTGAACGGTTTTTCCTCTAACGCCTGCGCGAAGACCCAGCGGATGCTTTCTTCGTCGTCTACGATCAGAATGTTTTGGCCGGTGGTCATGGTTACCCTTGTTCCACGGGCAGGAACACCTGAAACCGCGTGCCCTGTCCCACTTTCGATTGCACTTGGATCTTCCCCTGATGGTTCTCCACGATTTTCAGGGACAGGGGAAGGCCCAGGCCGCTCCCCTTGCTCTTGGTGGTGTGAAACGGAGTGAACATATGATTCAGGTCCTCTTCTTCAATGCCGATTCCGGTATCCCTGATTTCCACCAGGATGGCCTGCCGGGAATTGGGATTGGCTTCCGTTTTAACGGTGTAATGGGAATGAATGCGGGTCATCAACTCCAGCGTGCCGCCATCGGGCATGGCCTCCAGAGCGTTGCGCACCAGGTTGAGGAACACCTGCTTCAATTGGTCTTCGTCCCCTTCCACCTGGGGCAGGCTGGGGTCGTAGTTCTGAACGAACCGGACGTTCTTGTGTCCGTTCTTTTTTTCCAACAGCAGAATTTCCTCCAGAATCTGGTGGATGTTGAGCAGTTTGATTTCCAGCCGGGTGGGCCGCGCGAAGGTCAGCATGCGTTCCAGCATCCGGTTGATCCGCTCCGACTCCTTGATGACCACATCGAGGAACTTGTGGTGCTGGTCCGGCAGACGCTTGCGCAGCAACTGCGCCGAACCGCTGATCGCCACCAGGGGATTTTTAATTTCATGCGCCATGCCCAGCGACAACACCCCGAGATGGGACAGGCCGTCCATCCGCTTCGAACTTTCCTCTAGCTCCTTGAACAGACTCATGTCGCGCACATGCAACACCGCGCCTTCGGGCGGGCCGCCGGTATTCATATTCATATAAGGAGACACCGTGACGCTGACCGGGAACGACGACCGGCTGGCTTTGCGGAAGCCCTGGCACCGGAGATCGCGGAACGAGGTTCCACGCGTCAAGGTGTGCCGGATTTTCATGTCCATTTCCGGTTGCTCGGGAAAAAATTCGGTCCAAGGCTGGTTCGTTAAAGACTCGAGGGAGGCATGAAACATTTCCTCGACGGCGGGATTGGCCCGCTCGATGGTGCCCTCGGGGGACACCAGCATCACCCCGTCGATTAAAGAGGAAAAGATCTGTTCAAAATGAGGAGTGTCGCCATCCATCGCATACCCGGGCGCCGTTTATTTGGACGCCTTTTCCCCTTTTGAAGTTTTGGATTTGCCACCGGTGTAGGGATTTTTACTGCTTGCTTGAGCCGCCGGTTTGGATTCGGTTTTAGAGGCGGGCGCCGGTGCCGCCGCCTCGGGGGCCGATCCGCCTTTGGACTTCGAGTCGGTGGCCGCGGCCGGTTTGCCCTGCCGGCTTTCCGCTTCCCAGCCCTTTTTGCGGGATTCAGAGGGGTAATCGTTGGCGTACCAGCCGTCGCCTTTCAATATAAATCCCCCGGCCGACACCATCCGCCGCGGTTTGCCCCTGCATCCCTTGGTTTCACATTTCTTCGGGGGGGCGGCGCTGACCGCATGAATCAACTCGAACACCGACCCGCATTTCTCGCATTCGTATTCATAAATAGGCATACTTCAGAACTCCATAAATATCAAATCCCCAAAAAGGGGACATTGAACCCTAAAAACCGCTTAATTTTTCGGCAGATTTAACCGCCTTTACAAAAACTAACATTTTGACATCGAAAAGGCAAGTTTTTCACAGTGTTTTTGATGTATTTTAGGGCAGAACGAGTGGATTTGAATTGGAACCACAGAGGGCACAGAGAAAATAGGATAGGATCACAGAATGAAAACACAGATTCTTCGTCAGCTTCGCCTCCTCAGAATGACATGCTTGGAGGGGTTGTCATCCTGAGCGCTAGCGAAGGATCTATGTTTTAAATTTCCGCCGGAGCGAATTGGGTCCAGCGTCACGCCGGCCGGTTAAACTTCGGTGAGCCAGTGTTTGAATTTCGGGGATTTGCCGCCAACGATGTCGAAGAAGGCTTTCTGGATGCGGTCGGTGGTGTCGCCTTTGGTCCCGGTACCGATGGTGCGGTTGTCGACCTCGCGGATCGGGGTGATCTCGGCGGCGGTGCCGGTCAGGAAAATTTCGTCGGCCAAGTACAATATGTCGCGGGTCAGCGTCTCCTCTTTCAACGGGATGTTCAGCTCGTTGCAGATGCCGAACACCGCGTCGCGGGTGATCCCGTCCAGGCAACTGCTCGACAACGGCGGGGTGAGCAGAGTGCCCCTGTATAAAACGAAGATATTTTCCCCCGACCCTTCGGAAACGTAGCCGTTGGGATCGAGCAGGATGGCTTCGTCGTAGCCGTCGCGCACCGCTTCCGCCTTGGCGAGGATGGAGTTGATGTAATAGCCGCAGGCCTTGGCCTTGGTCATGCTGATGTTGACGTGGTGCCGGGTGAAAGAGGAGGTGCGGACGCGGATACCTTTGTTGAGTCCGTCGTCACCCAGATACGCGCCCCACGGCCAGGCGGCGATGGCGGCGCGGACGTTGACGCCTTCCGGGTTCAGGCCCATTTTGTTGTCGCCCAGAAAAACCAGCGGGCGGATGTAGCACTCCTCCAGCTTGTTGACTTTGACCACTTCGATGATGGCCTTGGTAATCTCCTCCGGCGAAAAGGGGACGTCGATCCCCAGGATTTTGGCGGAGTTGAACAGCCGCTGGACGTGCTCCGGCAGGCGGAAAATGGCGGATTGGCCATTGGCGGTGCGGTAACAGCGGATGCCCTCGAACACACCGAAGCCGTAGTGCAGAGTGTGGGTGAGGACGTGGACATTGGCCTCGTGCCACGGGACCAAGGCCCCGTCCATCCAGATTTGTTCCGATTTTTCCACGTTGGGCCTTGAGCGGGGTGAAATTACGTTAATAGGCCATTTTATGAGTGGGTTGGGGTAAAATCAAGCCAAATAAAAGAGTTTGACATGGTACACTCGGTCTGATATTTTTCCATTCCTTATCCGCATTTGGAGCCGCTAGCTCAGTTGGTAGAGCAACGGCCTTTTAAGCCGTGGGTCGAAGGTTCAATCCCTTCGCGGCTCACCATTTTTTTCTTTCAGTCAGCCTGTACAAGTCCCCATCGTCTAGCCCGGTCCAGGACACCGGCCTTTCACGCCGGCGACGCGGGTTCGAATCCCGCTGGGGACGCCAGGTCCTGCCTTTTATTTTCAATCGCTTAAAAAACTAATTGATTTTGATAATCAACGGTTGCCCGTGGGAACACTGTGGGAACGGGTGAGTTGTTTCTTAAAACTCCTGCGGTTCAATGTCCTGTCGGCCATGGAGAACCCGGACAATCACAATCCGGTCTTCATAATCACGAAAATAAATACACCGTTGCCGATACGGAAAAGCCCGAAGGCCGGGGCGTATCCAGTCCCTGGGTGCTCCGATAATTTCAAGCTCCGCCAGCTTATACATCTGCCGGATGAGATCGGCCACAAAACGCTCCGCGGAGTCCGGGCTCTCCTGCGCAATATGGGTATAAATTGTGGTCAGGTCATTTTGGGCGGGTTCTGAAATGTCTAACCGTTTGGACTTGATGGGTCTTTGCTCCGTTTGACAATATCCGCGGTCAGTTCATCGGCGCTCGCATAGGATTTCACCCGGCCGGAGGAAACAGCGGCATCCCCTTGATCGATCAGGGAGCGTAATTCCTTCATGCGGGTTTCATAGTCCTCCAGTATCCGCAGGCCCGCCCGCACCACTTCACTGGCATTGTTGAAACGTCCCTGTGCAACCTGGTCGGCAATAAATTTCTCGTAATGTACCCCCAGCGCATAGCTCTTGTTGGTACTCATAAGCCCACCCAGTAATCTATTGGTTTTATAATAACTATCAATTAACTATTATTATAATATCCCATGTTCATTTGGAAAGCATTGGAAAGTAAGTGAATTTTTTTGTAGATTTTATATCACAAACATTATAACATCACAAGTATAAAATTCCCACTTATTCCGAAATTGAAAATGATGGAGGTTCTTAGATGCCGACGATTCGTATTGATGAAGATGTGTATAAAGCCCTTCAACAACGGGGTGAGCCTTTTGTGGATACCCCCAACTCCGTTCTAAGGAAGCTTTTGGAAGAGGTGGGTTTGCTCGAAATGGACCAAGAGTCGAGCCGCGTTAAACCCTCTTTAATTGGAAAAACAACCCTTGGAAAAAAAGGAGAAAAACCTATGGTTACTTATTCGCATCCCCGACTTTGTTTTAAAGCCAGCTATATTGAGCCCCTTGATGACAATGACATTTTTCAAATTGAAACTAAAATCGATGGGAAATTTCAAATGTCAAAAGCCGATTTTTATAGAGTATTTCCCAATGTTGTAAAAAGCAGGAGCTATAGGGAAGAGGGCATTTACCATTATCCAGTCATTCCAAAAAAAAAGGCATTACCCTTTAAAATAGCCTGAAAATCTAATTAACAATTTAAAGGGTATTTCCCCACCGGCGAGGAGTGTTGGGACTCCTTTTAGATAATATTCATTTATCTTTGATACCAACTTCAATTGATCCGGGTGGGGAAATGGGTTATTTTGTAGGGCAAAATTTACTTATTTAAGGAGCTTCGTCATGAGAACTCTGCTTGCCTTTTTCCTGATATTCAGTTTTGCCGCCTGTGCCGATTCCGACGTTCAGACGAATGGGGGTATTCAAACCAAGGAGATCGATTATTCCTCCGGCGGGACGACGCTGAAAGGCTATCTGGCCTGGGACGATGCGGTGAAGGGCAAGCGTCCCGGGGTTCTGGTCGTCCACGAATGGTGGGGCCACAACGAGCATGCCCGCGAACGGGCGCGGATGCTGGCGGAGCTTGGCTACACCGCCTTGGCGGTCGATATGTACGGCGACGGCCAAACCGCCGACCATCCCAAGAAGGCCGGCGAACTTATGAACGCCGCCATGAAGGATTGGGAAGGCAGTAAGGCCCGGTTCAATGCGGCTAAAAATTTGCTTCAAAGCCATGCCACGGTCGACCCGGAGCGCATCGCGTCGATCGGGTTTTGCTTCGGCGGCACGGTGTCGCTGCGCATGGCGATAGCCGGTTCTGATCTGGATGCGGTGGTGGCGTTTCACGCCGGGTTGCCGACGGATACCGTGGTTCCGGGAACAGTCAAGGCGGCGGTACTGGTCATCAACGGGTCGAACGACGCCTGGCTGGATCCCAAAGCGGTAGCGGCCTTCAAGCAGGAGATGGCGGCGGCGGTGAAGGATTTCAAATACATCACACTGGAGGGGGCGCGGCACGCCTTCACCAACAAACAGGCCGGCGAGTTCAGCAAGAAATTCAACCTCCCCAACCTGGAATACAGTAAAGAAGCGGACGAACAATCCTGGGCGGCCTTGAAGGACTTCTTCCAGCGGGTGTTCTCCAAAAAAGACGCCTGACGCGGTTCAGGGGTTCCCAGATGGTTATTGTTTTAAGCGCATTCTCAGATTAAACCTTTCCAAGGTCTAACTCGGCGCGTCGCCGGGTTTCACGCCGTTACGCGGAGTGGTATCTCTGGCGCGCCCTTCCTCCTGACCCAGTGAGCCCAGGGATGGGTGGGCGGATACAATACGGTTTTGAGGTAAAGCAATG
>SMUZ01041783.1_pt1 | contig 30318 bp, 22 predicted proteins | sample 2456421 | NCBI WGS metagenome assembly SMUZ01 (sample SAMN11095932, study PRJNA526329) | marine sediment metagenome | biome: Marine sediment; feature: Surficial sediment; material: Deep marine sediment; isolation source: Hadal surficial sediment | place: Pacific Ocean | collected 2014-11 | depth... | reverse complement strand
GGGAAGTTTCAACAACAATGGTATTTGTAAGAATGCTTACCAAGCTTTTAAAGGATAAAGAAATCGGCAAATACATTGTTCCTATCGTTCCCGATGAAGCAAGAACATTTGGAATGGAATCACTTTTCCGGCAAATAGGAATTTACGCACACGCCGGGCAGCTATACGAACCTGTTGATGCTGACAGTCTTCTTTATTATAAAGAAGCAAAAAACGGGCAGATACTTGAAGAAGGAATTACCGAAGCAGGTTCAATGTCATCCTTTATTGCTGCGGGAACCGCGTACCTTACTCATGGAATTAATATGATACCTTTCTTTATTTATTATTCGATGTTTGGATTGCAGCGTGTGGGCGACCTTGTTTGGGCTGCAGCAGATATGGGCGCAAAGGGCTTTATGCTTGGTGGAACTGCCGGCAGAACAACACTTAACGGTGAAGGTTTACAGCATCAGGATGGCAACAGCCACATACTTGCTTATCCCGTTCCAAATCTTCGTGCTTACGATCCTGCATTTGCATTTGAACTGGCTGTAATTATTCGCGATGGAATTAAGCGTATGTATGAAGACCAGGAGAAAATATTTTATTACATAACATTGATGAACGAAAACTATCCTATGCCGCCTATGCCTAAAGGTGCCAAGGATGGTATTCTAAAAGGTATGTATAAGTTTAAATCTTCCTCTAAAAAGAGCCCTAAATTAAAAGCAAACATTTTCGGAAGCGGAACAATAATGAATGAAGTGTTAAAAGCACAGGAAATTCTTGAACAGGATTACCGGGTTGCTGCGGATGTTTGGAGCGTAACAAGTTATAAAGAAGTTAGAAGAGATGCGCTTGATGTTGAAAGATGGAATATGCTTAATCCAACTAAAAAACAGAAAGAAGCTTACATAACCCAATTGTTTAAAAACAACGATGGTGTTTTTGTTGCTGCATCGGATTATTTAAAAGCACTGCCCGATACAATTTCAAAGTGGCTTCCGAAACCACTTGCAACTTTGGGAACAGACGGCTTCGGCAGAAGTGCATCGAGAGCAGCTTTACGTGACTTCTTTGAAGTTGATGCAAAACATATTGTATTTGCTGCGTTAGGCGAGCTGGCTAAAGATGGAAAAATAAAAAATACTACGCTGGATAAAGCGAAAAAAGAATTGGGAATAAATCCTGATAAACTTAATCCTCTTTATTCATAATAAGATTAGAAAGAAATTTTAATAGGAAAATAATGGCAATAGAATTAAAATTACCTGAATTAGGTGAAAATATAGAATCGGCTGATGTGATTGCCGTACTGGTAAAAGCTGGTGATCGTTTAGAGAAAGAGCAATCTGTAATTGAGATTGAAACCGATAAGGCAACAATCGAAGTACCCTCATCTGTTGAAGGCATTATTACGGAAGTACTTGTTAAGGAAGGTGACAATATAAAAGTAGGAACGACACTAATTAAAGTTGATGGTTCTTCTGAGAAGACAGAAACCGTTACTGAAAAGCCAACTACTGAAGAAAAACCGAAAGAAGAAGTAATAGTAGTAGTGGAGAAAAAAGAAGATCCGCCGACTGAACCATCGGGCAAAAAAGAAATAGTTGAATTTAAAGTTCCCGAACTTGGTGAAAATATTGATACGGCGGATATAATTGGTGTGCTTGTAAAGTACGGCGATACTATTGTGAAAGATCAGGGAGTGATTGAAATTGAAACTGATAAGGCAACCATCGAAGTCCCTTCATCGGTAGAAGGAAAAGTTACTGAAGTGCTGGTAAAAGAAGGTGATAAAGCAAAACCCGGTGATGTAATTTTAAAGGTTGAAACCACCACTTCGGCTCTAGTTAAAAAAACAATCGAAGAAAAACCTGCCGTAAAAGTTGAAGAAGACAAGCAAAAAGAAGTCGAACCATCTAAAGAGGGAGTTGGTGATTTACAGCCGGGAGAGCATGATAAACAACCTCCGATCATAACAGGTTCTGCTCCAGCAGCTCCTTCAGTTAGAAGAATTGCACGCGAAATTGGTGTCGATATAAATGAAGTTAAAGGCACGGGTCCCGGCGGAAGAATTTCGATGAACGATGTTAAGGCACATTCAAAAAAACTTCATCAGGATAAAAAATCAGGCGGGGGATTTGGAATTAAGCAGGCACTTTTACCCGATTTCACAAAGTACGGTGCGATTGAAAAAGTTGAGATGTCGAAGATTAGAAAAGTAACCGCTGAACATTTAAGTTATGCCTGGGCTGTTATTCCGCATGTTACACAATTTGATAAAGCAGATATCACACAACTTGAAAAAGCAAGAAAAGATTACAATGCAAAATTACAAGAGGGTAAAAGCAAACTAACTGTTACAGCAATATTGTTAAAGATAATTGCTGCTTCACTTAAGGAATTTCCGCAATTTAACGGCAGTATTGATATGGAAACTAAGGAGATAATCTATAAAAAATACTTTAACATTGGCATTGCCGTTGATACAGAACGCGGATTAATGGTCCCGGTAATTAAAGATGTGGATAAGAAAAATATAAACGACCTTTCTGCTGAAATGGGAGAGCTTGCTCAAAAAGCACGCGATAAAAAAATATCGCTTGAGGAATTACAAGGCGGATGTTTTACAATCACAAATCTTGGTGGAATTGGCGGAACAGCTTTTACTCCCGTTATTAATTCACCTGAAGTTGCAATCCTTGGTGTATCGCGTGGCAGCTTTGAACCAGTTTACAACGGCTACGGTGTTTTCGAACCAAGATTGATGCTGCCATTATCTCTCTCTTACGATCATAGAATTATAGACGGTGCAGATGCAGTAAGATTTTTAAGATGGGTTATTGAAGCACTGGAAAATCCATTAAAGTTATTAATTGATGGTTAATTAAATGGTAAAATTGTTTTATTGTTGAATTGCTATATTGTTGAGTTTAACAAAACAATAATTAGTGAAATATTTAGAATTAAATAAAAAAGTGAAATGTCTGAAAAAATAAATTTATTAGTAATTGGCGGAGGACCCGGCGGATATGCTGCTGCATTCCTCGCTGCTGATATGGGAATGAATGTTACACTTATTGATCTTGAAAAAAATCCCGGCGGCGTTTGTTTATACAGAGGTTGTATTCCATCCAAAGCATTACTGCATGTTGCAAAATTAATTAGCGAAGCCGAAGAAGCAAAAAACTGGGGGATTGAATTTTCAAAACCAAAAATTGATTTGGATAAGTTAAGAGAATGGAAAACCGGCGTGGTAAATAAACTTACCGGTGGACTTGGGGTTTTATCCAAACAAAGAAAAATTAATTATATTCGTGGCAAAGCAAGTTTTATAAACTCATCAACAGTAAAAGTTGAGAAAGTTGGAGGCGGAACTGAAGAGATCACATTCGATAAAGTAATTATAGCAACAGGTTCACGCATAGCATCAATACCTTCTTTAGAAATTAAAAGCAAAAGATTCCTTAACTCAAAAACTGCGCTTGATCTTCCGGCAATTCCAAAAAGTTTGTTAGTAATAGGCGGCGGATATATTGGACTGGAACTTGGTTCTGTGTACAATGCTCTCGGCAGTAAAGTTTCTGTTGTTGAAATGCTTGACGGACTGCTGCCCGGTGCTGACAGAGATCTTGTTTCGCATCTTGCAAAGAGAATTAAAAGTGATTTTGAAGAAGTGATGCTCAAATCGAAAGTGGTGGAGACGAAGGAAATTAAGAATGGTATTAAAGTTACAATAGAAGATAAAGATGGAAATATAAATGATAAGGTTTATGATTATGTGTTAATGTCTATCGGAAGAAAACCGGATACATCGGGATTGGGGTTGGAGAATACGAAAGTGAAGGTTAACGATAGAGGTTGGATAAATGTAAATGAGCAGTTAAAAACGGATGACCCGAATATTTTTGCTATCGGCGATATTGTTGGTGAGCCAATGTTAGCGCACAAAGCTTCGCACGAAGGCAGAGTTGCTATTGAAGTTATTGCTGGTGGGAAGGCTGCATTCGAACCAAAAGCTATTCCAGCAGTTGTGTTTACCGATCCGGAAATTGCATGGGCTGGCTTAACTGAAACTAATGCGAAGGAACAAAGCATTAAAGTAAACGTTTCCAAATTTCCCTGGGCTGCTTCGGGCAGGGCAACTACTTTGGATAGGTTTGACGGTGTAACAAAAATTCTTTCTGAACCGGGAACCGACAGAATACTTGGTGTTGGGATTTGCGGACCGGGCGCTGGTGAGCTTATTGCCGAAGGTGTACTAGCGATAGAGATGGCTGCTAACTTAACTGATCTAAAATTAACAATTCATCCCCATCCAACTTTATCCGAAACTGTGATGGAAGCGGCTGAAGTTTTCTTCGGGCAGAGCACACATGTTTATCGACCAAAGAGAAATAAATAATTTTGAAATGATAGTTTAAATAGCTTGCTGTATTTCAGAAGTCTCCCATATTATTTTTCACATTAGCCAACTGGAAAATGTTTCTTATCAGAATCTCTTTTTGTAAATTTCCGATTTAAATTTTCGAATATTATTAGTTTTTATTTAACTGTAGAAGAAAGTAATTATGACAAAACCTCAGATTTGGGTAGCATCATTTTTAGTACTGTTTATTTTGTTATTTATCATTGGAAGAATTACCAAAGAAGAAGAAATATTTAAACCGATTTCCACCGAAAATTTTAGCGGTCAAACTTCAACTGAAGATTTAACAGCAGAAGAATTGATAGCAAATTTTGGCTGTACAAACTGTCACGGTGTGGGTCTTAATGGAACAAAACAGGGACCTGCTCTTAAAGATATAAGTCAGAAGTTTGGCAGAGGAGAGTTGATTGCATATCTGCGTAATCCTAATTCGTTTATGGGTTCGGATCGGTTTCTAAAATACAGAGAACAATTTCCGGGGGTAATAATGCCAAATTTCGGCAACAAGGATGTGAAGGATTTAGGGAAAATTGCAGATTACCTTCTCGTTCGGTAAAACCAGTTTAAAAAAATAAACGCCCCCGTAGAAGAGGCGTTATATTAAATAAAAGATTCAATCCCTCTTAATCATGCAATAGTAACATCTTTAGAGAGATATACATCCTGAATATGATTAAGAAGCTTAACTCCTTCTTCCATCGGTCTTTGGAATGCTTTCCTGCCGGAAATTAATCCCATGCCACCTGCGCGTTTATTAATGATCGCTGCTTTTACAGCATCAGCAAAGTCATTGTCGCCGGAAGCACCACCGCTGTTTATTAATCCAGATCTTCCCATATAGTTATTTATTACCTGGTAACGGGTCAGGTCGATTGGGTTATCGGATGAAAGTTCGGAATAAACTTTCTTGTGTGTCTTTGCGAAATTAATCGCTTCAAAACCACCGTTATTTGTAGGCAGTTTTTGTTTAATAATATCTGCTTCAATTGTGACTCCAAGATGATTTGCCTGACCGGTAAGATCGGCAGCATTATGATAATCTTTATCCTTCTTGAAACCGGGATTTCTTAAATAGCACCAAAGCACAGTAGCCATACCCATTTCGTGAGCATACTGAAATGCTTCGCTAACTTCAATAATCTGGCGGTTGCTTTCATCCGAACCAAAATAAATAGTAGCACCTACTGCAGCCGCACCCATATCAAATGCCTGCTCAACACCGGCAAACATTATCTGATCATATTTATTCGGATATGTTAACAACTCATTGTGGTTTAATTTGAGAATGAACGGGATTCTATACGCATACTTTCTTGCAGTCATTCCAAGAACACCCAAAGTGGAAGCAACAGCGTTGCATCCTCCCTCAATTGCAAGCTTTACGACATTTTCTGGATCGAAGTAAATAGGATTCGGGGCAAATGAAGCACCAGCTGTATGTTCGATTCCTTGGTCGACAGGAAGTATGGATACATATCCCGTACCTGCTAATCTTCCGCTGTTAAGTATCCAATTAAGATTTTTTAACACGTTTATACTTCTATCAGATTGAAGATGTACTCTATCAATAAAATCAGGTCCAGGCAGATTTAATTGCTCTTTGGGAAATTTAGCTTTGTAATTAAGGAGAGAATCCGCTTCGTCGCCCAAAAGTTCTTTTATCAGATCTAACATTTATTCCTCCTAAATATTTTTCGTTTTATAATTATAATTTACAATATTAATTATTTAGCTCGTATAAAATAAGCTATAGAAATTTCCCATTCAATTTTTAATAGGATTAAGAATTTTATTTTCCTGCTTCTTCGATTTGTCTGAAAATCTGAATAGCGTGGCCTCTCGAATTTTCGATGAACCATTTTCCAGTTTTCATTCCGCCGCAAACTGCTCCTGCAATGTAAATGCCCTTTACATTTGTTTCATAAGTTTCTTCATTATAAAAGGGAATTAAATTTTCATCATCAGATATTTTAATTCCAATCTTTTTAAGAAAATTATAATTTGGATGATAACCTGTCATCGCGAATACAAAATCGTTATCTACAGTAATTGTACCATCAGGTATTTTGATATCAATTTCGTTGTCTCTTATCTCTGTCAGCTCCGAGTTAAAATACGCTTTAATGCTTCCTTCATTAATTCTATTTTCGATATCGGGTTTAACCCAATACTTTACGCCATCTTTTAGTTCGTTTTCTCTTATTACCATCGTTACTTCGGAACCTCTTCTGTAAGCCTCCAACGCAACATCAACAGCCGAGTTAGCAGCACCAACAATTATAAGTTTCAGATAAGCGTAGGGATGTGCCTCGTCGAAATAGTGTTTTACTTTTGGTTTATCTTCGCCTGGAATGTTGAGCAAATTCGGTTCATCGTAAAACCCTGTTGCCGCAATAATATTGTTTACTTTGTATTCTGCTTTGCTCGTCTTAACAATAAATGCATTATCATTTTTTTCTACGCTAAATACTTCTTCGTAGGAATGAATATTAAGTTTCCAAACCTCAGCCGTACGTCTGTAATATTCCAATGATTCCCTTCGCGTGGGTTTATCGCCATGCGATACAAAGGGTATTTCACCAATCTCCAATCTTTCGGATGTTGAGAAGAATGTCATATTGGTTGGATAATGAAAAAGGGAATTGACAAGGCATCCTTTTTCTATTACCAGGTGAGATTTATTTCTTTTCTTTGCTTCAATACCGCAGCTTAAACCGATTGGACCGGCACCTATAATAATTACATCAAATTTATTCATTCAGAGTTAAAATTAATTTTAAGATTAATAATAGAAATTTAACAAATTGGTGCTCTTGTTTATAATCGGGATTAAAAAATTCACAAAAAAAGAGCGGCTATTAATACCGCTCTTCTAAAATAATTATTTCATTCATGCTTAGCGAATAATTTCGATTATCGCGCTTGCAACTGTTTTATCGCGATCATCAAGGAGGAAAACACGGTAAAATCCGGGGTCTTCAAACTTCATATCGCTGTCATCATTTTTTTCGAAGAAAACATATTTCATATCAAGTTCAATCGTGTAATTAAACTTTTTATAGTATTCAAACTCACCAGTACGGAAATTATATTTATCCAACTGAATTGCAACATCATCAAGCCTGAGTGCATAGTCTGATTTAACTATTACTGTTAAGTAACCGGTTGTAAATCTGTCGCTTACACCTACTTCGCCGTTTCTGCCGTATTTCTCACAGAAGTACATTACGGGCTCTTCCTGGGCAAATACAATAGAATGCATTGCAAAGAAAGAAAATAAGAGTGCAAACGCAAAAAACAGATGAAATCTTTTCATTTAATTAACTCCTTTTGTTTTGTTGATTGATTATAATTTCCATTTCTTATAAAATATTATACCAAAAAAAGTCTAAACTATAAAGTAAAAATTATTATTAGAGGACTTAAAATGTGTTAATATTACTGAAAACAGGTTAGTTACACACTTTTTTGAACGCATAGGAGATTGCCTCTGTAATAATAATAACCAGATATTCACCATGTTTATATAAACAACTTTGGATTTCTACAAGTTGATAACCTAAAGATGCATTAATTCTATATAAAAAATCAAGTCTCCAACAATTTATTTTTATTTGACGGTATTAAAATTTTTAATATGCTTCGGTCTGTTGAAACACAATATTTTATTAATAAAAACATGATAGTGTAGAAAAGGATTTTTAGTTTGAATATTAAACATATTTGCTTCGACCTTGACGGAACACTTGTTAAATCGGATACAACAATTTATAAAGCAACATTAAAAACTCTTGAGCAACTAAATATAAAAAATGAGATTGCAGAAGATAAGTTTATTAAAATGATTGGAATGCACTTTAACGATATATTTAAGAAATTAAATTTAAATGTACCGGACTTTCAAAAATTTATCGGCATTTATAAAAAACTTTACTTCGATTTTATTGATGAATCAATAGTGTATCCCGGGGTCGAAGACACGCTTTCATTCTTGAAAAACGGAAGAGATTTAAAGATATCACTTCTTACAACCAAGGGGCAGGATCAGGCAGAGAAAATAATTGATCATTTTAATTTCAGTAAATATTTTGATTTTGTAATGGGTAGAAGAGAGGGTCTTGCTCACAAACCATCAGCAGAACCGTTGTTGTTTATTTGTAATGAATTAGAAATTGATGCTGACGATACATTGATTGTTGGCGATACTGAATTGGATATTTTGTGCGGGAAGAATGCCGGGGCAATTACTTGTGGAGTGACTTACGGTTACAGAACAAGAGAAAGTTTAAAAGAAAATAATCCCGATTATTTGTTTAATGATTTTAGTGAGATAAAATCTTTAATGAATGAATAGAGAGAAGATTGTTTTTTCATCTCTTTGATGCGTTGTAAAGAAAAGGTTTCGTTTTGAGACAGGAAAATTTAACTGAAATTCCTATCTTTATCACACTAATTGAAAAAGATATAATAGTTCGGAGGAAAATGTGAAGTCGTGTATTGTTAGCCTAAGTTGTTTTGTTGTTTTTATTCTTTTCTCTTCTTTATTACTTGCACAGGATGATGAAGAGAAAAAAGATGTTCATGAATTTACTATTCTGCAAAATATTGAAACCACGTCCGTAAAACATCAGGGAAAAACAGGAACATGCTGGAGCTTTGCAACTCAATCTTTTTTAGAAACAGAATTGCTAAGAATGGGTAAAGGTAGATATGATCTTTCGGAAATGTACATTGTTAGGAATTTATACCCGGTTAAAGCGGAAAAATATATTCGATATCATGGCTTAACAAGTTTTGGGCAAGGCGGGCAGGCGCACGATGTTATGATTGCATGGGAAAAATTCGGTGTCGTTCCGGAGAAAATATATCCGGGCAAAACATCGACTGATGAAAAACATAATCATTCCGAAATGGTTGCTGTGTTGAAAAGTTCCATGGATGCAATAATTAATACCAAAGGGAAAATCACCGGTAATTGGAAAAAAGTTTGTGAATCTGTATTGGATATTTACCTTGGTGAGAATCCCGAAATATTTGAATACAACGGAATGGAGTACACAGCTAAAAGTTTTGCGGATGAACTAGGAATAATCCCTGATGACTATGTGGAAATAACATCTTACATGCGTTATCCATATTATGAAAAAGCTGTTTTGGAAGTACCCGACAATTGGACGAACAGCGAATACTACAACGTACCAATGGATGATATGATGAGGATAATTGATAATGCAATTGAGAACGGCTACTCTGTTGCATGGGATGGTGATACAAGCGAGAAAACTTTCTACAGGAAAAAAGGTTACGCTGTTATTCCCATTGATAATGAGAATAAAGATGAAGAAAGCGAGGAATTGTTACCTGAAAAAGAAAAAGTAATAACCCAGGAAATGAGAGAGGAAACATTTGATAACTTCCAAACTACGGATGATCATCTTATGCATTTATCGGGAATTGCGGAAAATCAGGAGGGAACGAAATTTTATTACACTAAAAATTCCTGGGGTACAAAATATAAGTACGATGGTTATTGGTATATGTCGGAATCATTTGTGAAACTAAAAACAATTGCAATTATGATTCACAAAGATGCCATACCGGAAGATATAAAAACGAAACAGGGAATTTAAAGTATTAGATCTTTTACTTTATTGCTGAAACTATTCAAATCCGGGATTCATATATAACCCTGTGTATAATTATTTTTTATAATACCGGTTGTATTTTCTGTTGCCAATCCGAAATTAAATTCTTAATTTCAAAAATATATTTCTGCTTATTTACTTCTTTAACTTTTTAGTAACTCAAACAAAAGGTAAAACGATGGCTAATAGTATTAGTAACAAGAGGGAACATAGTTTCTTTGGAGATGTTGTAAAATACTTTGAACGGGCGGCTAAATATACAACACATCCCGCAGGGCTGCTAGATCAGATTAAGGATTGCAACAGTATTTATAGAATGAATTTCCCTGTACGGCTTAAAAATCGTATTGAAGTTATTACTGCATTCAGAGTTGAACATAGCCAGCACAAAATGCCTGTAAAAGGTGGGATAAGATACAGCACAGCAGTTAACCAGGATGAGGTTATGGCACTTGCCGCCCTTATGACTTACAAGTGTGCTGTGGTCGATGTTCCCTTTGGAGGAGCAAAAGGCGGCGTTTGCATCAATCCGCGCAAATACAGTGAAATTGAACTTGAGCAGATCACCCGTCGTTATACTTCAGAACTAGTAAAGAAGAATTTCATAGGTCCCGGAATTGATGTTCCCGCACCCGATTATGGAACTGGCGCAAGGGAAATGGCATGGATAGCCGATACTTATGCTGCATTTAATCCCGGGCAGATAGATGCAATTGGATGCGTTACGGGCAAACCAATAAGCCAGGGAGGAATAAGGGGAAGAACTGCAGCAACCGGGCGTGGTGTTTATTATGGTGTGCGCGAAGCGGTTAGTAAAAAAGATGATATGAAAAAACTTGGTCTCGAACCGGGTCTTCAAAACAAAAAAGTAATTGTGCAGGGATTGGGAAATGTTGGTTATTACACCGCAAAGTTTTTCCAGGAAGCTGGTGCTGATATAATTGCAATTGCCGAATATGAGGGAGCAATTTATGATAAAAATGGTTTGGATGTAGATGAAGTATTTAAGCATAGAAAAAAATCAGGTTCAATATTGAATTTTAAAAGTGCAAAAAATATTACGCCGAGTGGAAAAGCTTTGGAAATGGCTTGCGATATTTTAATTCCGGCTGCGTTGGAAAATCAAATTAATTCTGGAAATGCAAAAAGAATAAAAGCAAAAATTATCGGTGAAGCTGCAAACGGACCGGTCACTCCTGAAGCAGAAAGGGTGTTATTAAAAAAAGGTGTGCTTATCATTCCCGACATATACCTTAACGCCGGCGGTGTTACGGTTTCTTATTTTGAATGGTTAAAAAATCTTTCACACGTTCGGTTTGGCAGAATGGGTAAGCGTTATGATGAGTTTGTTAACAGCACTTTGGTCGATTCAATTGAGAGGGCAACCGGCAAATCACTTATCTCAAAAGATAAAGAAATTATATTGCACGGTGCTGGCGAAGAAGACCTTGTTAATTCAGGTTTGGAAGAGACGATGGTTAATGCATACAACGAAATTAGAGAAACCTGGAAAAGAAATAAAAAAATTCCCGATTTACGAACAGCAGCTTTTGTAGTTGCAATTGATAAGATTGCTAACTCTTATATTGCACTGGGAATTTTCCCGTAAGTCTTTTATAAAGACAAATGATCAAGAGTCTCCGCTTTATTTTATCTTAGTATAAATTTAATGGGTATCATTATTTTAACCTTAACTGGTATCCCTCGCTGTTTACCGGGTGTAAATCTTGTGTTTCTCACAGCATTCATTGCAACTTCACCCAACCCCCCTCCGATATCTTTAATTAAATGTACTTCCGTAACATTCCCTTCCTTATCAATCAGGGCTTCAACAATAACTTTGCCTTCGATTTGTGCAAGTTTAGCAATCTCGGTATAATACGCTTTTTCCTGAATTGCCTTAATTCCGCCTATCGGTTCCGGCATTTCATCTGCCCAATCTATAAACGGTTCGTCATCTATAATTCTCGGCGGATCAGGCAATGCTGGTGGTTGTCCCAAATCAACATCATAATCTATTGAAATATCATCTAATAAAAGTTCTTCTATAACATCATCAGTTTGTGCCACAATAATTTTAGGGCGAACAGGTAATTCAGGCGGTTCAGGTTTTTGATCAGTATTTATAATATTCTCAATAGTAATAAGTTCTTGTGGTGGATTATAGTTTTCATCAATGCTTCTATCTTTAGGTGATAACTTAAATGCTGCAATAATCAATGAAAGTGAAAGTATAAGACTAATCTCAAAATATCTTCTATATTTTCCCCTCAAATCAGCTTTATAGTTTTTGATGGTTGGCATAATTACCTCCTAATTTTTAGTAATTGATACCGGTTTAACTATGCCCCATCAATATTGTTCCTGACGAGTTTAAATTATTAATTTGGAAACAGACAGGAGTATTTATAATCCTCCGCCAAACACTTCAGCTAATTCAATTTCATATCCGTTCGGGTCTTTGATGTAAATTGAAGTTGATTTCTCCCATTTAAGCGGACCACCATAAAATATTTCAATTCCCATTTCCTTACATTTATTCATTACTTCTTCAAAATTTTCAATGTGTAATCCAAAATGATGAAATCCCTTTTTTGTGTAGCCCTGAAAATCTTCTGTTTCATACAAACAGAGTTTCACTTTTTCGTTGCCGATAATTTTTGAATTTTCATCAGGCTGTTCCTTTATCACCTCAAATCCAAATAGCTGGTTATAGAATTCCACGGTTTCATTAAGGTTGATAACCTCCATGTTAAGATGATCAATACCGTTAACTTTTAGATTCATATCTTACTCCTAATGTTTTGGGTTCTGTATCTAAAATAATTTAAATAAAGAATAATATGTTTGTAAAATAGAATACAAAACATTTATCAAATATTTCTGATCTTTCATCCATAATAAAATTATTACAACAAATAATTGGTGATTTAACTCACGATTAAGAAATAACATTTTTATATTTTATTTATGAGCAAGTATTCCGTAATTATACCTTCATTAAACGAAGAAAAATATCTTCCTCCCGTATTAGAGCATTTAAAGAAAATTGATGAAGATTTAGAAATTATTATATCTGATGGAGGAAGCAAAGATAATACTGTTAAAATAGCGGAAAGCTTTAATGTTAAAGTGTGCAAGAGTAAAAAGGGAAAAGGATTTCAGTTAAATAATGGAGCGAGTTGTGCAACGGCCGATATACTGATTTTTCTTCACGCAGATACTTTTTTACCTTTAAATGCATTTGGTTTGATCAACGAATATTTGGTAGTTCGTAAAGTTAAAATTGCCACATTCAAAATGAAATTTGACAAAGAAAGTTTGTTAATGGATATATATTCCTGGTTCACAAAATTCGATTCGATTTTTACAACATTCGGCGATCAGGTTATAGTTATACGAAGAGATTTTTTTAATGAACTTAATGGATTTCCCAACTTAACTCTTTTTGAAGATGTTGAATTATGCATGAAAGCAAGAAGCAAAACAAAAATTTATAAACTTCCTGCATTTGTAACTACTTCAGCGAGACGATTTGAGACGAGGGGAACACTTAAAACTCAACTGTTAAATGGTTTGTATATTCTTCAATATTTAGCTGGAAAAGATCCTGATAATATTTATAAAAAATACTTTAGAGATAAATAATGATGAAAATAGTCAATATGTTTTTAGGGATACTTTTTTTTGGTTCAGTTAGTTTGGCACAAAATAAAAATGATCAGCATTTATTATTCACACAAATATTGAATGATTATGTTCATGACGGACTGGTAAATTATATAAACTTAAAGGAAGATAAACGGCTTGATAAATATTTAGAGCAGCTTGAAAATACAAATCCCGATAATCTTCGAACAGATGAAGATAAACTCGCCTTTTGGATTAACGCTTATAACGCTTTCACATTAAAATTTATAATTGAGGAGTATCCTGTAGAGAGCATTAACGATTTACATTGGGGCGGTTTGTATCTTGGGACTTTGCTTGGAACTACTGTTTGGGATGATGAGAAAATAATAATAAACGGAACAAAGTTATCTCTTAACAATATCGAACATGATATTGCGCGCAAAAAATTTAATGAAGAAAGAGTGCACTTTGCGATGGTTTGTGCTTCTTATAGTTGTCCTCAGCTTCGGGATGAAGCTTATGAAGGTTTTAAACTTAACAAACAACTTAACGAACAGGCAAGACTGTTTTTTATGGATGCAACAAAAAATAATTTTGATTTGAAAAAACGAACAGCATACTTATCTAAAATTCTTAATTGGTATAGTTCTGATTTTGGAAACGATGATCAGAGTATACTTTTATATGTATCACAATTTCTTGATCGCGAAATTGCTAATGATATCAGAAGAAATTCATCACAATGGGAAATCGATCATCTTAGCTACAATTGGGATTTGAATGAGATAAAATAAAGATTAACTCTAATCCGAATTGAATTTTAGATTTATAATTTATCTTAATAATCACTTTTCTCCCAAAGGCCAAACAGCAGCGGGATTCCTAACAATATCTTTTGTTTCTATCTGTTGAACATAAAATCCCGTTCGCAAGGGTGGAACAAGTAAATTAACAAGTGAGTTTTTTATTCCAACTGTCAGTTCACCGTTTTCATTCATTAAATTATAAGTTGTGTACGATGTAGAATATCCCCACTTATTCAAATAATGTATGTGATTTCCCAAATTGCTGTGAAAGAAAAACAGATCAGGATGTTTTCTCATCGTGTATTCGTAATGATGTTTTCCCATATTATAAACTGCCCGGGGAACGGTGCCGTTGTTTGCAATGTAAGGTTCAGTTAATCCAAAGAAATCAAGTATTGTAATCTCTTTTAATTTGTATCCAATCGTTCCAATACCTTCCGGCGCAATCACAGTGGTTTTATCCAAATAAGGTTTTAGCAAGCTGCCCGCATCCTCATAACACTTTCCTTCAGCCCACTGCTCATACTTGAAAAATGATATTGGCGATAACATCCACAATGAATAAAAGCAGATTAAAACTGCAGATGAGAATGCAATTAGATTTATTCTTTTTTGTGAAAACCATTTTTTCTCTTCTACAAACCGGTTTAGTGAAATTGCACTTAGTATGGTTATGATAGGAAGGTATGGCGTAAGAAGTCTGCTGAACGGCATCCAATCTCCGCTATTTATTAAAGCCGTAAAAAATCCTGCAAGTATTATTGAGGCGGCAACAAACAAACTGAATGATTTCTGTCCCAATAAAAATCTGAAGTTCAATATTGCAGGGATGGTTAAAATCAGTGATGATAATAACCAAACAGCGATGTAATATGATCCGTATAATATGCGCGGCAATAAAATATTTAAATTACTTATCGATTCAATCAGGAGTGACTTAGACCTCACACTGTTTGGAAGATAATCACCGAAAACGGAATATCGCCACAAGCTTATGAGTATTATTCCTCCAATTAAAATAGATAACGCTGCAGTTGGTCGTTCATTTTTATCGAATTTTAAAAAGAACAACCCCACAATTATTATTAACAATATTAGTATTGATTCAGGTCTTGTTAAAAAAAGTAAAAGCCCGATTGCACTAAAAACAAATTGATTCTGTACAGATTTTGTATACCACTTCGCAGAAAGATATAGGAGGAGCAACAACAATGAATACAACCCCGTCTCCAACCCGATCATAATTGATGCATTAAAATTTCTGTTGGTTACAAAAAATACCATCACAAAAAACATTATAATTGGAGAAATATTTTTATCGCGCATCTCATTCCAGAGAAGAAATATAATTAACACACCGCACAGGAATCCGAAAATTCTTGAACTTATTTCCGGTGGAATTGAAATGAATGAAGCTGATGTCAGTAGAAGGGTCCACGTTAAACTTGTGACTGCTTCAACATTTTGCCCCTGGTTATAAACATAGCCGTAACCGTTTACAAGATTATAAGCGTAACGAAAAAATATATATGCATCATCAATTATCTCAACCCAGCCAATCGATACAAATAATGAGAACAGCAATAGACTTGCAGAAAGAGTAAAAACATTTCGTGATGGGGTTTTCATCAGATTATACCTGTCCGCCTCAGGCGGAAATTCTTGTTAAGGTCACATTGAACTCGCATTATAATCATCCCTTTTATCGAAGGCACTCGCTCGGAAGTTTGTAAATGATTTTTCATGTACAATTCATAAAACATAAATAATTTGGTTTAAAGAGTTATCGGCCTTATAAGCCTAAACACCGAAAATTATTTGGCTGATGTTAAGATCATTAGGTTAATAAATTATTCGTGAAATATCATTAAACCGTAATGTCCAACGCTATAACCTTTATTAAACTTAAAAACCGAAATTACAATTTTATATTCTTCTTTTATACGTGGTTTTATTGAAACCGTTGCTACATCATCGTTTTCCGCATCCTCTTTAAATAATTTCCATTTACCTCTGTTTTTTACATAAACGGAAACGTCAATATCTTTTATTCTGTAATCACCAAAAGCAGCTATACCATAAGTCCAGCCGTCAAACAAGGTTCTGTAAGTACTTTTCTCAGTAAAGATTAAATCATATTCCATTCTAACAATTTCATAATCTCCATCTTCAATTTCCTCTACCAATGGTTTAGCAGCTGCCAATATTGGCTCCATCGATGTGCCTTTTTCATTATCCAGATACGATAGATCTTTTTGTGCGAAGGAAATGCCGACAGCAAAGACACAAACAAAAGTAATTACAAATTTTCGTGTCATAATTATTACTCCCATAAATTTTTATAAATGATAATGTGATTTAATAATTATAAAGATTGTAATTCTACTCCTCAGGTTTTAGAATAATTCCTTTATTCTTATGCCCGTTCATTTTTAATAGCAGAGGTTTTTTAAATCTCAGGTGCTTTGTAAATTCTTTTTGTGCATATGGTTTTATGGAAAGAAGCCAGTCCCAATTAATAAATCCGTTATTATGGATTGTATTAACTGTAAAATAACCAACCATGAATGAAGTAATATTCTGGAAGAAGTGTGAACCTTGCGATGGTTCAACAGCCACTTCCTTAAAACTTGTTTCTACTATTGCTTTAGCACCAGCAATTTGTTCCCACGTTACAGGAATTCCAAGCCAGGGATCCAACGAGCCCCACCTTCCAACTCCGATTAATAAATAGGGCCTGTTATCATTCATTAGCTGGCTGTTAAACGCAGCAACTTCTGCAGCCACGTTAAAACTCTTAGCGCGATCGAATAAATGATAATCAACCAAAACTACATCTCTTACATCATCTATAATACCATTGCCAAGAACCTGTATGCTGCTGCAAATCAGTTCGTCTTCCGAATGGTCTTCAATTTTCAACTGTTCTTCTTCGTAACTAACTACCAGGGGTCTCATCTGTAATAATTCAAACTCTCGTTTCTTATTTATACCAGGATTCATATTAACTGCAAATTCTATTTCGATAGGTGTTCCCATTCCCCAGGTGCCGATATCAAGTAATAAATTTAGAATGCCGGGAAGAGGGAACAACTTGTTTTTTAATATTGGTCCGAAAGTTACCACACGCGGTCCTGTTCGTGATAGACCATCATATATTGCATCATTATCTGCAACGTAGGTTGAGCCGACATGATTAAGAGAACCATCTTCTTCTGCAACATCCAGGTCGAAGTGTTTCACAAGCACATCGTGAGTAACATTTCCGAAATCAGTTTTTTCATCAAGCTTTAGTGCGTAAAATCCTTTTTGTGAATTTTTTAGTGATTCTTCAACAGAATAGAATTGAATAAGATCATCAGGATATTTTGGATTGAATCGCACCGTGTTTCCACCTTCTACAACAGTTTTCCCCAAACCAAGTGCTACTGAAATAACTCCGTCAGATGAATCCTGACCGGGTGCTGGATAAAAGTTGTAAGATTTTGCTACTCCGCTGAAATCAGGATAAAATCTGTTTTGATGAGTTAACCCAACCATCTTTTGAATAATAACAGCCATCTTTTCTTCTTCGGTTCTGTAAGAAGTAACTCTTATATAATTTTTCGCACTCTGGTAGAAGGTTGAAGCATACACTCTTTTAATTGTAGAGATCAGCTCATTCAATCTTGCAGAAAGATGGGGTAGATTGTTTGGGATCATGTAAGTTTGATAAACACCTGCGAAAGGATGATACTGTGAATCTTCTAGCAAACTTGATGATCTTACTGCTAAAGGAGTTGTAGTAAGCTCTAAAAAATCTTTAAGATAGTTAAATGCTTCTTCAGGAAATTTTGAAGCTTTCAAAAATTTCCCGGTAATCTCTTCATCACTTTTACAATTTAATGCAAACTCCTTCAGATTGTTCATTTCCATAAATTCATCAAAAACATCCGTTCCCAAAACAACAGCAGGAGGAATATAAATCTGTACATTCTCAAACTTATCTCTAATATTATAATTTGTAATTAATGTATTTACAAATCCCAAACCTCTAGCTTTACCACCGAGTGAGCCGCCACCAATTCTTGCTAATCCGCTATCGGGGTCGAAAGATTCCTTGTTAAAATCTGCTATTAATCCACGTTGCCGTAAAGTTCTGTAATTGTGTAAAGATTCGATGAGATCCTGCCTGAGTGCTTCATCGTTTGGGTAGTCAGATATTTTTCTTGGACGAAGCTGATGAGCCAGCCAGAATTCGGTTCTCGCTTTAAGCCAGTTTGAAAAATGATTTCGCTCACCATGAAATCTTATACTTTCTAAAGGAACAGTTTTTAAACTCTCTTCCAGAGTTTTCAAATCGCAGGCAAGTCCAACCTCCTTACCATCGGGAGTTTTGAATACAAAATCTCCAAAGCTAAAATGACTGTTGAGAAATTCTCCTAGATCATTTAATAAAGTGGGGGAGTTTTTCAGTAAAAAGGATGCTTCAACTTTATGAGCCAACTTTTCGTTTTCAGGATTATCGGAAGCAAGAAGGATGGGAATATCAGGCAAGTCTTTCTTTACCGCTTTTGCAAATTTAATTCCCGCTTTATCATCTAACCTGCTTCTGTGAGGAAATGCTATATCGGAAATTATTCCAAGCACAAGATTTTTATATTTTTTATAATACTTCCACGCTTCTTCGTAGGATGAGCATAACAGTATTTTTGGTCTGGCACGCATTCTTAAAAATTTGTGTGATAGACTAACACCTTCTGTAATTAATCTTTGCGATTGCTTCAATACTTCAGTATAAATGATCGGGAGGAAAGAAGAATAGTAGCGAACATTATCTTCGATAAATAAAATCACCTGAACACCAATCACTTTACTATCATGTTCAACATTTAATTTATCTTCAAGATATTTTACAATTCCTAAAATTATTCTGAAGTCACCCGTCCAGACAAATATATTATCAAATATTTTTTTACCGGGATTGTGCATTAGCGATTTCAATTCACGGTTGTCGTGTGCAAGCAGTACAATGGGTATTTTCAAACCAGCTTTACGAACCAGCTTGGCAAAGTTAAGTGCGTGCATATCTTCAATGTGCATAGTTGTAATTATCAGGTCAAATCTTTTCTCTTCCTTTGCAAGTCGTATTGCTTCATGACCACTTGATACACGAGATAGTTCGGGGGAGTGACTAAGATTTAAACCAAAATATTCACTTCTAATCAATTCGTAAAGTCTTCCATCTTCTTCAAACAGGTAAAGATCGTAAAGACTTGATACTAAAAGTATATCACGAATGCGATAACGCATCAACTCCTGAAAGCCATGAAATCTGTTCCAGGAACCTTCAACGTTCCACTCGGTTTTTAGATCTTGTTTTATGTTGTTCGTTTTTTTCATTCAGTTTGTATAGAAAAATAGCGTGTTAAATATAATTAGAATTTTCTCATTTTAAAATTCCTGAAGGATATAGGAAAAAATTAATATAAAAAGGCGAAGCAACTGTTAAGAATAGAATAAATTGTTGCTTCGCCGGTATTAATGATGAGAATCAGTAAAAACTAAAAATGCCTCATCACATTTTTTTATAGATTAAACAACACCTTGATCCATCATTGAATCAGCTATTTTAAGGAAGCCGCCGATGTTTGCACCGTTAACATAGTTACCGGGTGTTCCAAATCTGTCAGCAGTATCAACACAAGTTTGGTGAATGCTTTTCATTATACCTTGTAACTTGTTGTCAACTTCTTCTCTTGACCAGGAATATCTCATACTGTTTTGCGACATTTCGAGACCTGATACTGCAACACCACCTGCATTAGCTGCTTTGCCTGGACCATAAAGTATTTTGCTATCTAAGAATATTTTAATACCATCTATTGTGGTTGGCATATTTGCACCTTCGCTAACAACGTAAACGCCGTTATTAATAAGGTTCTGGGCATCTTTTGCATTTATTTCATTTTGTGTTGCACTCGGGAAAGCACAATCAGCTTTGTGATCCCATAATGGATTGTGATCCATGTTCATATCTAGTTGAGTGTAAACAGCATTCTTATACTTTTCAGTATATTCTTTAATTCTTCCTCTTCTTACATTCTTCAACTCCATAACATATTTCAATTTTTCTTCATTTATTCCTTCTTCATCATAAATATATCCGTTGGAATCGGAAACTGTAAAAACCTTACCGCCAAGCTGAAGTATTTTTTCGGTTGTGTATTGTGCAACGTTTCCACTTCCGGAAACAAGACAGGTTTTTCCTTCCATTGTTTCATTTCTTGTTGCAAGCATTTCAGCAGCAAAGTAAACTGCACCGTAACCAGTTGCTTCCGGTCTGATAAGTGATCCGCCCCAGTTCAAACCTTTACCAGTAAGAACTCCGGTAAATTCATTTTTCAATTTTTTATACTGTCCGAACATATAACCGATCTCTCTTCCGCCAACACCAATATCGCCAGCTGGAACATCTGTGTTTGGTCCTATATGACGGAACAACTCGCTCATAAATGCCTGGCAGAATCTCATAATTTTAAGATCGCTTTTTCCTTTTGGATCGAAATCGGAGCCGCCCTTACCGCCGCCCATTGGTAAAGTAGTTAAGCTGTTCTTGAATACCTGTTCGAATGCTAAGAATTTAAGAATACCCAGGTTTACAGAAGGATGGAATCTTAATCCGCCTTTGTAAGGTCCGATAGCAGAGTTCATTTCAATCCTGTAACCAATATTAACATTCACTTCGCCCTGATCATCTACCCAGGGAACGCGAAAGATAATAACTCTTTCCGGTTCAATAATTCTTTCTAAAATTTTTGAAGTGCGGTATTCGGGATGCTTCTCTAACACGAGACTTAGTGAATCTGCAACTTCTTCAACTGCTTGATGAAATTCCGGCTGAGCAGGATGCTTAGCTTTTACTTCTGCCATTAAGCTCTTTACGTATTCAGACATTTATTACCTCTATAATTATTTTTATAATAAATTAATTTATTCATCTATTAAGTTGATGAATTATATGGTAAAAACTAACACTTGAACTATTGAGAGGGTATAACGGTTTTTATTAATTTCCTGAAATAGAAATTATTACAACAGCTAACAAGTAATTATTAAACAGTGAGAATCAAATGCCCGGCTTGGTAATTATCCCTTTATTTTTGTGACCGTTTATTTTTATTGAAAAGGGTTTAACGAAGTGTAGATGTTTTGTGAATTCCAATTCCTTAACTGAAGGTTGCTTTAGCAGCCAGTCCCAATCAATAAATCCAACTTTAATAAATGAGTTAACAGTAAAGTAACCGATTTTAAATGAAGTAATATTTTGGAAAAAGTGAGAACCCTGCGAAGGTGTAACATTAAAATCAGCAAATCCCGATTCAACAATCGCCGCAGCACCTGAAATTTGATCCCACGTAACAGGTATGCCTAACCAGGGATCTAAGCTGCCCCATCTGCCAACACCAATTAATATGTATGGTTTCTTTTGCTCAACTAGTTTTGAATTTAGCTGGCTAACTTCGTAAGCAACTTCTTTGCTTTTTCCTCTATCAAATTTATTTATATCAACAAAAACAATATCATGTATATTTTCAGTTGCACCATTACCCAGCACTCTATCGCTATGACATACCAGGTCTTCTTCTTTGTAATCATCAACAGCTAATTCTTCCATCTCACCGCTTATAACTAACGGCCTCATTTGAAGCATTGCAAATTCTTTGGGTTTATCTTTCGGTACATCTAAGTTAACAGCAAATTCTATTTCAATCTGGGAGCCCATTCCCCACGTTCCTAATCCCATAAGAAGGTTAAGTGTTTCCGCTAATGGAAAAACATCGTGTTTTAATATTGGAGCAAAAGTAACTACTCTCATTCCTTCTCTTGATATGCCATCATAAACCGCATCGTTTTCAGGCGAATAAGTTGAACCAACCTGGTATAAAGTATCTTCTTTTTCTGCAGTTTCAAGGTCATATTTTTTAACCATCGAATCAGATATTTCCGTAGGAGAGTGATCAAGTTTTCCTGTAAGGTCTAAAGCATAAAAATCCTGCTGGGCGTTTTTAATTGTTTCTTTAGTTGAAAAAAACTGAAACAGATGTTTTGGAAAACGCGGGCAAAAGCGAACTGTGTTACCTCCCTCCACAACTGTTTTACCAAGCCCGAGAGCCACAAGCGCAATTCCGTCATCAGATTTTTGAGGGGGTACAGGATAAAAATTATATGATTTAGCCACACCCGAAAAGTTCGGATAAAATTTACCGTTTCGTTCAACACCAACAAGCCTTTGTACTATCACAGCCATTTTTTCTTCTTCAAGCCGGTATGAAGTTACCTTCATATAATCCTTAGCTTTTTTATGAAACGTGGAAGCAAAAACACACCTGATAGTCTGTATCAGATCATCCAACCTCACCTTTTTATCTTCATTACTGTTGGGCAGCATATATGTTTCATAAACTCCTGCAAAGGGTTGAAACTGTGAATCTTCTAATAAACTTGATGACCGTACTGCAAGAGGAACCTGAACAATATCTAAAAACCCGGATAGTTTTTCTATTACGTTTTGAGGAAAGTATGGTGCATCGATAAACTTATTTGTTATTTTTAAATCATCTGTTTCGTTTAGGGCAAATATTTCAAGATCATTTTCACTCATGAAACTATCAAAAACATCCGCACCAATTACCACTGCAGAAGGAACGGAAATAGTAACCCCTTTAATTAAATTATTAACTTTATAATTTGCTATCAGGGAATTTATAAATCCCAAACCCCGCGCTTTACCTCCAAGCGAACCTCCTCCTATTCGGGCAAAGCTGTTAAAAAGATCAAATGAATCTTTATCAAAATCTGAAATCACACCTCTCGATCTATCTTGAATATATCCATTAATAGCTCCAATAAGTTCTTCGCGAAGTGCTTCTGTTGATGCAAAATCACTTACCTTTCTTCGTCGTAACTGATGTGCAAGCCAAAATTCGGTTCGTGCTTTTAACCATTTAGAAAAATGATTTCCTTCTGCATGATACAATAAACTTTCATCGGAAATGTTTTTTAACTCTTTTGCGAGTTCTTTTAAATTAGATGCTCTTGCAACTTCTTTACCATCGGGTGTTTTAAGAATAAAATCTCCAAAGCCAAAGTGCTCCATCATAAATTTTCTCAAATCGTATAAAAGACGGGGAGAGTTTTTAAATAGATAAGATGCATCAACTTTTTCTGCCTTCTCTGCAATTGTCTGATCGCTTGTTTGTATAAGTATTGGAATATCCTTGAGCTCGGCTTTTACTGCGGCTGCAAGTTTCAGTCCTGCTTCAGGGTCTCTGTGTCCGCCTTTTTTAAAGTTGTTATCTATAATTATTCCGAGCACATACTCTTTATATTTTTCAAAACATTCCCATGCTTCCTCGTAAGTGGTGCAGAGTAAAATTTTGGGTCGTGCACGCATTCGCAGGTAACGGTGAGTTGTGTTTACGCCTTCTCGTATTAACCTCTGTGCCTGCTTAAAAATTTCTGTGTAAATGATCGGCAGGTAAGAAGAATAGAATCGAACATTATCTTCAACCAATATGATTACCTGTACGCCTATGCTTTCCGTATCGTTTTTAACATTCATTACGTCTTCCACACATTTTATCATTCCGATTAGAAGATGATAATCTCCACCCCATATAAATATTCTTGAAAAAATGGAAGTATCGTAATTAAGCATCAATTCCTTTCGTTCCCGGTTATCGTAAGCCAGAAGCATTATCGGAAGTGATTTGTTTAATTCCTTTACCTGTCTTGCAAACACTGTCGGATGCATATCTTCAATATGAAGAGTTGTAATTATCATATCGAATTCGTTTTTACCACGGAGCAATTCTAATGCTTCCATACCTGTTGTAACGTGTATAATTTCCGGTGCCTGGCTTAAATTCAGATTTTGATATTCTTCGCGGATCAGTTCGTACAGCCGCCCATCTTCTTCAAAGAGATAATTATCATAGATGCTTGATACAAGAAGTATTTCGCGTACCTTGTAGCGCATTAATTTTTGGAATTTTTTAATACGCGAACTAAAAGCATTTTCCAGGCTGTAATTCTTTAGCTGATCTAATGTTGAAGTTTTGCTCATCATTCTATCTTATTACACCAACCCCTGATCCAGCATAGCATCTGCAACTTTAAGGAATCCGGCAATGTTTGCACCGTTAACATAATTACCCGGTGCGCCAAACTTCTCTGCGGTTGTTAAACAGGTACTGTGAATTCTAACCATAATTTCATGCAGCCGTTTATCAACTTCTTCTCTTGGCCATGGAAGACGCATACTATTTTGCGACATCTCCAATCCTGAAGTAGCTACACCTCCTGCGTTAGAAGCTTTGCCCGGTGCGTAAAGTATTCCCGCCTCGTTAAAAAATTTGTATCCTTCTATGGTAGTAGGCATATTTGCTCCTTCGCAAACACAGTAGCATCCATTCTTTACTAACTCTTTGGCTTCGTTCTCATAAATTTCATTTTGCGTTGCACAGGGAAGAGCCACATCCACTTTTACACTCCATGGCTTTTTACCGGGGAAAAATTCAACTTTAAATTCTTTTGAATAATCTTCTACCGCATCTTTATTGCTTGCTCTAAGTTTTAATAAGTAATCCACTTTTTCGCCCTTCACACCAGCGGGATCATAAATAAATCCATCCGGACCGGAGAGAGTTACGACAGTACCGCCAAGTTCATTAACTTTTTGCACTGCGCCCCAGGCAACATTTCCAAATCCGGATACAGCAACTATTTTTCCTTCAAAATCAGTATCGCGGGTTTTTAACATTTCCTGTGCAAAGTAAACAACGCCAAATCCTGTGGCTTCTGGTCTTATAAGCGAGCCGCCCCAATTAATTCCTTTGCCTGTAAGCACCCCGGTTGATTCATTTTTTAATCTTTTATACTGTCCGTAAAGGAAACCAATTTCTCTTGCACCAACACCTATATCTCCGGCAGGCACATCTGTGTTTGGTCCTATATGCCTGTACAATTCAGTCATAAAGCTTTGGCAGAAACGCATTATTTCGTTGTCGCTTTTTCCTTTGGGATCAAAATCGGAGCCGCCTTTACCGCCGCCCATTGGTAAAGTTGTAAGTGCATTTTTAAAAACCTGTTCGAACGCTAAAAACTTTAATATGCCAAGAGTAACAGAAGGGTGAAATCTCAACCCTCCTTTATAAGGCCCGATAGCACTATTCATCTCAATCCTAAAGCCGCGATTAATATGTATCTCGTCCTGGTCATCCATCCACGGTACACGGAAGGTTATCACTCTTTCCGGCTCTATCATTCTTTCCAAAATTTTCATCGACCGGTATTCAGGATGTCGTTCCAAAACAGCGGTTAAAGAACCAAGTACCTCTTCAACTGCCTGATGAAATTCAGGTTCGCTTGGGTTTTTGGCTTTTACATCAGACATCAATATTTCAAAGTAATCGTTCATTTATTCCTCTCTGCTAAAAATAAGTTTTTGAAAGCGTTCGTAAAATTAGCAATTTTCTGTTAAAGCATAATGATATTTGTTAATCAGCAAGGAAAATCTTTTTGGCAAAATTAAATGTAATGGTAACTTCTTCAGTTATTTAATAAATTATAAACAACAATTAATCTTATTTCAAAGAGGTCTCTAATGGATAGCACAATTATTAAAGAAAAAATCAATCAGGCAACTGAAATTCTTTATGAAAAAAACATTGATATGTGGATTACATTTGTGCGGGAAAGTGCAATTATTCATGACCCTGCGATGGATTTGGTTGTAGGCACAAATTCAACCTGGCAATCAGCTTTTATTATAAATAAAGATGGTGATACAACTGCTATCGTTGGCGATATGGAAGAGGAAAATTTTGTAAGTGCTGGATTATATAGTAATGTAATTGGATATTTAAAATCTATTAAAGAACCCTTTATTAAATATCTGCAAGATAAAGATCCTAAAAGCATTGCAATTAACTATTCAAAGAATTCTGTTCTGGCAGATGGATTATCTTATGGTTTGTATCAACTATTACTTGAGTATTTAGAAGGGACTGGTTATGCTGAAAAACTTATCAGTTCTGAAGATATCATCTCTGCATTAAGAGGAAGAAAATCTGCCACCGAACTTAATATAATGAAAGAAGCAGTGGAAGAAACTTTGAAAATATTCGATGAAGTAACTCTATTTATTAAACCGGGAGTTAGTGAAATTGAAGTTGCTGATTTTGTAAAAAAGATTGCAGAAGAAAAAGGATTTGAACTTGCATGGGAAGAGACTCATTGTCCTGCAGTTTTTGCTGGTCCAAATCCAGCAGGTCCTCATTCAGGACCAACAGAAAAAGTAATTAAAAAAGGGACCCTTGTTAATATGGATTTTGGAATAATGTATAAAGGTTATTGCTCTGATCTTCAACGAACGTGGTACGTTTTAAATGATGGTGAAGATAAAGCACCTGAACCTGTTCAAAAAGGTTTTGATATTATTCATGATGCTATTCAAAAAGTTGCTGATGCAATTAAACCCGGAGTTAAGGGAGTTGATATGGATTGCATTGCAAGAAATTATATCACTGAAAATGGTTATCCGGAATATCCTCATGGTTTGGGTCATCAGGTCGGACGACAAGTGCACGACGGCGGTGCAGGGCTTTTCCCCGAATGGGAAAGATATGGCAATTTACCGTTTATGGAATTGGAAGAAGGTCAGGTGTTTACAATCGAGCCAAGATTACCTGTTGAAGGTTTTGGCGTTTCAACACTGGAAGAAGAAATTTATCTTACAAAAGATGGCTGCGAGTTTATTTCTAAACCGCAAAGTGAATTGATACTGATTATAGCAGATTAGATTATTCAATACATTCTTGTGATTGAATATTAAAACAGAAGAAATATATAACTGCAATATTCTTATTAAAAAGAATAACTATCGTTTCGGCGACTTGATGAATCTCGTTTAAATATTATCTTTTTGTTATCACATTATTAAAAATTTCAAAACTATTTTTTATAAGGAAAAGGATGAGAAGATTTACTTTTACTTTTACTTTTGCAATTGTGGTTTTTGTAACTTATGCAATTTTACCTCCGGAGCGAACAGGCAATTTTCTTGTAACAAGTTTCGGAAGCGACAGTGTTGCTGTTTATGATTCACTTGGCAACTACCTTCGTACTTTCACTGCTCCGGGATTAGACGGACCACGCGGAATTGCTTTCACTCTTAACGATAAAATTTACATTGCCAGCCAGAACACAGATGAAGTTTTTATTTTTGATTCTGATGAGCAGTTCATTACAAAATTTACAAGTGCAGAGTTAGATGGTCCTACGGGAATGGCAATTTCAAACCAGGGTGAATTGTATGTAGCAAGCTTTAATAATGATCAGGTAGTTGTTTTTGATTTGGACGGAAATTTCCTTCGAACCTTTACAGGCGAATCATTAAATGGTACAAACTGTGTCGCTTTAGATTCGCACGGAGCAATTTATGTTTCAAGTGCGCTTAATGCTCTTATTCTAAAATTTGATGCAAATGAAAATTTCCTGTTTGAATTTACAGGCGGAGGAATTTCCAGCCCAATGAGCATTGCAAGAAACACAAATGATGTACTTTACATATCGGGTGGCGGCTCGAGTAACATCGTAAAGTTTGATACTATGGGTAATATGCTTGGTGTAATCACTCATCCCGATTTACCCGCTCCACAGGGAATTGCATTTGATTACAAAGGACATTTTTTCTCATCTTCTTTTTCGGCGCATAAAATTGTTGAGTTTGATGAAAACGATAATTATGTACAGACAATAACCGCGGGGAACTTACAAGTTCCTCGCAGCATAGCTTTTGAACAACTCGATCCGGTTACTTCGGTTGAAGATGAAATAACTGTTGCTGAATTTAAATTAGATCAGAATTATCCTAACCCGTTTAATCCAACAACAAAGATAAAATTCACAATACCAAATGTAGTCTCAAGCTTCAGCTTGAGAACAACGCTTATAGTATACGATGTTTTAGGAAATGAGGTTGCAACTTTAGTAAACGAAGAAAAAACTGCTGGTACTTATGAAGTTAATTTTAGTCCGGAAGATTTATCCAGCGGAATATATTTTTATCAATTACGCGCAGGAAAAGGTTTTGTTGAAACGAAGAAAATGTTGATGATCAAATGATATAATCATTTGATCAGAAATCCCGACTTTTGTCGGGGATCCTCCTCAAGTAAATTTTAGAGGTTGTATCAATAGTAATAATTGTAGAATTGTCATTTCCACTGCCTGCCCCGATTCATCGGGGAAAGTGGGAATCTCTTATATTGTTGAACATTTGGATTTCCGTTTTCACGGAAATGACAAACAATTCGGACTTAGACACCGCTGAAAAATTAAAACTCACACCCTCTTATATAAGCGTTGTGCAGCAACTTTGTATATTCATCAAAATTAATCTCAATCGCACCAAACATTTGTAAATGTTCGGTCATATACTGAACATCCAAAAGAAGAAAATCTTTTTCAATTAAGTGATTTATCAATGCTATCAATGCAGCTTTTGATGCTTCTGAAACTTTTGAAAACATTGACTCACCAAAAAACGCACCTCTGAAAGTCACACCGTAAAGACCCCCAACAAGTTCGCCGTTAAGCCAGGTCTCAACGGTATGAACATGACCACGTTTTCTTAATCTTTTATAAGCATTTATTAATTCCTGAGATATCCAGGTTTCCTCTCTATCGGAACAGCCCATAATTACGTTTGTAAAATCCGAATCGAATTTTATCTCAAAGTTTTTTTTCTCAATTGCTTTTCGTGCTGAGCGCGGGAGATTGAATTTATCTAATGGAATAATTGTCCTAACATCAGGCATATACCAGTTTATGGTTCCCAATTTATCGTTAGCCATAGGAAAAGCACCGCTTGCATAAAGCCGAAGCATATTATCCGGTTTCAGTAACTCTTTCGGGTCAAATTGGTTTCTTGAATCCATTCTTAAATATCACTTGTAAATATTTCTTTTAAACTTAATAAATTTATACTTATCTCTCAATTAGTTTTTATTGATGGCAGAATTATTGCTGTAAATTAAACAATAATGTTTTTATTTAAGAGTATGGCTTTATAAGTTTACATTCTGTTTTTAAACTTAATTTAAATAATGGTTTGGGAAATATAATTGAATAAGATAATTGCTGTTGTTGCGTTGGGTGGAAATGCACTTTTAAGAGGTGATGAGACTGGCACAATCAAACAACAGGAAAAACATACCTACGATACTTGTATTCATTTATTAAAACTATTAGAGGATGGTTACAGCATCGTGATTACTCATGGTAATGGTCCGCAGGTTGGTAACATCATGCTCAGAAACGATGCCGGTTATAATGCCTATAAAATACCGAAGATGCCATTAGATATTTGTGTCGCCGATTCTCAGGGTGGAATTGGTTATATGATTGAGCGGCAGATAAAGAATATCCTTACAGAACACAAAATAAGAAAGAATGTTGTAACGCTTGTTACACAAGTGGTTGTAGATATTAATGATCCTGCATTTAAAGTACCCACAAAACCAATCGGAGCATTTTATTTAAAAGAAGAAGCAGAACTCCTTTCCAAAGCAAATCCCAATCTTGTATTCAAGGAAGATGCTGGCAAAAGAGGATGGAGAAGAGTAGTTCCGTCTCCGCGGCCGCAGGAAATCCTTAATCATAAAATTATTAAAGGCCTTTCAAAAAAAGGCAACATTGTAATTGCAGCAGGTGGTGGTGGTGTTCCCGTTTATAAAGACAAGAATAAATATTTACAAGGTGTAGAAGCCGTAAT